>NBJMC04203__coassemble_224_pt1 | contig 46320 bp, 35 predicted proteins | sample NBJMC04203__metabat2_high_PE_019 | metagenome-assembled genome bin NBJMC04203 | reverse complement strand
TTTGATACAGAAACAACAGGATTACCTAAAAACTATAATGCCCCATCTTCCGATATAAATAATTGGCCTAGGGTCATCCAATTGAGTTGGATAATTACTGACCAATTCCAAAATATATTAGTAAAGCATAATCACATAATAAAACCTAATGGTTTTATTATTCCCAACGAGTCTGTTTCTGTACATGGTATATCTACCGAATATGCAAAAAATTGCGGAGAAAATTTGAATGAGATTTTGAACTCTTTCGAGTCAGATATAAAAACAGTAAAATACATTGTGGGGCACAATATAGATTTTGACAAAAAAATCATAGAAGCAGAATTTTATCGTGAAAATAAAGTTTTATCATGGGATAGAACAATAAGTTTGTGTACTATGAAAAGTTCTATAGACTTTTGTAAGTTGAAGAATTTTTACGGATACCGTTATCCTAAATTACAAGAACTTTATAACAAACTATTTGACTCTGACTTTGAAAATGCACATGATGCATTTTCTGACATATCTGCAACAGTTAAATGTTTCTGGGAAATGGTAAAACGAGGAATTATAACAATTCCACAAATAAAAGGAGAAAAGGCAACCAACACAGATGAGAATGACTTACCTTTTTAGGGCATTATTTCCCGTCAAAATAAAACACCCGATTTTACACTATTACGTGTAAGTCGGGTGTTAATTCTAACTTTTTGGCGGAGAGGGAGGGATTCGAACCCCCGGAGCCTCGCAGCTCAACGGTTTTCAAGACCGCCGCAATCGACCACTCTGCCACCTCTCCGGGTGCAAAAGTAACGGTTTTTTCCGTTTCCCCAAAACATCGGCCCCATTTTCCCCCTGTGCCAGCGGAAGAGCCGCTGAAACCCCACGCACAGGCCCACCTACAAACCACCATACCCCCCGCAAAAACTTATCCGAAAAAACTCCCGTATCCCTCGTGCCTGCTCCCCTCCAAACCAACTGCTCCACACCGCGCCATTCTTTGAAAAAAAACCGATAAACACTTGATTGTTACGTTTTATCCATTATATTTGCATCGTACAATGAGAAAATACTAACCTCTCAAATCGTTACTGTTATGAATAAATCTCAACTTGTCGATGCAATCGCTGCCGAAGCAGGATTGACCAAAGCTCAAGCAAAAAAAGCCCTCGAAGCCTTCATCGGCGTAACGGGCAAAACCCTCAAAGCCGGCGATAAAATCGCTCTGGTAGGCTTCGGCTCGTTCAGCGTAACCAAAAAACCCGCTCGTACCGGCCGCAACCCCCGTACCGGCGCGGCTATCAAAATCGCTGCGAAAAAAGTCGTTAAATTCAAAGCAGGAGCTGAACTCAGCGCTGTCGTAGGTAAATAATCCGGAGGCTCTGCACACCGCGGAATATTTACCGACCACTCTTAGTTTAGCACCCTCTTTCTTTCTCGTTCACATACGACGAAAGAGAGAGGGTTTGCTTTTTTTCTATCTTTGTAACCGGCATCCAACCGCCAAAACCCTTTCCCCACGACACAAACCTCGTCACCCCTCATGGAGCCTAAACGTAAAAAAACACTGCTTATCGCCCTGCTGGTCATCCTGCTGCTGGCCGTGGACCAAATCGTCAAACTCTACGTCAAAACACACATGACACTCGGCGAAGAGATTGCCGTCTTCGGAAAATGGTTCTACATCCAGTTTATCGAAAATCGCGGCGCGGCCTATGGCATGGAATTGGGCGGAGAGTGGGGGAAACTGCTGCTCAGCCTCTTCCGTATCGTGGCTGTCGGGGCCATTATCTGGTACATCAACAGGCTGCTCAAACGCTCGGCTCCGACCGGAGTCGTGGTCGGCGTTACCCTTGTGCTGGCCGGAGCCATCGGAAACATCATCGACTCGGCATTCTACGGACTGATATTCTCCGAATCCACCGTTACCGAAGTGGCTCATTTTGTCCCCTGGGGCACAGGATACGCCTCCTTCCTGCACGGCAGCGTGGTGGACATGCTCTACTTCCCGATTATCGAAATCGAACAGATGCCCCAATGGGTGCCCATATGGGGCGGTGAACCGTTTATCTTCTTCAGCCCGGTTTTCAACCTCGCCGACACCTATGTGACCTGCGGCGTGCTCTACCTGCTGTTGTTCCAATATAAATTTTTCAAATAGACATCATTCACACGCCCCTGCCATGGCCACGATTTGTCTGACCCGCGAATTCGAATTCGAGATGGCGCATGCCCTCGAAGGGTACGACGGCCTCTGCCGACACATCCACGGACACTCCTACAAACTCTTTGTCACCGTCAGCGGAACGCCTATTGACGACCCCCAAAACCCTAAGTACGGGATGGTGATGGATTTCGGCGAGTTGAAAGCCATTGTCAATCGGTTGGTGGTCGAGCGGTACGACCATGCGCTGGTGTTGCGCCGTACGGAGCAGCACTGCGCCCTGCTCGAACACGTGCGGGAAAAGTGGGAGCGGGTCTATCTGGTCGATTACCAGCCCACCTGCGAACAGATGATAGCCCGTTGGGCGCCGATGATTGCGGCCGAGCTGCCCGAGGGAGTGCGGCTGGTCGAAGTAAAACTGTACGAGACAGCCAAATCGCACGCCACCTGGCGCGCGCAGGACAATCCGCTTTAGGGCACAGTTCCTCGTATCGTTCCCCAATACCCTGACTTACGCACCTTTTTCCCGTCTATGGAAAAACTTTTTCTGATTGACGCCTACGCGCTGATATTCCGGTTCCACTATGCCTTCATCAACCGTCCGATGCGCAATGCGCAGGGGTTGAATACCTCTGCCATTTTCGGCTTTGCCAAGTTCCTGAACGACCTCATAGCCCGTGAACAACCCAAATACCTCGGTGTGGCATTCGACCCACCGGGAGGGTCGTTTCGGCGGGAGCTGTACCCCCTCTACAAAGCCAATCGGGATGCCACGCCGGAGGATATCATTGCGGCCGTTCCGCATATCAAGGCAATTTTGGAAGCAATGCGCATCCCCGTGCTGGAGGTGCCGAACTATGAGGCGGACGACGTGATTGGCACCCTCTCGCACCAGGCCTCCTGCTGCGGCGAATACGAGGTCTACATGGTAACGCCCGACAAGGACTACGGACAACTGATTCGCCCCAACGTCAGCATGTACAAGCCGGCCAAGGGGGGAGACGGGATTGACATTGTGGGAATGGACAAGCTGTGCGAGACATACGGGATTGCCGACCCTCGGCAGGTTGTCGATATTCTGGCGTTGTGGGGCGACGCATCGGACAACATTCCGGGGGTTCCGGGTGTGGGCGAAAAGGGGGCTCGAAAATTAGTGGCCGAGTGGGGCGATGTAGAGCAAATCATAGCCCATGCCGACAGCCTGACCCCGAAACTGCGCACCTCCATCCTTGAAAATCAGGAGCAGCTGCGTCTTTCGAAAGTATTGGCCACCATCAAACTGGATGTACCGATAGCCTTCGACCCGCAGGCGCTGCGGGTCGAAGAGCCGGACTATGCTGCGCTGCGGAATATCTACATCGAGCATAATTTCAATCTGTTGCTGCGCGACATCGACAGTCGTCTGTTCCACAGCAGCGCCCTGACGGCCACAACCCTGCCCCCGCTCAGCAAAAAGGCGGGCAAGCCCAAGCCCTATTCGCAGTTGTCGGGTCAAATGTCGCTTTTCGAGAGCGCAGCGACGGCTCCGGAGCCGTCGCTGCAGCCGGCCGTGCCGCCGACGCCGGCCCTGGCCGAAGGCGACGCATCGCCGTTCTCGAACGGCTATGCGTCGCTCGCCACCACTGACCACGCCTACCACACTGTGACTGAAGCGGCGCAACTCGCGGCACTGGTCGAAACGCTGCAAACGGCCGAACGCTTCTGTTTCGACACCGAGACCTCGGGCCTCGACCCGCTGCAATCGGACCTTGTGGGCCTTTCGTTTGCCGTTCGTCCTCACGAGGCATGGTGGGTACCGACTCCCACGCCCGAACAGCGCGCCACGGTTTTGACGGCTTTGCGCCCTGTGTTCGAGAACGAGCAGATTGCCAAAATCGGACAGAACATCAAGTTCGATATGCTGGTACTGCTGCACGCGGCCGGCATCGAGGTGCGGGGCGAGCTCTACGACACAATGATTATCCACTACCTGCTCGACCCCGAGTCGCGCCACGGGATGGATTTTCTGGCGAAAAGTTTTCTGAACTACGAGCCGATTCCCATCGAGACGCTTATCGGCAAGGGCGCCAAACAAACCTCCATGGCCGCTGCCGACCCTGCGGCTGTAGCCGAATATGCGGCCGAGGATGCCGATGTGACGCTGCAACTCTACAACGCGTTGTGGCCGCTGCTCGAAGCCTCGCAGCAGACCGACCTCTATCGACGCATCGAAGCTCCGCTTATTCCGGTGCTGACACGTATGGAGTATACGGGCGTCTACGTAAACCCGACTATTTTGGGAGAGTCGGGGCGGGCATTGACTGTCGAAGCGGCAGCCCTCGAACAACAGATTCGTGAAATGGCCGAAGCCCCCGAGCTCAACGTCAATTCGGCCCGCCAGTTGGGCGAAGTACTCTTCGACGGGCTCCGAATCGACCCGAAACCCAAAAAGACCAAAACCGGCCAGTACCGCACCGACGAAGAGTACCTGCAATCGCTCTCCGAGAACCATCCGATTATTGACAAGATACTCGAATACCGTGGTCTGAAGAAGCTGCTTTCGACCTATATCGAAGCGCTCCCACAGTTGATAAATCCCTCCACAGGGCGTATCCACACCTCGTTCAACCAGGCCGTCACGGCCACGGGGCGCCTGAGTTCGACCAACCCCAACCTGCAGAACATTCCGATTCGGGATGCCGCAGGACGCGAAATCCGCAAGGCTTTCACCGCCTCAACACCCGACCGCGTGATTGTTTCGGCCGACTACTCGCAGGTCGAACTGCGCATTATGGCTCACCTGTCGGGTGACCCTGCCCTGCAACAGGCCTTCCGCGACGGAGAGGATATCCACACGGCGACTGCCGCCAAAATCTATGGCGTGGCTCCCGACGAGGTGACCCGCGAACAGCGGCGAAGGGCCAAAACCGCCAACTTCGGGATTATCTACGGCATCTCGGCCTTCGGACTAGCCACCCGCCTGCGTATCCCCCGCGCGGAGGCCAAAGCCCTTATCGACGGTTATTTTACCCACTATCCGGGCGTCAAGGCCTACATGGAACGGGTCGTGGCCGAGGCTCGCGAACGGGGCTATGTCGAGACGCTGTTCGGTCGGCGCCGCTACCTGCGCGACATTCGCTCCGACAACGCCATGACCCGTTCGCTGGCCGAACGCAACGCCATCAACGCCCCGATTCAGGGCAGCGCGGCCGACATCATGAAAATTGCGATGATTGAGGTAGACCGTCGGTTGCGCGACAGCGGCAGCCGGGCACGTATCGTGCTGCAGGTACACGACGAACTGGTGCTCGAGGTGCCTCGTGAGGAGGCAACGGCAACTGCCGAATTGCTGACCGACGCCATGTCTGGGGCAGCCATGCTGGATGTCCCGCTGTTGGTCGAAGCGGGTGTGGGCGACAGTTGGTTAGAGGCCCATTAGCGGTTTCTTTCGAGTGCTGCCGGTTGCTGTTCTGCGTCGAGCAGCTCCCCATGACAGACCGCCCCCGCAGCGGAGATATGGTACCACTGGCTCTCCAGTTGAAACAAAGGTGTTTGGGAGATGGTTTTCAGGGCGAAGCCGGCGGAGCGTGCTCGCATTAGAGCAGGCCTCCGCATGCGGCGGCTTCGGCCTGCGCGGTTTCTTCGAAACCGCATTGTTTCAGATACGGGGTCGCGTGCCGAGCGACACCGATACCCGGGGCAAACCACGAACAATCCGCTTTGGCAACCTTGCTCCTGAAACGTTCTCCGTACCCCATTGTACCCACCTGTTCTAAAAGACCGCTTTTTTGTCCCATTCAAGAACAATCTCACCGGAAAGGGTATTATCTTTGTCCAGCGATGATTACACCCTTCCTCTTTGACCAAAATCTGCTGCTGGCGTTGAATTTCGACGGCGGATGGTTCCTGGACCAATTCATGTATGTCGTATCCGGCAAACTGACCTGGGTACCCTTCTATCTCTTTATCCTGTGGCTTATCTACGCTCGGTTGGGATGGAGGGTTCTGCTGATGAGCATCGTCACCATTGCCCTGCTGATAACCTGCGCTGACCAGACCGCTACCCTCGCCAAAACATACCTGCCCAAGTTCCGCCCCACCCATTACGAACCCATTGCCGCACATGTCCACACGGTAAACGGTTATGTCGGCGGCTGGTATGGCACCGTCTCTTCGCATGCGGCCAACTGTTTTGGGCTGGCCCTCTTCACGTCGCTCCTGATACGTCGACGGTGGTATGCCTGGATGATGTTTGAATGGGCCACACTCGTCACATATAGCCGAATATACTTGGGTGTCCACTATCCGATGGATATTCTGTTCGGTATTCTCGAAGGACTTTTCTGGGCTTGGGTATGGTATCGTATCTATCGGTGGGCGGCTCAGAAAATGAACCTTTCCGGACCGACCCGGCAGCAGGAGTCCTGCTCCGCTACAAATAGTTCACACGCTCAATAAGCATACCAGGCGACATAGCCTACCCAGAGCAGGGTCATCAGCGCGTGAATCAGCAGAAACAGGCCGCTGTTTCGCACGCGATACAGGAGAGCGAGCACTGCCCCGATTACTCCCCAGCCGACCAGAAGCCAACCGGAAAGTACGTAATTCGGGGCACTCTCATAGGTCCACCCCAGTCCTTCGGCACCTATCGGATAGAGTTCCGGAGCCTGACTGAACTGCCTCAGGTCCATCAGGAACACCACCATCAGCAACAGACACACCAGCCCCCAAACGATTCGGGCGAGGATTCGGGTCCATTTCCCAACGACCTGCATATTTCGATTACGGCGCATCATAACAAACAGCATACCTTAAGCTCCTAAAAGTCCCTGAGCCTCTCCGCAAGGTAAAAATAAAAGAGCAAATCAACGTGCCATACGCAATATAAAACTATCTTTGCTGACGGATGCAACGGTGGACTCCATATCTGGCTCTTGTGCTGACAGCTATGCTGTTGGCCGTAGGGGCCTTTTTCTTTCCCGCTACCGAAGGTCCTGGGCCTGTTGCGGGGCACTCCGTCGAGCCACACAATCTGCCCGTAGTCTGTTACGACGACCCGACGGCCAACCTGACCGTTCAGGACCGCTGTTCATGGTATTTGGTACCGGCATCGGGGAACTCGACAGTCCTGGGACGCATCCACACATCGTCACCGCAGGCCAACGGCACCCGATGCCATTGGCTGACAGGATTTCGGCGAGTGTTGTCGAGTCCGCTTTTTCTGCCGGCTGACACACGGCTGGCTTATGCACGGCAGGAGTCCTCGGCCCGTGCCTTCGCGCGCCGACGGCGGGGAGCAGGCAACTCCTTTTGCAGCCCTGCGGCGGCTACCGTCACTCGACCCTCGGACGGGTATCTGTATGCACTGGGGTGTATGGTGATTTAGTGCGATTCGGATTTTTCATCCCCCTTTTTTGACGACCATGTTTTGAGGCCGTGCTGTTTTCCGCAGCGGAAAACAGCACAGGCCTTATCGTAATGCGGAGTATTTCTAAGGTACGGAACACTTCCGCCGACAGGGTGTTTCCACCCTGCAAAAATCCAATCAATCACCCTAAAAACACAAAACCATGACAACTCAAAATCAATCCATAACCTCCGCCACCCTTCTGACCCGACGCAAAAGCCCCAAAGCCATCCTCTGTGCCATTGCGCTTATCGTCGTGGGCACAGCGCTCTACCTCGTATCCGACCTGCTGCCCGACAACTCCTCATCGCTCTACATGGCCTGCGTCGTGGGCGGTCTGATTATGGGCTTTATCGGCCTGCTCAAACTCTTCGTCGGCGGCAAAGAGGCCCTCTATCTCCCCACCAAAAGCCCCGTACGGAGCTACACCCTCTACATCGAAGCCCTCTCGGGCGATGAAGTGGCGCGGCTGCTCACCGAACGCCGTTTCGACGACCTCCGCCGCGCACGACGCAAAGAGAGCGGTCCCGTGCGCATAGACGTCCAACGCTCGAAGGATGACCGTTTCATCAGCCTGCAGGTGATGCAGTTCATCCCCTACTCCTACGAACCGGTTGCCGAGCCCTTCTGCTTTGAGGGTGCCGAGGCCGCCGAAGTAGCGGAGAGCGTCGGCAATCCCGCGAAATAATCGTATCTTTGGCGACGCGATTACTACACATCTCAAAAATCTCCACCATACGATGAAAACATACAACGTCGCCATTGCCAGTGACCACGCCGGCTATCGGATGAAAGAGTTTGTAGCCGGCTACCTGTTGGCCAAAGGGTATGCCGTGCAGGACCTCGGCACGCACAGCGATGCCAGCGTCGATTATCCGGTCTATGCCCATGCGCTGGGTCGGGCCCTGACGGGCGGGGAGTGCGAACTGGGCGTGTCGTTGTGCGGCAGTGCCAACGGCATCAGTATGGCACTCAACAAACACCCCCATGTACGGGCTGCAGTCTGCTGGTGTCCCGAGATTGCCGCACTGGCACGGCAGCACAACAACGCCAACGTGTGCTCGCTCCCTGCGCGCTTCATCACCGAAGAGCAGGCAGCCGCCATTCTCGATGCCTTTTTCGAAGCCGAATTCGAAGGCGGACGCCACGAACGGCGCGTCGAGATGATAGACTTGTAAACAACGCTCCGGTACGCACCGCCGAAGGTGCGTACGCTCGAAAGCGGGAGGTTTGTACACCTCCCGCTCCTTCTTTTTTCGAGCCGAAAGCCCTACACGGCTCGGCAGCAACCCCCTTTTTGAAAGATTGTCACGCATGATAACAGCCAACCAGGTCGAAGTGATGTGCCCCGTCGGGTCGTGGGAATCCCTGCAGGGAGCCATCCAGGGAGGGGCCGACTCCGTCTATTTCGGCGTGCAGGGGCTCAATATGCGTTCGGGGTCGAGTGTCAATTTCACGCTCGACGACCTTGCCCGCATTGTCGCCACCTGCCGCGAACACCGCATCAAAACCTACCTGACCCTCAACACCGTCCTCTTCGACGAAGATATCCCCTACATGCGGCAGGTCATCGACCGCGCCAAAGCCGAAGGCATCGATGCCGTGATTATCGCCGACCAGGCCGCCATGAACTATGCCCGCGAACAGGGTGTCGAGGTGCACATCTCGACCCAGCTCAACATCAGCAACACCGAAGCGCTGGCCTTCTACGCCCGGTATGCCAATGTGGTGGTGCTGGCCCGGGAACTGACCCTCGACAAAGTACGATACATCTACGACCAAATCCGGGAACGGGACATTCGGGGGCCGCGCGGCGAACAGGTGCGCATCGAAATGTTTGCCCACGGGGCGCTCTGCATGGCCACCTCCGGCAAATGCTACCTGAGCCTCCACGAAGCCTGGAAATCGGCCAATCGCGGCGAATGCCGCCAGCTGTGCCGCCGCTCGTACCGTGTCGAGGATGTCGAAACGGGACGGCAGCTCGTGGTCGAAAACGAACACATCATGTCGCCCAAGGACCTCTGCACCATCGAATTTCTGGACAAGATGCTCGAAGCCGGCGTGCGCGTCCTGAAAATCGAAGGCCGCGCCCGCTCGGGCGAATATGTGCGTCGGGTGTGCGAATGCTACAAGGAGGGGGTACGCGCCGTGGCCGAAGGGCGCTTCACCCGCGAACTGGCCGCTGAGCTGAAAGAGCGGCTGCGCACGGTCTTCAACCGCGACTTCTGGGACGGATACTACCTCGGACAACGCCTCGGCGAATGGTCCGAACACTACGGCTCGGCCGCCACGGTCAAAAAGGTGATGATTGGCAAGGTGACCAACTATTTTGCCCGCATCGGGGTGGCCGAAATCTCGGTCGAAGCGGTGCCGCTGGCCTTGGGCGAGAAACTGCTCTTTCTGGGAGCTACCACCGGCGCACTGGAGTTCACCCCCGACGAGATTCGCGTGGACCTCAAACCCACCGAGCTGGCTCCGCAAGGGGTCAAATGTTCGGTCAAGACCCCCGAAGTGGTCCACCGCGGCGACAAGGTCTTCAAACTGGTCGAGGTCGCCCGATAGGGGCCCGGCCCCCTCGACGGAAACAAGCAGCGGCACGAACATCCCGAGGGGATGTTCGTGCCGCTACTTCATTTTGTACTGTCCGGGCGACATCCCCGTATGCTGCCGAAAATACTTGCCGAAAAACGACTGCGTCGAGAAATTCAACCGATAGGCCACCTCCTGAATACTGAGCCCCGAATACTTCAACAGCGTCTTCGCCTCCAGTATCACATACTCGTCAATCCACTCGGCAGCCGTGCGCCCGGTCATCTCCTTCATCAGCGACGACATGTACTTCGGCGTAATGTGCATCTTGTCGGCATAGAACCCTACGCTGCGCTCTTCGTTGTGGTGCTGGTTCAGCAGGTCGATAAACTGGCGGAACAGGATCTCCCGTCGGCTCTTCACGGTACGCGTATCTTCCAGGGGGATGTTGTTCAGCAGTTCACAACAACGGTACATATAGGCCCCCACCAACCCATTGACCACCTCCTGGTGCATGGAACCCGCCCAGGGCGCCGAATTTTCCTCGACACTGTCCTGAATCAGGCGGTGGAAACGGGTCAGCAGATTCATCGTCGCTTCATCAAGCCGACACAGAGGATGGTCTTTGATATACATATAGAGCGATATGGCATTTTTCAGGTCGATGTGTACACTCCGCAGAAACTCCAGCGAGACGACAATAATCTGCCCGCGGAAATCGTCACTGAGCCATACAACCTGCGTAATATTCTCGGGCAGATTGACCGCCAGCACATTAGGTTCCACTTCATACTCCTTGAGGTTTATCATGGCTTTCGCCTTTCCCTCCGTACACAAGACCATTACCACCGCATCCAGCCGACACGGATAACGGAAGATACCGGTAGTGGTCGTTTTGTCGGCAGAAAGCACCATCAGATTGCCATCGCCGCCATCCTGATAGCCCAGAACCTCTCTGAGCTGTTCCAGCGTAATACTGTTGAGTTCATCCATTGTTCTAAATCTCCTGATTACAGGCCTAAAATTAGCGTTTCATTGTATATATTGATACGAAATACCCAAAAATCCGACCTTCAGGACATCTATGGCGGAGTTCAGTACTTTAACCCCGCACCCAATTCCTGCAACTTTGTATCATGAAATCCAATACAAAAGAGAGGAGAAAAGCCATGAATAACCAAAGGATAGCTCTGTGGCTGATGACAGCGGGCATTCTGCTCGGCACAGGATGCTCACAGGCGCCGCAGAGACAACAGGAACGAACCGTCGGTGTTCGTACCGTGACAGTGGCCGAAGACCGCACCGTCGGCAGCGGTCGCGACTATGTGGGACTGATAGAGGAGGAGTCGGCCACGGCGTTGAGTTTCCCGGTTCAGGGGACGGTATCGTCGGTGAGTGTCGGCGAGGGTGAGCGCGTTACGGCCGGAACGCTCGTCGCACAACTCGACCGCCGCAACCTGCAGAGTGTGCACAACGGGGCCAAAGCCTCGCTGGAACAGGCCGAGGATGCCATGCAACGCCTCCAACAACTCTACGACAACGGGAGCCTCCCCGAGATACAGTATGTCGAAGCCCAGACCAAGCTGGAACAGGCGCGGGCCATGGAAGAGGTGGCACGCAAGAACCTCGACGATGCCCGGCTGACTGCTCCCTTCAGCGGCGTGATTGGCCGTCAGTCGGTCGAAGCGGGCGAAAATGTCCTGCCGGGACAGACCGTCTGCATGCTGTTAAAAACCGACCGTGTGAAGGTGAAGATACCGGTTCCGGAGAACGAAATCGCGACCATCGCCCCGGGTTGTCCGGCCCGGATTACGGTAGCGGCTCTCAACGACCGCGAATACCGGGGTGAGGTGGCCGAAAAAGGAGCCTCGGCCAATCCCGTCTCCCACACCTACGAGGTGCGCATCCCGCTCTCGAACAGCGACGGGAGACTGATGCCGGGCATGGTGTGTCGGGTGACCCTGCAGGGCGACACCACGGCACAGGCCGTGGTGCTGCCCAACCGTGCCGTGCAGGTGACCGGCCGCGGCGAACGTTTCGTGTGGTGCGTACAGCAGGGACGTGCCGTGCGGGTGCCCGTGACGGTCGGCAAACTCACCCGCGACGGAGTGGTTATCACCCGCGGACTGACCCCCGGCGACCGCGTGGTAACCGACGGGACCCAGAAAATCAGTGACGGAATGAAAGTAGAGGTATTATGAGACGAATCGGCTTCATCGAATCGGCCATGCGCTACCACCGCATCATGCTGCTGGTGGTAGGGCTGCTGGTCATTCTGGGCATTTATGGGCTGACCGTGATGCCCAAACAGGAATTTCCGCCCTTCACCATCCGTCAGGGGCTGATTGTGGGGGTCTATCCGGGCGCAACCTCCGAGGAGGTCGAAGAGCAGCTCGCCAAACCCCTCGAACGTTTCCTTTTCACCTACAAAGAGGTGAACAAGGCCAAGACCTACACCCAATCGCAGGACGGCATGGTGTATATGATGGTGGAACTCAACGACGACGTCCACAACAAGGACGAGGTATGGTCCAAAATCAAACACGGTGTGGCCGACTTCAAGCTGCAGCTGCCTTCGGGTGTGTTGGCGCTGGTGGTGAACGACGACTTCGGGGACACCTCGGCCCTGCTCATCTCGCTGCAGTCCGAGAGCAAGACCTACCGCGAACTCGAACACTACCTCGATGACCTGGAGGGTCGTCTGCGGCGCATCGAATCGGTCTCGAACCTGCGTCGCTACGGCGTGCAGCAGGAGCAGATAACCGTCTACTTCGACCCCGACAAACTGGCCGTGTACGGCCTCGACCAGCGGGCACTGATGATGCGTCTCTTCGCTCAGGGCTTCACCACCACCGCCGGAACCATCGAAACCAACGGACAGGAGCTGCCCATTCACTTTGCCGCGACCTACGACTCGGAATACGAGATTGCCGAACAAATCGTCTACAGCGACCCGCACGGCAACGTGATTCGCCTGGGAGACGTGGCCCGCATCGTGCGGGAATACGACACCCCCGACAGCTATGTGACCAACAACGGACATAAGGCGGTGATACTCTCCATGGAGATGCGCGAGGGGAACAACATCGTTGAATACGGCAAGGAGGTTGACCGTGTGCTGGCCGAGTTCCAGTCCACGCTGCCCGACGATGTACAAATCGAACGCATCGCCGACCAACCCAAGGTAGTGGACGACTCGGTTACGTCGTTCGTGCGCGACCTGCTGGTCTCCATCGTCGTGGTGATTGCCGTGATGATGGTACTCTTTCCGTTCCGGTCGGCCATCGTGGCGGCCACCTCCATCCCCATCAGCATCTTTATCGCCATCGGCATCATGTTCATCACCGGCATTCCGCTGAATACGGTGACCCTCGCCGCCCTTATCGTGGTGCTCGGGATGATTGTAGACAACTCGATAATCGTGGTCGATGCCTACCTCGAAAACCTCGACAAGGGCATGTCGCGCTGGCATGCGGCCGTCGCGAGCGCCAAAAACTACTTCGGGTCGATTTTCCTGGCTACGCTCTGCATCTGCATCATCTTCTTCCCGCTGCTGGTGACCATGCACGGCGAGTTCCTCGACTTCCTGAAAGACTTTCCGTGGACCATCACCATCTCGCTGATGACCTCCCTGGTGCTGGCCATGATATTTATTCCGTTTCTGGAGTATGTCCTGATTAAGAAGGGACTCCTGCAACACAAAAAAGAAAACGGCAAAAAATCCCACGGCTCAATGCTCGACACCGTGCAACGGTGGTACGGTCATCTGCTGGACTGGACCTTCCGCTGGCCCAAATTGACCATCTTCGGGGGAGTAATGACCGTGGTATTGGCCGGAGTGATTATGCTGGGTCTGAAGGTGCGGATGATGCCCTTCGCCGACCGCGACCAGCTGGCCGTTGAAATCTTCCTGCCGCAGGGGACCGCCCTCGAACGCACCGAAGCGGTGGCCGACAGCGTCTACCGCGTGCTCGCTGCCGATGAACGGGTGAAATCGGTCACCCAGTTTATCGGGACTGCCTCGCCACGCTTTCAGGCCACCTACGCCCCGAACCTGCCGTCGAAACACTACGCGCAGTTTATCGTAAACACGCAGTCGGTCGATGCCACCCGTTCGCTGCTCGACGAGTATGCCAATGCGTGGGCCGACCGTTTCCCCGATGCCTATGTGAAGTTCAAACAGCTCGACTACCAGAACCTCACCACCCCCATCGAGGTTCGTTTTCGCGGAGATGACATTGCATCGCTGAAGCGCGCTGCCGACACCCTAATGCAGGGCATGCGGCAAATCGACGAATTGGTATGGGTCCACACCAACTACGAAGAGCCGTTGTCCGGTGTCGAGGTGCGTCTCGACCCGGTGGAGTCGGCACGGCTGGGGATTAACCGCATGACGGCTCAGACCGAATTAGCCGCCTGCTACTCGGGTTTCCCGGCCGGAACGCTCTGGGAAGGCGACTACCCGCTGTCGGTGGTGCTCAAGGCCGACAGCCCCGACACCACCCAAACCCTCGACCGCATCGGCGACCAATACATTGCCACGGCCATTCCGGGCGTCTCGGTACCGCTGCGCCAGGTGGCCACCGTCAGCCCCTCCTGGAACGAGGGACAAATCGTCCGCCGAAACGGAGTCCGTACGCTGAGCGTCATGGCCGACGTCAAGCGGGGCCACAACGAAGGGGAAGCCTTCAAAAAGGTACAGGCGCTGGCCGAAGCCCAAAGCCTCCCCGAAGGGGTCGAAATGGAGTACGGTGGAGCCGTCGAGAGCGATGCCGAAATCACGGGCCCCATCATCAGCGGGGTGACAGCTGCCGCCTTCATCATCTTCCTTTTCCTGCTCATCAACTTCAAGAAGGTCAGCCTCTCGGTCGTGGCACTGGGTTCCATTTCGCTGTGTCTGCTGGGCGCAGCCCTCGGCCTGTGGATGACCGGCACGGAATTCGGCTTGACCTGCGTCCTGGGTCTTATCAGCCTGATGGGGATTATCGTGCGCAACGCCATCATCATGTTCCAACACGCCGAAGACCTCCGCGTCAAACGCCATGTCCCGGCCCGTGATGCCGCCTACGACGCCGGCAAACGACGCATGCTTCCCATCTTCCTCACCTCGGCCACCACGGCAGTCGGTGTCATTCCGATGATTATCAGCCAAAGTTCGCTCTGGACCCCCATGGGGATTGTCATCTGTGTGGGTACGGTGGTGTCGATGATACTGGTGGTCACGGTACTTCCGGTCACCTACTGGAAAATTTTTGGAAATGTCAAGCTCAAACAGAAACCCTATGAAGCGTAGTCTGCTGCTTATCGTTGCGGCCGTGCTGGGCAGCACGGCCGCAACCCGCGCCCAGTCCTATACCCTCGAAGAGTGCACCACCCTGGCACTGGAAAACAATCGCACGCTGCAGAACAGCCGCCTCGATGCACAAATCTCGACCGAGACCCGTCGCGAAGCCTTCACGAACTTTTTTCCGACGGTTGCTGCCGGCGGAATGGCCTTTTATGCCAGCGACGAGGTGATGAAACTCTCGGTGCCCATCAACCTGCCGATACCGGGTTTGTCGTTGCCGCCGATGTCGATGGGGATGATGAAACACGGCCTGATGGGGGGTGTGACGGCCGTACAGCCGCTTTTTGCGGGGCGGCAGGTAGCCGCCGGCAACCGTCTGGCCCGCATCGGCGAAGAGGCCGGCGGACTGAAGGTGGCCGTTTCGGAGCGTGACGTGCGCGAAACGGTCCAGAAATACTATTGGCAACTGGTGGCTCTGCGTGGAAAACTGCAAACGCTCGATGTAGTGGAACAACAGCTTGCCCGCATCCGGAGCGATGTGGAGACGGCCATTCGGGCCGGCATCTCCACGCGCAACGATTTGTTGCGCGTGGAGCTCAAACAGCAGGAGGTGGCCAGTTCACGGCTCAAGGTCGAAAACGGCATCACGGTCTACCGTCTGTTGTTGGCGCAATACGTAGGAGTACCGCAGGGAGAGCCCTTTGACATTGCCTCTCCGGGCGATACGCTCCCGACACCGCCCGAAGGGTGGTATACCGATGCGCTGGAGGCTGCCGAACGCCGCCCCGAGGCGCAGCTGCTCGGCAAAAATCTCGAGGCTGCCAAACAACAGATACGGATGACCCGCGGCAAGAACATGCCGACCATCGGCGTGGGAGCCGGTTACCTCTACCACGACCTGACGGGACAGGACAACGATTTCGGAATGGTCTTTGCGAGTGTTTCGGTGCCGATAACGAGTTGGTGGGGGGGCTCGCATGCCGTGAAGCGCGAACAGCTCAAGCAGCGCCAGGCCGAAAATGAACGCCGTCAGGCCGTGGAGATGATGGAAGTAGAGATTACGCAGTGCTGGCACGAGGCGTGTGAGGCCTACGAACAGATTCTGTTGGCGCAGAAATCCATCGCCTCGGCCACGGAAAACCTGCGGATGAATGAAGATTATTATCGAGCAGGAACCGTCGCGTTATCGGATTTACTGGAAGCTCAGACCCTGCTGCAACAGAGCCGCGACCAGCTGACCGATGCCACGGCCGATTATCGGGTGAAACTCTCCCGTTACCGATTGGTCACAGGGCAATAACCTGTACCGTTCTGCCGTAAAATCACATTGGCCCTTTTATCCCATTCAGGGATAAAAGGGCCAATGCCGTATCAAGAGCTCCGAAACATCGACCGTCGCCAATGAGGACAGGGAAGGAAAGCAACGGTCAAAACAGGATGAGTAGGGAATCCATCTCGGAGCTCAGCATACACAGAACCATACACGGGGCATACCCCATAACACCGTTACTGTTCCGTCGGCACTTCTATCTGCGGACGACGGAACCGTTCCTCCGTCCGCTGACGATGTGCCCGCCCGCGCTGTTCCCGCTCCATCTGCATCCAACGGCTATACTGTTCGGCCGTCAATATCTTTTGCAGTTTCTTGTTTCGTTTGTTCCACTCCTGTTCGGAAGCCTCCGAAAGTTTCGGCTGCTGCGCTGCAGTATCGGGTCGTTGAGGCCGTTCGACACCCTGCGGCAAGGTGGGCCGCTCACCCATCGGAGCACCATCCGGTCGTCCCGCTCCTGCAGGACGACCCGGACCCGCCGGCCTCCCACCCGCTTCCCGCTCCGGCATCGCTTCGGTACGAGCATCCAACCACCGCAAGTTCAACTTGTAAATTTTCTTATACTGTTTGTCTGTCAATTGCAGGGCTTTCTGCATCTGCTCGGTCATTCGTTTAGCAGCCTCTTGATTGTCAGATTTTTCAGTGGTTTGCCAATGGGGACGTTCGCCGAAAGGCGGACGAGATGCACCGAATCCTCCATCAAAACCTCCGCCAGGCTGTGCCTGTGTCCATTGGAAAAGGCCCGCAAAACATGCTGCCACCATCCACCGTACCATTTGTTTTGTTTTCATCGGTTCTTATTTTTAAAGGTTACGTTGTGAAGGTAAGGCGACGGAGAGAAAAATATCGAACAAAATCGACCAACAGCCGTTTTTCATGGGCAGAACGAGTTTTTTTGCCGTCGAAGCAGAGAGATAAATACCCCAAATACGCATTGGGTCCTCTACCCAATTGAGGGTAGAGGACCCAATACATGCTCAAACGCCAAGCGATATCTACAGCTCCTACTGCTGCCCTTCAAAAGCCTCCTGCAGAAAACGGTCTATCTCGTCAAACGGAATCACCTTCAGATTGTCGTACAAATCGACGTGACAAGCCCCGGGAATTATCATCAACCGCTTGTTGTCACCCTGAAGCCGTTTATAGGCATCCTCCGAGAAGTAGCGCGAATGGGCCTCGGCTCCGTGAATCATCAGCACCGGAGTGCGAATCTCGCTGATGTAGCTCAGGATAGGCATATTCATAAAGGCCAACGAATTGAGTTTATTGAGCCCTTCGTTGGAGTTCGGCGAGCGGCGGTGATAACCGCGCGGGGTCTTGTAATAATCGTGATACTGCTTGACAAAGAGCGGTGCATCATCGGGCAGCGGGTCTACCACCCCGCCATCGCGCTCGTACACGCCACTGCGATATTCCGCAGTCCGTCGTTCGTTGAGCTGCCGCCGCAACTCATAACGGTCGTCGGCAGACATCGCATCATAATAGCCGTTGGCATTCACGCGACTCATGTCGTACATGGTCGAGGTCACGGTAGCCCCTATCCGCGGGTCGTTGGCCGCCGCATTCAGCGCAAAACCGCCCCAGCCGCAAATACCGATAATACCGATGTGTGCCGAATCGACATCCTCGCGGGTCAGCAGATAGTCCACCGCCGCACTGAAATCGTCCGTACTGATTTCAGGCGAGGTGAGGTAACGCGGCGTTCCGCCGCTCTCGCCGTAGTACGACGGGTCGAATGCCAGGGTCAGAAAACCGCGTTCGGCCAGAGTCTGAGCATAGAGCCCAGAGACCTGCTCCTTCACGGCGCCATAAGGGCCGCTGACCGCCACTGCCGGAAGTTTGCCTTTTGCATCGAGCGGTTTGTAAAGGTCAGCCGCCAGCGTAATGCCATACCGATTGTGGAAGGTCACTTTGGTGTGTTCCACACGGTCACTTTTGGGGAACGTTTTGTCCCACTCCTGAGTCAAAGAGAGTGTTTCCATGGTTTGTCTATTCGGGGTTGAATCGGGTTGTGCGGAGGCGCTCAGCGCGCCGGCCAACAACAAACCCATCATAAAAAAGCGTACTTTCATACAATCAAGTGGTTTTAACCGATACAAAATTATCTCGGCTCCTCCCCGATGACAATACCCCGATTACGGAGATAACAACCCTTTTTACATTCGGGAACGGACATAACCTGGCGAGGGTCTTCCCCCGTCCCTCTGTCCGACCTCCTCCACACTCCTCTCACAACCCGTTACTCCAGCTGCCCTATGCTTCTCCAATAGGCCGTCTTATAGATACGATACTGGGTTTGAGCCTCAATCAGGTTGCTCGCGGCCTGCTGCCACTGCGCCTGGGCATCCAGCAGGTCGGTCAACGGAGCCATCTGCGCCGCATGACGGTTATCCATCACCCGCAGATTCTCCTCGGCCTGCCGCAAACCCAGTTCAGCCGTCTGAATCAGCCGATACCCGTCCTCCACATTGCGGATAGCCTGCTCGACCTCGAGCGACATCAGCCGTGTATTCTTCTGCAGGTCGAGTTGCGCATTCTGCAACTCGTAACGCGCCTTGCGCACCTGTTTTCGTCCCTCGCCCCAATGAAACACAGGGACCTTCACCGCCACGACAGCCAGCCCCAGACCGTCACGAAACTCCTGAGAATACGGAACGAAGACCCCGTTCCCGGCATCCACCATGCTCTGGAGTTTGATGTTGCCATAGTAGGTATATCCCAGCGACAACCCCGCCGTCGGGAGCATTGCCGAGCGTACATCGCGAATCTTCTGCTCGCCGAGAGCCACCTGCTGTTCGAGCAGCCGCAACTCGGGCCGTGTTTCCAGGGTTGCATTCAACTGCCCGGGTGCCGAAAGGTGGAAAAGCGTATCCGTCGGCACCGGCCGTACCTCACTACCCACCCCGATTATCCGACACAACGACATCCGACACAGGTCAGCTCCATTGCGCGCCTTATCCAGCTGGTAGCGGATTTCGCTGCGTTTTGCGGCTACGCGCAGACGGTCATTTTCCAACGTCATGCCGGCCTCAACTGCCCCCGAAACCTGACTGTACAGCGTATCCATCTGCGCAGCATAACTTTCGAGCATACGCACCTTGCCATTGACCGCCACTAAGGTCCAATAGGCATTGTCAGCCTCCACCAGCACATCCATACGGGTCATGCGCTGCTGTTCGCCGGCTACCTCCTCGCCAATGCGGGCCATGCGTCGGGCGGCCGATATTTTTCCCCCGGCATAAATCGGCTGGGTGAGGGAGAGACCGGCCATATAGGTACCCCGCATGCGCAACTCCATCCCCATCATGTCCATATCGGGCAGGACATAGGCTCCGGTTATGGAGCCCGCAATATTGGGCAGGGCAGCCGTTGCGGCTAACTGTCGGTCGAGTCGCGCCTGTTCCAGCCGGTTATCGGCCTGCAGGAGTGCTTCGCTGTGGGCCAGCGCCCGTTCGCGACACTCGGCCAGCGACAACCTTAAGGGCTGTTGGGTCCTGCCGGCAGTCACCGTCAGCATCACGGTACCGAACACTGCACATATATTCTGAATATTCATAGTCCGTTAAGCATTTTGAGGTTTGTGAATCCGGAACATCGCCGCATAGAAGGTCGGGAGCAGGATAAGCGTGATAATCGTGCCGACCGTCAGCCCCCCCATGATGGTCAGAGCCATCGACCCGTACATCGGGTCGCCGACCAGCGGAATCATCCCGACGATGGTGGTCAGGGAGGCCATCAATACGGGTCGTACACGCGATACCGTTGCCTCGATAACGGCCGTATAGGGCAACTGGTGGTCTTCGGTCTGGAGGCGGTTGATTTCATCGACCAGGACGATGGCATTTTTGACCATCATGCCGATAAGCCCCATCATGCCGATGATGGCCATGAAGGTGAGGGGTTGTCCGGTCAGGAGCAGCGCAGGGGTGATGCCGCAGAAGACGAACGGGAAGCACAACAGAATGAGCAGCACCTTGCGCCAACTGTTGAACAGCAGCAGCAGAATGGCCAAAATCAGGAATATCGTCAGCGGCATATACTTCATCAGGTTGTTTATGGCTTCATCCTGCAGTTCCCCTTCTCCGACCCAACGCATCGTGTAGCCTTCGGGCAGGGGGATAGCCTCGATTTCGGGACGTATGGAGGCCACGACCAGGGCCGGTGTCGCCTCCTCGCAGTCGGGATTCGGGTCACACTCCGCCTCGATAACGCGACGACCGTTCATCCGCAGGACCATGTCTTCGTCCCAGTCGAGGCGAATGTCGCGAACGGCATTGCCCAGCGGCATGGCACGGGACATACGGTCCTGCAACTCGCTCATTCCCTTGCTGCCGGTCAGTGCCCCTTGCAGTTCGTCGTCCGTCATCCGCAGGTTCATCATGCTCCAGACGGGGATTTCGGCCAAATTGGTAATCCGGCTGCTATCGGCGTTACGCACCTGGAGTTTCAACGTGACCATCCGTTCCTGGTCGTTCAGCACGCCGACCGGCATTCCGTCCGTAGCCGCCAACAGGGCATTGGCCACATCCCCCCGTTCGATGCCGGCGCGCAGGGCATCCTGTTGGTTGAATTCCGCCACAAGCGCTTTTCCTTTCGGTTTCCAGTTGTTCTGTACGGAGTAGGCATCCACGTAGGGACAACGGCGCATCACCGCCTCGGCTTGGGCACTCAGTTCGCGCAGCACCATCGGGTCGGGACCCGCAAACTCCACCTCGACCGTATGGGAGGTCGATATCGAGAAGTTATATTTTCGGATACGGATGTATGCCTCGGGGAAGTTTTCACGCAGTTGTCGGCGGATGGAGGGAATCACCTCGAGCACGGTTTGGTAATCGGGACAGTCTACAATCAGTTCTCCGTAGCAGTCCCCTCCGGCGGTCATCGGGCGTACCAGGCAATAGTGAGCCGGTGCACTGCCCTGGCTGACGGCGACCCGTTCGACAGCGGGATTTTGCCGTATGCTGTCGCTCATGGCGAGCATTCGGTCCCTCACCCGGTCGGCATCCGTGGCCGCGGGGAAGAAACACTCGACAACGAACTGTTTGTAATCGAAGTCGGGGAAAAAGAGGTTTTTGACCCGTGTCAGCCCGAAGAAGGAGAGTGCGAGCACGCCGAAAGCGACCACAATCGTCGCCCGCTTGTGCCCAATGAGGAAAGCGATGGCACGGCGGACAAAACGGTGCACCGCAGAGTTCATGACGGTCGGTTTGTCGTCTCGCATTTTTTCACGGCTCGGCAGCCATGATTTGGCGCAGACGGGCACCTGCACGAGTGCCAGGACCCAGCTGGCCAGCAGGCTGACACACAACACCAAAAAGAGGTCGCCGGCGTATTCTCCCGCCGAGTCGGGCGAGAGATATATACCGAGGAAGGTCGAAGCGGCAATCACGGTAGCTCCCAGAAGCGGCAGTGCCGTATTCCGACCGATGCGATAGAGATAGGTTTTCGGAGTGAGTCCCCGTTTTTTGTCGATGAGGATACCGTCCATAATCACCACGGCGTTATCGACCAGCATCCCCATGGCCACGATAAAGGCGCCGAGCGAGATACGTTGGAGCGTGGTGCCGCACACCAGCAGAATGGGGAACGAGACGGCCACCGTCAGCACGAGGCCAAAGCCGATAATCAAGCCGCTTCGGAATCCCATCGTGAAGACGAGCACCAGAATGACGATAAGAACCGACTCCAGGAGGTTCCACATGAACGACGAGATGGCCCCCTCGACCTTGTCGGGTTGAAAAAAAATCTTCTCCATGCGGAACCCTGCCGGGAGCTGTTGCATCGCTTCGGCCAGCCGGGCATCGACCGCCTTCCCCACGTCGGGCACGATGGCCGAAGACTCCATGGCGATGCAGAGTGCCAGGGCCGGACGGCCATCGACAAAGAAACCGTTACGCTGCGGTGTCGCGAAGCCTCGTTCGACCCGGGCCACATCCCCAATGCGCAGCTGCCGACCGTTCAGGGTACGGAACTCCAGGTTGCGTATCTCCTCGGGGTCGTCAATCGCCGAATCGACATAGATGGCAATACGCTCCCCGTCACTCGGATATTTCCCCGCATCGACCGTTTTGCCGGCCTGCTGCAGGGCCATGGTAATCTGGGTCGGTATCACGCCGTTGCGGGCAATCTGCTCTTTCGAGAGGATAATGTTTATCACCTCATCGCGGTTCCCGGCGATAAGAATGCGCTTCACGCCCTTCACGTCGAGCAGTTCGCGACGCAGGTACTTGGCATAACGGTACATTTCGGGATAGTCATACCCGTCGGCCGTCAAGGCGTAGAAGATGCCATAGACATCCATCATGTCGTCAATCACCACCGGCGTATAACACCCCTGAGGCAACCGTGACGCCACATCATTGACCTTTCGCCGCAGCAAGTCGAAGTGCTGCTCCAGGTCGCGATTCAGTACCGTCATCTGAAACTCCACGGTCAGCATGGCCGCACCGTTACTGCACTCGCTCCTGACCTTCTTGACATTGGGCAGGGCCCGCAGTTCATCCTCCATCAGCTGGGCCACTTTCAATTCCACCTCGTGGGCGCTGGCTCCGGGGTAGGGTACTACGACCATGGCCTGTTTGACCGAGACGGCCGGGTCCTCCAGTTTGGGCATGTAGAGGAACGACAGCACACCTGCTATCAGGATAGCCCCCATCATCGACCAGAAAAGCACCGGTCGCCGCATGAAAAATTCGGTCACCTTCATTTTCATCACAGCAATCCTCCCACATTGGTTTGACTGGGTTCAGCCACTACGCGCACCTTCATTCCCTCATCGAGGGCCGAGACTCCGGCCCGCACAATCTGTTCCTCTGCGTTCAACCCGTCGATGACCACCGCCCGTCCCCGGGCATCAGTGTTGTCGAGCACGACAGCCCGACGATGAACCGTCGAGTCGGCACCCAAGACCCACACGCAGGGGACGTCGCCCGCGAGAAAGAGGGCTTTGAGCGGAATGGCCAGCCTTCGGCGGCTCACCGTGTCGGTCGAGGTAATCCGCACCTCCACGTTCATCCCGGCTGTCAGCTGGCGGTCGAGTTGGGCCGCAAAAGCAAGGGTCAGGTGGTAGAGTTGGTTGCCGTCAGCCTTGGGCAGGATACCCGAAAGGCGCATCGGCACCTCGCCCTCGACGCCTGCGGCCCGACAGGTAAAATGGGTGAAACGGTCACGCTGCAGGTATTCGCCTGCCGGGATATCGACCTCGACCTCCATCCTCGAAACATCGAGCAGCGAAAGAAGCGCGGTCCCGGTGTTTACCATCTCGGCCGGCGAAAAATTGACCTGCTGCACATAGCCGTCGGTCGGGGCATAGAGTTTCGTATAGTCGAGTTTGTTGCGATTGACCTGCAACTGCACCCCCAACTGCCGCAGCCCGGCCTGTGCCTTTTCATAGTCGTTGGCCGAGACGCTCCGTTGCTCAAAAAGGCGCTTCGTGCGCTCCACCTCATCCTGAAGCTGGTCATACTGTATTTGCAAGGCTTCGACAGCCAGCCGGTAATCGGCATCGTCCAGTTCGGCCAGCAGCTGTCCCCGGCGGACGTAGTCACCCTCTGTGACATGGATACGCGCCAACTGGCCGGCGGTCTTGAAACCCAGATTCACTTCGTGGGCGGCGCTGACCACACCTGAATAGGTACGAGTCGTTTCATCCCCCAGCGCCACAGGCTGCGTCAGGCAAACGCTCGGCACATACGGAGACTCGGACCGTTCGCCGGAGCAACCGCTCAGCACGAGAGCGGCCAGAGGAATCCACCATCTGTCTATTGTCTTCATCATGCTTGCTGATTTTTGATTTCCACGGCGACAAAGTTCCCGATTTTTCGGTGAGGCCCTCTGTCGCATGCTGGGAGACTATTGTTCAAAAGGATGACAAAAACTACCTTTCAAGAAGAAAAAATGCCTGTTCATTGTTTGAATTTGTACATTTGTCGCAAAAAAGGTAAATCCGCCATGGTCGATAATCACCCCTTCAATGCGCTCAACCTGACAACCATTCCCTTCGACGAACAGGCCTGCATTTTCGACAATCAGTTTATTCTTGCCGGCGACCTCGACGATGGAACGCCCATGCGCGATTTGAACCAGGACCCGACGATGCGTCACTTTCTCACGTCACCCTACCCCTTCAAAATCCAGTTTTCGATGCTTCAGCTGTGCCTGGGCGGCAGAATGCGCGTCAGACTGAACTTCAATGAATACGAACTGCACCATAATTCACTGCAGATTGTCACCCCGGGTTCCATCGGCCAATGTCTCGAGATTTCACCCGACTGCCGGATAGTCCTCATCGCCGTGTCGAGCAACTATATTTTCACGGAAGAGAACTCCGAAGCAGCCCTTATCATCCGTAAGTTTCTCGCCCGGCAAAGGCCGCTCGAACTGACCGACGCCCAAACCTCCCAGATTCTGTCCATCTGCCGGACCCTGCGCGACAAACTCCGACAAGCCGATTTTCGGTTCAAGCACCTCGTACTGAAGGGATACATGCAGGTGCTCTATGGTGAGATATGCCAACTGATGGCTCCTTATGTTCAGGAACAGGAGACTCGACAGGGCTCGCGCAAGAAACAGATATTCGACCGTTTTCTCGAAGAGTTGCGCCAGCACTACACCACAGAACGAAGCATACACTTTTATGCCGACCGGTTGTGTCTGACTCCGAAATACCTTTCTCAGGTCATTTTGGCCGTGAGCGGCCGTTACGCGGGCGATTGGATACGCGATTATGTCATTTTGGAGGCCAAGGCGCTGTTGAAGAGCGGCCAGTATACGGTTCAGCAGGTATCGGACCTGTTGAATTTTGCCAATCAGTCTTTTTTCGGAGTATACTTCAAACGGAGTGTCGGCTGCTCACCGACCGCGTACAAAGAGTCATAGGCCAACGCGTGTCGTAGTGGTTTGCGACACGTGAGCCCGGCAACAGCCACAGGATTCATCATCCAACCTTGGAGTCTGTTCGAACGAGAGACACACGGAACAACAGACAATGCCCAATAGCACTCACCGAGAATAGCGGTTAGAATTACCCCCAAGAGCCATCCATCTCGGGTGGCTCTTCATTATTTAAGCTTCAAACTGCACAATCAAGTTGCAAGAAGCCACAAACCCAGCCACAACAAAAACAAAAAAGGCAAGACAACCAGTAAGTTATCTTGCCTCGTTGTACCCGGAGCCGGGATCGAACCGGCACGGATTACTCCATTGGTGTTTGAGACCAACGCGTCTACCAATTCCGCCATCCGGGCTCAAGAAAACCGCCTACAAACGTTATCAACGCTGCCGACGGTTTACCTGTTCTTTCGTTGCAGTACCATACACGGATGAGAGTATGCCGCCCACGGCTTCTCCCCCCCACAGGCCGTACTACAATGCGTTCACTTTCAACTGCAGCGCGCTCTTCAGGTTAGCGGCCTTGTTGATGTGAATGATGTTCTTTTTAGCCAGTTTGTCGAGCATAGCCGTCACTTTGGGCAGCAGCGCTTCGGCAGCAGCCTTGTCCGTCGTATTGCGCAGTGCTTTCACGGCGTTACGAGCGGTTTTGTGGTAGTATTTGTTGTGCAGACGACGGCTTTCGGTCTGACGAATACGTTTTTTGGATGACTTGTGGTTTGCCATTACGTTAAATAAATCTCAGTGTTTTTAATCGTAGCCCCTAGGGGAATCGAACCCCTCTTCCAAGAATGAAAATCTTGTGTCCTAACCGATAGACGAAAGGGCCATCGTACAGCAGGCACGACGCAAAAGGCTATCCTCCCCCGGAGAATCTCACCCCCTCAAACGCCGTCCCGTGTCGGATACGGACTGCAAAGGTAAATACTCTTTTTTATTCCGCCAAATTTTTTCGCGGCCAATCCGCTCTCCGAGAGCTTCCTATCCGCGCGTCAGCTCCTCTTCGGCCGTCAGGAAACGCTCGAAATCGAACTTTTTCAGCACGGCGGCCATCAGGGCATCCACCTTGTCGAGACAAAGGTTCCCGATGCTGCCCGCATGGGTATGGTGCGCCTCGCGGCTCGGGCGATAGGTGCCGTTTTCGATATCCAGCCCCACCCGGCGATAAGCCTCACGGAACGGAACACCACTCAGAACCAACTTATTAACTACTTCTACACTGAAGAGATAGTCGTATTTCGGGTCGTCGAGAATATGGGTATGCACCTCGATATGCTGCAACATGTAATCCGCCATCGAGAGACACTCCTTCAGGGTCTGAATGGCCGGGAAGAGCACCTCTTTGAGCAGTTGCAGGTCGCGGAAATAACCCGTCGGCAGGTTGGTGGTCATCATCGCGATTTCGTTCGGCAGTGCCATCAGCCGATTGCACTTGCTGCGCATCAGTTCCCACACGTCGGGATTTTTCTTGTGAGGCATGATGCTCGACCCGGTGGTGAGCTCCGGCGGGTAGGAGATAAAGGCAAAGTTTTGCGACAGGAAGAGGCAGTTGTCCGTGGCCAGTTTGTTGAGCGTGGCCGCCAGCGACGACATCGCCTGCGCCAGAACCCGTTCCGTCTTGCCGCGCCCCATTTGGGCGTAGACCACGTTGTAGCTGAGCGTGTCGAAACCGAGCAGTTCGGTGGTCATTTCGCGGTTGAGCGGGAACGACGAGCCGTAACCGGCTGCCGACCCCAGCGGGTTTTTGTTGCAGATGCGGTAGGCGGCCTCCATCATCGTAAGGTCGTCCACCAGCCCTTCGGCAAAGGCGCCGAACCACAAGCCGAAACTCGACGGCATGGCGATTTGGAGATGGGTATAGCCCGGCATCAGCACCCCGCGGTGCCGTTCAGCCAGCTGTTGCAGGGTGTGGAACAGACACTGCACCTGCGTAACAATGTTGTAAATCTCACGACGCAGGTAGATGCGCAAATCGACCAGCACCTGGTCGTTGCGCGAACGGCCGCTGTGGATTTTCTTCCCCGAATCTCCGATACGGCGGGTCAGCAACAGCTCCACCTCGGAGTGAATATCCTCGACATCCTCTTCGATACGGAACGTCCCCTGCTGCATCTCGCGATAGATGGCTTTGAGTTCGCGCTGCACGTCGGCCAGCTCCTCGGGGGTAAGCAGTCCGATGGTTTCGAGCATGCGGGTATGCGCCAGCGACCCCAGTACATCGGCCTGAGCCAGATAGATATCCATTTCGCGGTCCCGTCCCACGGTGAAGCGGTCCACTTCGGCCGTATCGGTACCGTTTTTCTGCCAGAGTTTCATCTTGATGGTCTGCGATAAAAAGTGTAGGGCAAAGGTACGATTTTGGGGAGAAACGGCAAGAAACAGAATGAAACGGACCAGAGAATGCCCCGCGTACCGTCGTGCGCCGAAAGGATTTCCTGTACCGAATGAGTTTTACGCGTGCAGCTTTCGGAAGGTAACCACCGACAGCACCCCCATCACCACGGCAAAAGCCCCCAGCCCCACCCAATGGGGCACAAGGTCGGCCGCCGAGCTCCCCTTGACAAGCACCATTTTGATGGAGGCGATAACATGGGCCACGGGATTGACCACATTGACCTGCTGCGCCCAGTCGGGCATGCTTTCAATCGGGGTAAAGAGGCCGCTCATCAGGATAAGAATCATCATGATGAAGAAGGTGGGGAAAATCACCTGGACCTGGGTTTCGGAGAAGTTCGAGAGGACAAAGCCCAGACAGAGCACCCCCAGCAGATAGAGCGCCACGACGCCGTAGAGGGTCAGCAGGCTTCCCTCGATGGGAACGGCATAGACCGTCCGCGCCAATATCAGCCCGATGGTGAACTGCACCAGGCTAATCAACAGGAAGGGGGTCATTTTGGCCAGCATATAAAGGGTGCGGCTCATGGGGGTCACGTTGAGCTGCTCGATGGTGCCGCGTTCCTTCTCTTTGACGGAGTTCATGGCCGTCATCGAGAGCCCCGCAATCGTAATCAGCAGCGCCAGAATACCCGGCACAATCACCGTTTTGTAGTCAAAGCGGGGATTGTACCACTCCTGCGCCACAGCCCGCACCTGCACCGGGAATTTCGCCCGGTTGTCGGTCTCGACCGAAATCAGCCGCTCATCGGCCAGCTCCTGCACAAAATCCGCGACAATCGACTGCACATAGCCCGAAGCCACTCCCGCACTGAGACCGTTGATGGCCGAAACGTGCACCGACACCTCGGGACTCCGCCCGAGCACCACATTCCGTTCGAAATCGACCGGCACCTCCACCACCATATCCACCGTGCCCTGTTGAATCAGCCGTTCGGCCTCGCTCCACGAGGCCGAACCCTCCACCAGCGAAAAGTAGCCCCCCGCCTGCAGTTTGGTCAGCAAACGGCGGCTGAGCGGCGAATGGTCACGGTCGATGGTCGCCATGCGGAAATTCTTAATATCATAGTCGGCCGCCAGGGGCAACACCAGGAGTTGAATGACCGGCAACAGAAGCACCACCCGCAACATGAAACGGTCACGAAAAATCTGGAGCAACTCTTTTTTAAGCAGGACGGCAAATTTGTGCATATCGGGACTGTACCTGGAAGAAGATTGGAATCTTAGCAAAGATACGTTTTTTTCGACAGGGTATCTTCCCCGGATTTCGGAAAACGCTGCGGCGGTTTCAACCGACGGGGAGCGGATTTCTCTCAAAAAATCCGTACCTTCGTGCAGATACCCTGCTGAAAAACTGTCAGATAACCCCCTCAGAAGCTCCTTCCCTCCCATGAAAATACTGATTGTCGAAGACGAAGACTCCCTGCGCGAGGTCATCGGCCGTTCGCTCGAACAGGAGCGATACGTTGTCGAGACCGCGGCTGATTACACCAGCGCCCTCGAAAAAATATCGACCTACGACTACGACTGCATCCTGCTCGACATCATGCTGCCGGACGGCAGCGGGCTGCAGCTGCTCGAACGGCTCAAAGCGATGCACAAAAGCGAGAGCGTCATCATCCTCTCGGCCCGCGACTCGCTCGAAGACAAAGTGGCGGGACTGGAATTGGGAGCCGACGACTACCTGCCCAAACCGTTCCATCTGGCTGAACTGCACGCCCGCATCCGCAGCGTCATCCGGCGCAAAAACGGAGGCAAAAACACCCTCGACGTGGGCAACCTGACCATCTACCCCGACCAGTTTCGGGTGAGCGTGGCGGGCAAAGAGCTGGAGCTGAGCCGCAAGGAGTACGACATTCTCTCCTACTTTGCGGGTCGGCCGGGACATCTGGTCAGCAAAACCACCCTGGCCGAAGCCGTCTGGGGTGACCACATCGACCAGGCCGACAACTTCGACTTCGTCTATGCCCAAATGAAAAACCTCCGCCGAAAACTCAAAGAGGCCGATGCTTCGGTCGAAATCCGTTCGGTGTACGGTTTCGGTTATAAACTGATTGTTGCTGAAGAAGAATGAAACTCATCTGGCGTCTGACCCTGCGTATCACACTGGCCCTGTCGCTGCTGCTGGCCGGGTGGGCCTTCTTTTTCTACGTGGCCGTCATGGACGAGGTCAATGACCAGGCCGACGATGCCCTCGAAGAGTACTCCGTACGCCTTATCCGGCGACAGCTGGCCGGACTGCCCCTGCCCGACACCGACGATGAGTCGATGACCGTCTATTCGCTTATCGAGGTCGACGCCGACTACGCCGAGATGGCCGAACCCGAACGCTACTCCGACAGCAAAGCCTATATCCCCGCCATGGACGAAGAGGTCCCCGTGCGGGTGCTGAGAACCATCTTTCAGGATGCACATAACAGATACTACGAGCTGGCGGCAGCCACCCCGACTATCGAAAAAGATGACCTCCAGGAGGCCATCTTCACCTGGATAGTGTGGTTGTACGCCATTCTGCTGCTGGCCGTGGTGCTGATTAACGGCTGGGTATTGTGGCGCAGTCTGCGGCCGTTGTATGTCCTGCTGCGGTGGCTCGACAACTACCATATCGGCGAAGAGAATCCACCGCTCGAAAACCCCACCCGCATCACCGAATTCCGAAAACTGACCGAGGCGGCACGACGCTCGGCTGAACGGTCCGAACAACTCTTCGAAGAACAGAAACAGTTTATCGGAAACGCCTCCCACGAGATGCAGACCCCGCTGGCCGTCTGCCGCAACCGGCTGGAGATGCTGGCCGCCGACAACGAGCTCTCCGAACGACAACTGGGCGAGATACTCGGTGTACTGCAGACCCTCGAGGGGCTTACCCGCATGAACCGCACCCTGCTCCTGCTCAGCAAAATCGACAACGGACAATTTCCCGAAAACGGGGAGGTGTGCCTCAACGACCTGCTGCGCAGCCATCTGGATGCATATGCCGAAATCTACGGCCATCGGCACATTGCGCTCACGCTCGAAGAGCAGGGACAGCTGAAGGTCACGATGAACAGTTCGCTGGCCGAAATGCTGGTCACCAACCTGCTCAAGAACGCCTATCTGCACAACGTCAAGGAGGGACACATTCACATCCGCATCACCCCACGGTCGCTGCGCTTTGCCAACACCGGCGAACCGCTCCCCTTCGACGAAGCAGACCTCTTCAAACGCTTCCGCCAAGGCGGACACCGCGAAGAGTCCACCGGATTGGGATTGGCGCTGGTGGCCTCCATCTGCAAGCGCTACGGGCTGCACATAGCCTATGCCTACACGGGCGGCGAACACTGCTTTACGGTCACAAAACCCTGAGACGGACCTGTTTTTTCGTCTCCTCCGCCCGCTGAAAATCCCGCGAATTAACGTACCTTTGTCCTCGGCACAGGTTCCGCTCCGACCCGCCGTGCAGAGAGGCCCCCTCTCGGTGTCGCGGTGCCGTTCGGAAGGATGAAAAGGGAATGCCGTGCAAATCGGCAACAGTTCCCGCTGCTGTGAGTTCCGTCTCTGCGCCCCTCGAGGCGCCAGCCCAAGCGTGTTGTGACCATCCAGGCCACTGGCTCCCCACGGCGGGAACCGGGAAGGCGGCACAACCGGAACAAGTCAGAAGACCTGCCTGCGCCGCTTCGCGCTCCGACGGCGACCTACGGCGAATAGGCTCGGACAACCTTCGGCTTCGGCCGACGGCGGGTTCCTCTGTGACTCTTTCACGCGACTGCTCCTTATTCGGCACGTATGCCACTGTCGGGGACGAACACTCCCATGCCCCGACAGAGACAACCAACCATGCTGAAAAACCTGTTTCGATACCTGCTCCCGCTGCTGACCCTGACGGTCGGCATGACGGCCTGCATGGATTACGGCCCTCTCGACGAAGAGCACTTCGAAAGTTCGCCGAACGGGGTCTTTATTCTCTGCGAGGGGAACTTCATGTACGGGAATGCCTCGCTCTCGTACTACTCGCCCCAGACCCGCAGCCTCCAAAACGATATCTTTTCGCGAGCCAACGGCATCGCGCTGGGCGACGTGGCCCAATCCATGACCCTTCACAACGGGCTGGGGTACCTCGTGGTGAACAATTCGGGGGTGGTGTTTGTCATCGACCCGGCGACGTTCCGTGTGCGGGGCACACTCAAAGGGCTCATCTCACCGCGCTACGTCCACTTCGTGAGCGACACGAAAGCCTATGTCACCGACCTCTACGATGCCCGCATCACGGTGTTCAACCCCCTGACTCTCGAAATTACGGGACACATTCCGCTCAACGGACACAAATCGGCCGAACAGATGGTCCAGTGGGGCGACTCGCTCTTCACGAACTGCTGGTCGTACGACAACAAGATACTAGTCATTGACACCCATACCGACCAACTGATTGACTCCGTTGAGGTGGGCATTCAGCCTACCTCCCTAGCCTTGGACCACAACGGAAAACTGTGGACCGTGACCGACGGCGGGTACAAAGGCAACCCCTTCGGCCACGAAGCCCCATCGCTCTGGCGCATCGATGCCCGCACACTGCAAATCGAACAACGCTACGACTTTCCGATGGGCGACGCTCCGTCGGAGGTGACCCTCAACGGTTCGTGCGACACCCTCTACTACATCAACCGCGGCATCTGGCGGATGCCGGTCACTGCTGCCACGCTGCCCGCAGCACCCTTTGTCCCGCACCGCAACACGATTTTTTACGGGTTGGGCGTAGACCCCCGCACGTCGGAGGTTTATGTAGCTGATGCCATCGACTATGTCCAGCCGGGGGTGGTCTACCGCTTCTCGGCCGACGGCACCCCGCTCGACACCCTGCGGGTGGGAGTCACCCCGGGGGCCTTCTGTTTCAAATAGACGCATGAAGCACGCCGTACATACCCTTCGCCACGTCTGGTCGGCTCTCCTGTTGATAGGGGTGCTCTCGTTTCTTGGACTGCCCACGGCAGCCCAAGAACGGACGCTCCGCACCGATGCCGTCACCGTCCGTGCCCAACGTGCCCTGCGCGACATCGGCGCACAGAAAACACCCCTCGACACCTCCATCCTCCACGAAAATATCACCCACTCGCTGGCCGACATCCTCTCGCAGAACAGCTCCATCTTCATCAAGTCCTACGGCCGCGGGACACTGGCCACCGCCTCCCTGCGCGGCACGGCACCCTCCCACACCCAGGTGACCTGGAACGGTATGAAACTCAACTCGCCGATGCTCGGGATGGTCGATTTTTCGCTCATACCCTCCTACCTGATTGACGAGGCGGCGGTCTACCACGGCGCCAGTTCGGTGGAGGTCACCGGCGGCGGGCTGGGCGGTGCCGTCGCCCTCGGCACCCGCCCAGCCCGAAAACAGGAGGGATGGGACCTGCGTTTCGTGCAGGGCATCAGCAGTTTCAACACCTACGACGAGTTTCTGCGCGTGGGGTGGGGCAACCATCACTGGCAAAGTTCCACACGGGTCTATTACGTCACCTCGAAAAACGACTTCCCCTACACCAACTACCGCAAAAAAGAGTACGAGACCAACGCAGCGGGTGAGATTGTGGGTTTTCGCTATCCCGAGGAGCGCAACCGCAACGGCGAATATCAGGACTTTCACGTGGTGCAGGACCTCACCTACGACACCGGCAACGGAAACCGCTGGGGGTTGTCGGCCTGGTACCTCTCCTCACGGCGGGGAGTGCCGATGCTCAACGTAGATTACAAAACCGACAGCCGCAGCACCAACCGGCAGGATGAAAACACGCTGCGGCTCGTGGCGGGATGGGAGCGGCTGCGCAGCCAGCTGAAACTGGCGGCGCGGGCCGGATACACCTACACCGACCTCGGATACCACTACTGGGGCGACCCGGGCGGCGATGAACCGCTCGTGGAGATGATTCGCTCGCGCAGTTTCCTGAACACCGTCTACGGCGCCTTCGACGCCGACTACTACCTCGGCCAAAAGTGGCTCTTCACCGCCCGACTCACCGCCAACCAACACTTTGTCCGCAGCTCGGACCGTACCGTCACCTCCTCATCGGGCGGCACGGCCAACGTGGGCTATGACGAGGCCCGCTTCGAACTCTCAGGCCTGCTCGGGGTCAAATACCGCCCCACGGAAAGGGTCGGCGTGGGGCTCGACCTGCGCGAAGAGCTCTGGGGACGCAACGTCACTCCCCTCATCCCGGCCCTCTTTGTCGATGTGCTCCTCTCACGCCGCGGCAACCTCCTCCTGAAAGCCTCCGCCGCCCGCAACTACCGCTACCCCACCCTCAACGACCTCTATTTTCAGCCGGGCGGTAACGACTCCCTCCGCACCGAACGCGGCTGGACCTACGATGCGGGGCTGGAGTTCACCCTGGGCGACCTGCGCCTCGAACAGCACCGCGTCGGTTTCCGCGCCGAAGTGACCGCCTACAACTCCTGGATTGACGACTGGATAGCCTGGCTACCTACCTTCAAAGGGTTCTGGTCGCCGGTCAATGTGCGCAAGGTGCACTCCTACGGACTCGAAACCAAAGCCCGTCTGGCGGCTGACCTCGGCCGCGGCTGGCGCCTCGGCCTCGACGGCAACTTCGCCATCACACACTCCATCAACCACGGCGACCCCCAAAGCTGGGCCGATGAGTCCATCGGCAAACAGCTGGTCTATATCCCGGTCTACTCGGCGGCTGTCACGGGACGCCTCGCCTGGCGCGGATGGACCCTGCTCTACCAGTGGAGCTACTACAGCGAACGATACACCACCTCCAGCAACGAAACCACCTCCCAACTGGGCGTACTCTCGCCCTACTTCATGAACGACCTCTCGCTCGAAAAGGCTTTCCGTTTCCGCTGGGCCGACCTCTCGCTCAAAGCCTCTGTCAATAACCTCTTCAACGAGGCCTACGAATCGGTCCTCTCGCGTCCCATGCCCGGCCGCAACTACGGCCTCTTCATCAGCCTCGCACCCCGCTGGGGACAATAATGGCATTGGATACGCACAAACCGCATTGGGCATCCCCTTTCCCGAGCGGTTTTCTTTCTCGCAAAGTTTTCATTAGCTTTGTGTCTCGAGTGCGCTTTCACGGTACGCGCCCAACCCCTTTCGAAAAACTAACCTAAACATACCCACACCGCATGAAAAATCTGAACCGTCTGCTGCTCCTGGTGCTGACGGCGGGCCTGCTCGACGCCTGCACCGGCAAACCCACCCCCGAAGCCAACTATCAGGTTATCCCGCTGCCCCAGGAAATCACTCCTGCTGCCGGAGAGGGATTCTCCCTGAGCCAAACCACCCAAATCCTCTACCCGGAGGGCAACGAGGCGATGCAACGGAATGCCCTCTTTCTGGCCCAATACATCGAACAGATGACCGGGCTGAAACTCGCCACCAACTACGGCGGCTCCGGTCAGGCCGCAGGCAATATCGTCCTGATCCTCGGCCTCGACCCGCAGCAACCCGAGAGCTACCGTCTGACGGTCGATAAAGGCAGCGTTACGATTGCCGGGGGCAGCCCGGCCGGCGTCTTCTACGGCATCCAGACCCTCCGCAAAGCCCTGCCCGTGACCCAGGGACGGGTGGTGCTGCCGGCTGTCGTTATCAACGACGCGCCCCGCTTTGCCTACCGCGGGGCACACCTCGACGTAAGCCGCCACTTCATCGGTGTCGACTCCGTCAAACGTTTCATCGACATCCTCGCCCTGCACAACCTCAACCGCTTCCACTGGCACCTGACCGACGACCAGGGCTGGCGCATCGAAATCAAATCGCGGCCCGAACTGACCCGTGTCGGGTCACAGCGGGCTGCCACGGTCATCGGCCACAACAGCGGCAAGTATGACAGTATCCCCTATGGTGGCTTCTACACCCAGGACGAAGCCCGAGAAATCGTAGCCTATGCTGCCGAACGGCACATCACCGTGATTCCCGAAATCGACATGCCCGGTCACATGCTCGCCGCCCTGACCGCCTACCCCGAACTGGGATGTACCGGAGGTCCGTATGCCGTATGGGGGCAGTGGGGCATCTCGGATGATGTCCTCTGCGCCGGAAACGACCAGACCCTTCAATTTATCGACGACGTGTTGGGCGAAATCATCGAAATCTTCCCCAGCGAATACATCCATGTCGGAGGCGACGAATGTCCGAAAGTACGGTGGGAAAAGTGTCCGAAATGCCAGGCACGCATCCGCTCCTTAGGTATCCGAGCCGACGGCAAACACACTCCCGAACAGCAACTCCAAAGCTATCTTATCGGTCATGCCGAAGAGTTCCTCAACGGTCACGGACGCAAAATGATTGGCTGGGACGAAATCATGGAGGGCGGCATCTCGCCGACGGCTACCGTAATGGCCTGGCGCAGTGCGGCTGAAGGCATCAAAGCGGCCAAAATGGGCAATGATGCCGTGATGACCCCCTCGTCGCATCTCTACTTCGACTACTACCAAAGCAAAGAGGTCGAACAGGAACCGATAGCCATCGGCGGCTACATTCCGGTCGAAATGGTCTACAACTACGAACCCGTACCGGCCGACCTGACGCCCGAAGAGGCCAAACACATTATCGGTGTGCAGGCCAACCTCTGGACTGAATACATGCCCAACTTCCGTCAGGTAGAATACATGGAACTGCCCCGCATGGCGGCGCTGGCCGAAGTGCAGTGGACCGACCCAAGCCTCAAGGAGTACGATTCGTTCCTCACGCGGCTGCCCCAACTGGTACGCATCTATGACCTCGAAGGATACAACTACGCCAAACATGTCTTCGACGTAAATGTAACGTTCGTTCCGAATCCTGCGCAGGGAGCACTGGATGTGGTGATGGTGGCTATCGACGACGCCCCGATTCACTACACCACCGACGGCAGCGAGCCTTCGGCCGCCTCGCCGCAGTACTCGGACACGCTGAAAATCACCGAGCCCTGCACCCTCAAAGCCGTTGTGGTTCGCCCGAACGGCACGAGCCGTGTCTTCACCGAAGAGATTGCCTTCAACAAGGCCAGCATGAAACCCGTCACCATGCTTCAACCCATCAACAAACAGTATGAATACAAAGGAGCCCCGACGCTGGTAGACGGACTCAAAGGGAACGGAAACTACAAGACAGGCCGCTGGATAGCCTTCTGGCAGAACGACATGGAGGCGGTCATCGACCTGCTGCAACCGACCGAAATTTCGAAAGCGCAAATCGAGACCTGCGTGGCCAAGGGCGACTGGGTGTTCGATGCGCGTTACTTCGGGGTTGCCGTGTCGGAAGACGGCGTGAATTACAAGACTGTGGCCGAAGCCGACTATCCCGTGATGGGGGAACAGGACCGCAACGGGGTCTATGAACACGAACTGACCTTCTCGCCCGTGACGGCCCGTTACGTAAAGGTCACCGTCAAACCCGAGCACAGCATGCCGGCATGGCATGGCGGCAAGGGAAGCCCGGCATTCCTCTTTATCGACGAAATCACGCTGAATTAGTTTCGCACTTCACCTTTGGCAGCCGTTTATCATGCGGCTGCCCACTCCCTACGGCCGGCCAATCCCCTGCAAGCGGATTGGCCGGTTCGTGCTATGGGATGTATGAGCCGTTTTGCTCCTGCCTCCAACTCACCCAAACCGCCACACCATGAAAAAATTCCTCTGCTTCTCCCTTCTTCTGCTGCTCGGCCTGCTGAATACCCAAGCCGCCCGACCCGTCAAAGTCGCCTGCGTCGGCAACAGCATCACCTACGGTGCCGGCATCGCCAATCGAGAGGCCAACAGCTACCCCGCCCAACTGCAATACTACCTCGGCACAGGCTATGAGGTGCGCAATTTCGGCCACAGCGGCGCCACCGCGCTCCGACGCGGTGACCTCCCCTACACCCAAACCGAAGCCTACACCGCCTCACTGGCGTATCAACCCGACATCGTGCTTATCAAACTCGGCACCAACGACACCAAACCCCAAAACTGGCGCTACCAAGCGGAGTTTGCCGCCGACTATCAGGCCCTGATTGACACCTACCGCGCTCTGCCCTCCCACCCTCGGGTGATTCTGATCACGCCGGTGCGCTGTTACCTGACCGAACCGCAGACCATCAACCCCGACACCATCGCCGAGCGGATACGCCCGACAGTCGAACAACTGGCCTATCGGAACGGACTCGGCATCATCAACCTTTACAACCTCTTCGGCGACACCTGGGACGCTTCGCTGATGCCCGACCGTCTGCACCCCTCCTCCATCGGAGCGGGGATGATGGCCCGCCACATCGGGGAGTATCTCCTGCGCGACACCCTTCCACAGCCTGAAACTTTTGTTCCGTCAAACGGTACACCGTTCAACTTCCACGGATACCGCGGGTATGATTTCACACTGGAGGGCATCGCCTGCAAAGTAGTCACCCCCACGCAGGAAGCCGACGGCCACCCCTGGGTATGGCGGGCGCGATTTTGGGGACATGAGCCTCAGACGGACATTGCCCTGCTCGAACAGGGGTTCCACATCGTCTATTGTGACGTGGCCGACCTGTACGGGTCGGATGAGGCTCTCCACCGCTGGGACCGCTTCTACCGCTACCTCCAACGCAACGGATTTCACAAACAGGCCGTACTGGAGGGGATGAGCCGCGGCGGGTTGATTCTCTACAACTGGGCCGCACGCCATCCTGAACGGGTAGCCTGCATCTATGCCGATGCGCCCGTAATGGACATCAAAAGCTGGCCGCTGGGGCAGGGTACCTCCCACGGGTCGCCGCAAGATGCTGCACAACTGCTCCGCGCCTACGGTTTCCGCGACACGCTGCAGGCTGCGGCCTGGAAACGAAACCCGCTCGACCACGCCACGACGCTGGCCCGTGCCCGTATCCCGATACTGCACGTTGTGGGCGATGCCGACAAGGTGGTGCCCGTTGCGGAAAACACGGCACCCTTTGAGGCGGCCATGGAGCGGCTCGGAGCCCCCATTACCGTCATCCACAAACCCGGCGTCGGACACCACCCCCACTCCCTGTCCCATCCCGAGCCCATCGTGCGCTTTATTCTGCAGGCCACGGGACGTGACTCCAACCCCTGCATCCATGCCGTTCCGGGCAATGAGTACCGTTCGGCGGCGGGCTGGAGCGAAGGGTCGGAGTGGCACAGCGTGGCCCAAGACATCGAAGCAACACTGGAGGGGCGAAAGGTCAAACTGCTCTTGCTGGGCAACTCCATCACGCAGGGGTGGGGCGGCAATCGCCAACGGGTCACCTACAAACCCGGGAAAGCTGCGATGGATGCAGCCCTGGGCGAGGGTTGCTGGGAGAGTGCCGGCATCTCGGGCGACAGGACGCAAAACCTACTCTGGCGCATCCGACACGGCCGCTACAACCGCTGCCGCCCCGACTATGTGGCCATAGCCATCGGCATCAACAACCTTATCGGCGGCGGAGACAGCCCCGAAGCATGTGCTGAAGGCATTGTGTCCGTCACGGAGGAGGCCTGTCGGGAGTTTCCCGAAGCAAAAATTCTACTGTTGGGTCTTTTTCCGAGCGGCAGGGAGCCCGAAAGCACGATACGTCAGTCGTGCGACCGCATCCACGCGCTGCTGGCCGCCCATCGGTTCGACGAACGGGTCACCTACATCGACCCGACGGCCTGGTTCCTCTCCGAAGACGGCACCCTGCGCCAGGCGCTCTACAGCCCCGACTACATTCACCTGACCCCACAGGGCTACCAATGTATCGCCGACCATTTGGCCCGCCTCATCCAATAACAACCGACTAAACTCCACTCCGCATGAAAACCAAACAGGCGCTGACCCTCACCCTTTTCATCCTGTTGAGCCTCCTTTCCTCCCGGGCACAGACCCGCTGGTACTACCCCGCCAACGACTCCCTGCTGCCCATACAGGGACGAGGGTGGAACCGCGAAATCGGCAGCGAATACCAACGCCTGCCTGCCCGTGCCCAGGCGTTGGTGCGCCCGCCCGTATGGGACCTCTCCCGACAGACGGCAGGACTCTATATCCAGTTCACGACCAACTCCCCCACCATTCGGGTCGAATACCAACTCACGGGCGGCTGGTCGATGCCCCACATGCCGGCTACAGGTGTCAGCGGCGTGGACCTCTACGCCCTGGACAGCGACGGGCATACCGCCTGGTGTGCGGCTGACTACCGTTTCGGCGACACCGTGCGCTACACCTACAACGACCTGACCTACCGCAACAACCACTCCCGCGGCAGCGAATACACGCTCTACCTCCCGCTCTACAACGGAGTGCAGGGGCTGCGTATCGGCGTACCGTCCGAGTACCGTTTCGCCTGGGTGGCTCCGTCGGCCGAAAAACCGATTGTCGTCTACGGCACCTCCATTGCCCAGGGGGCCTGCGCCTCACGCCCCGGCATGGCCTGGACCAATATCCTCCAACGGCGGCTGGAGATACCGGTGGTCAATCTCGGATTCTCGGGCAACGGCCAGCTCGACGAAAGCATGTTCCACCTGCTGGCCGAGACCGACGCCGCCCTCTACATCATCGACTGCATGCCCAACATGACGAATGAACGCACGGCGTGGATTGTCCCGCGATTGGCGGAAGGTATCCGCATCCTCCGCAGCCATAGTGCGGCCCCCATTCTGCTGGTCGAGCACGACGGATACATGGGATACCGCGCCTCACAAGCCAAAGAGCAGCGGTTCCGCGCAGCCAACCGCGAGTTGCGGGCGGCATACGACAGCCTGAAAGCGACGGTCCCCGGACTCTATCTGATGACTTTCGAGGAGTTGGGACTGAGTATGGATAGCCAGGTGGACGGCGTTCATGCCACCGACCTCGGCATGCAGCAATATGCCGATGCCTACTGCAAGAAAATAGCGGATATTCTGTTTCCCGAGCTCGGTCAGTTATCCTTAACCCCGTCGCGCCAGCATCGCGATGCAGATACCTACGTATGGAACGACCGTCACAATGCCATCCTGACCTACAACGCTTCGACCCAACCCGAAATCGTACTCCTCGGGAACTCCATCACCCACTTTTGGGGCGGGGAGCCCTTCGAACCGCGACGGGTGGCCGACGATGTATGGCAGGAGCTGTTCCGCGGCAAACGGGTGGTCAATCTGGGTTACGGATGGGACCGCATCGAAAATATGCAGTGGCGTATCCTGCACGACGAGCTGGAGGGCTACCGCGCCCAAAAGATTTTCATGATGATGGGCACCAACAACCTCGATGTCAATACGGATGAAGAGATTGTCCGCGGCATTCGGGAGACCATCGAGATGATTGGTCGGCGACAGCCCGAAGCCGAACTCTACCTGATTCATATTCTGCCGCGGCGCGGGGCGGAAGCGCGTCTGCGCCACCTCAACGCCCGACTCACGGAAGAGCTCGAGACTCTTCCCCGTCTCCACCTTCTGGACCTGACGGCGGATTTTGTCGAACGGGACGGCACCCTCGACGAGACGCTCTTTTCGGACGGCCTGCACCCCAATCACAAGGGGTACCAAATCCTGGCCAAGCGTTTGAAGCCCTGCCTGCGATAACCCGCCCGGAACAGCCTACTGCGCCAACCCGGCAAAGAAGGGCACCAGCAGCGGCACGGAGAGGTCGGCCACAACCCCCTGCAACACCGCCAGAGCCAGATACTGCGGTCCGCAACACCGCATAATGGGCGGCAGGCTCACATCCACCGCAGTGGCTCCCCCGCTGCAGATGGGGCCGAGCGGCGAGAAGTGGCGAGCCATCCAGGCGGCACCGACCACGGTCAGCATCTCGCGTGTGATATTGGCGAGCAGTCCGATGGTTCCGATTTCGGCTCCGCGCAGTTCGGCCAGCAACACCCCCGACAGAGAGTAATAAGCCTGCCCGGCTCCGACGGCCAGCGCATCGGACCAGAGCATCTCACGAGTTCCAAGCAGTTGCAGCAGTGCCCACACCACACTCACCCCGACCAGCGACCCGACAATGGTTGCCACAGGGACCAGCAGGCTGCATTTGGGCTGTCGAACGACGTTTCGCAGGGTAGCGGTATCGCTGCCGATGGTTATCCCGACGGCCAGCATCAAAAGGTACAGCGCCCCAAAGGCCAAAGGCCAGGCAGCTACCCACCGTGCGGCAGGCGTCCAAATCCCCACTCCCACACCCAGGGCAAACGTGCCGAGAATCACCAGACTGAAACGGCTACCGCCGCCCGCGGTCTGTTGAGCCTCCGCCGCATCGGGTCTGGCGGGAGCCACATGACGAAAGCTATAATACCACAGCAGTTTGGCAGCAACCAGTACTCCGGCTATCGCCCCTATCCCCAAAGCAATGGCCGTTAGACCGATAGAAGCAAAATGGTTCACAATCCACGGATTACCCCCCACTTCGGTGCCCAAAATAAGCATCAACAGTAAAATCGCTATCGTCACGGCTTTGGCCGCCACCCGCCGCGGATGCGGGAATCGGCGCGTGAGCCATCCCAATACCACTCCGGCACACAAAACTGCAAAAATCTGAAGCATACCTTGTTTCCTGCCTGTTAAATACAAAAACTCCCATCCTCCGACAATCGGAGAGCGGGAGTTCCTGACATGGCGTGTTGGCTAAGCCAACCCAGTGACCCCGACGGGATTCGAACCCATATCGTCAGAACCGGAATCTGAAATTCTATCCATTGAACTACGGAGCCGTTCACGGTATGCACCCTGCGGCGCATCACGGGTGCAAATATACGTTTTTTCTTTTGAAATTTTCAGCGACCGCCCAAGAAATTGGTTTTCCTTGTCCTCGTGCCCGGCGGCACCGACTCTCTGTATCCGGGTGGCTGAGCAACGGGCACCGACTGAAAACTACGAAAGGCTGTTATCTGCCAATTTGCGGTTTCGCTCGAAACCGTCAGCCCGGAGCCAACCTAAAAAAACGGAGATTAAGGTCCGAGCAGATGCGGTTTGACAGAAACCACCGACCTTTGCGCCCAAGCGGCTCTGCCGCTTCGGGGGGTGGGCGCAAGGTCGAAATCCAAGCAACCTCTCCCCAGTCAGCCCGGCGGCACCGACTTCGTAAGAAATCGTGTCCAGTCCCCAGCCGCCCGCTGGAGACTATGGCATATGCCCCCAATCCCGAAAATAGCTATCTTTGCAAAAAACTGCCCGACCGATGATTAGCTCGCTGCTCAGCTCCACCATCTTCGTCCTGTTTGTCATTATCGCCCTCGGATTTATCGTCGGGCGTATCAGCATCAAAGGAATTACCCTCGATGTCTCGGCCGTCATTTTTGTCGCCCTGCTCTTCGGACACTTCGGCATTGTCGTGCCGGCCGAACTGGGAGATTTCGGGATGACCCTCTTTATCTTCGCCATCGGCATCCAGGCAGGACCCGGATTTTTCAGCACCTTCAAAAACAAAGGCAAAACCCTGGCAGGCATTGCCACCGTACTGGTGCTTTCGGCCGCAGTGGTTGCTCTGGCCATGAAATACATTTTCGGTCTCAACGCCCCCGATACCGCCGGGCTACTGGCAGGAGCGCTCACCAGCACCCCGGGGCTGGCCACGGCACGTGAAATTACGGGCGACAATGCAGCCATTGCGTATGGGATAGCCTATCCGTTCGGAGTGATTGGGGTGATACTGTTTGTGAAACTGCTTCCCCGCATCCTGCGCATCAACGTACGTGAAGAGGAGGCCAAACTCGACGCATCGCAAAAAGAGCTCTATCCCGATATTGTGGCCCACGCCTATCGTGTAACCAACCCGCTGGTCATCGGGCGAGAGTTGCAAGACATTAAATTGCGCCTGCATACCGGCGCCGTCATTTCGCGCATCCAGCGCGGCGAAGAGTCCATTCTGCCCAAAGCTCATACCGTCTTGCAGGCCGGCGACCTGCTAAAGGCCGTCGGAACCCCCGCTGCACATAACAAGGTGGAAGAGCTGGTGGGCGAACGCCTCGAAGGTGAACTGCCCTTCGGCGACAACGTGGAGCTGCAAACAGGCCTCGTCACCGCCAAACCGCTCGTAAACCGTACACTGGGCAGCCTGAACCTCCAACAAAACTTCCACTGCGTGGTGACCCGCGTGCGACGCGCCGGCATCGACCTCTCGCCCTCACCCTCCCTGACCCTGAAATTCGGGGACAAACTGACCCTGGTCGGCAGCAAAGATACGATGGACGAAGTGCTGCGACTCATCGGCAACGAAGGCAAACGCATCTCCGACACCGATTTTCTGCCCATTGCCCTGGGGATTGTCCTGGGCGTGGTGGTCGGCAAACTCTCGCTCTCGTTTGCCGACAGCTTCACCTTCTCGTTCGGGCTGACCGGAGGGGTGCTGCTGACGGCACTGGTGCTGAGTGCCGTCGGGAAAACAGGCCCCGTCATCTGGACCATGTCCGGCTCCGCCAACCAACTGCTGCGGCAACTGGGACTGCTGCTCTTCCTGGCCAACGTGGGCACCTCGGCCGGACAGGGACTCGTCGACACCTTCCGTGACAGCGGCTGGTCGCTCTTCATCAGCGGCTTCTTTATCACCCTTATTCCGATGATTGTGGCTACGGTCGTGGCACGGTACTTCTTCCGCATCAACATCCTCGACCTGATGGGCACCCTCACCGGAGGGATGACCAGCACACCGGGGCTGGCGGCTGCCGACTCCATGTCGGACAGCAGCGCCGTGAGCATCGCCTACGCCACCGTATATCCCGTGGCCATGGTGCTGCTGATAATCTGTATTCAGGTGGTTTCGATGATTGTCGGCTAAGTTTGTTTCCTGCTATGACAGAGACCTCTAAAAATACGGTACTGCTGGTCGATGACCACGCCCTGTTCCGCAACGGACTGAAACTGCTGCTAAACTCCCATCCGAAGTTTCGCGTGTGGGGCGAAGCCGCCACCGGTATCGAGATGCTCACCCTTCTCAAAGAGGCAGAAACGTTGCCCGACGTGGTGCTGCTGGATATCTCCATGCCCGAGATGAACGGCATCGATGCCGCAGCGGCCGCTTTGAGCCTCTACCCCGACCTGCGCATCATCACCCTCTCGATGTACGGCGAAGAGGACTACTACTTCCAAATGGTATCGCAGGGAGTCAAAGGATTTCTGCTCAAAAACTCCGACATCTCGGAGGTCTATGCCGCGCTGGAAGCTGTACTGGAAGGAGGTTCCTATTTTTCGCAGGAGTTGCTGTTCAATTTGGTCAGTAATTTACGTTCGTCATCAGCCGCGGCTGAAGGAGACGCGGAACGGGATGACGAGACCGGCGAGAATGATGAATCGCTGCTCTCGGACCGTGAAAAGGAGATATTGTTGCTGATTTGCAAAGGCTTCACCAACAACGAAATTGCCGACACACTCTACATCTCGAAACGAACGGTGGACAAGCACCGGGCCAACATCCTCGAAAAAACCAACTGCAAGAATACAGCCAACTTAGTGGTCTACGCCATCAAGAACGGGTTGGTGGAGATTTAGCCTCTTTTTGCGGACCGACAGGCCTGTTGTCCGGATAGCTTTTTGCATCATTCGCGCTGTGAAAACAACATTTTTCACAGCGCGAATTAATTTCTGTCATTTTTATTCTTTCCCTTTCTTACCTTTGTTTAGAATGGTGGAATAGGACTTGTCGTCCTCCGAACATACCTCACTATTCATTCTCACACATTTCTAACCACACCCTATGCCCCCAAAAGCCGATACCCTTTTGTCCCTGGACCGAACCCTGTACAACACGTGGGTAACCTATATGGATTTCTTGAAGTCTCCGAATAGTGACCCCACAGTGGTGGCGGATTTTCTGGACCGACTGGCCGACCAGCCCGACGAATATCTGGGATACACCAATGTGCCCTATTTGGAGTGGCGGACACGTTGGATGATTCGTTTGGGTCGAGAACAGGAAGTTGTCGATGCGTGGATAAAAGGTATCGTCTACCACTCTCGGGGTTCTCACTATGACGAATACAAAAAGCTGCAAGACCTCCCCCTGCTGCAACAAGCCGAGAAGGATTATTTTCGTGCACACCCCCTGTCTTCGTGCGACCCGCTTGTGTGGCTGGAACAGGGTCCGCTACCCGTGAAACGTCGGAAAGACTACATCAGCAACACCCCCCTGTCCAAAGGCGATGAGGTCTGTCAGTTTACCTTCTACTCCTGGAGACATTCGTGGGGCAGCGAAGACCGATTGGCTACGGCACCCGAACAACTCGCAGCCCATCCCGCTCTGGCCGAAAGCATCCGGAAATACGCACAGGATGCGTACTCCGTACATGACTACTGCATTGCTCGGGAGGCATTGCCGAGCCCGATGTATAAAATGCCGTTCATCCACCAGTTTCTCTCCACCTATTCGCCGGAAACATTCAACCTGAGCGCCCTGCTCCAACGAGCCGCCTCCGAGACAGGGGGAAATTTCCCCTTTATCATTGCTCCACGCACACCGCATGACTCCCCCT
>NBJMC04203__coassemble_185_pt1 | contig 55835 bp, 43 predicted proteins | sample NBJMC04203__metabat2_high_PE_019 | metagenome-assembled genome bin NBJMC04203 | reverse complement strand
TTTCGCATCGTGCGAAACGGCCGGAGCACTCGGTCACAATCGATGGTTATCGTTCCCGAACGGTGGTTCGTCCGCTAATCCAGCCGCAGCTTACCGTATAGGGGTCGCCGGGGTTGAGTCCGCGCATGAAGGTCTCTTCGGTTTTCGGGAAGTTGGCGCTGTAGTTGGCAATCATCAGGCTGATTTGTTCCTGTTGTGCGTCGTCGGCAGCAAGCAGTTGGCGGGCTTTGGCCAGGTTGTCCACGGCAAGCCACATGGCGGTTTGGCTGTCGAAGGCGCTGCAGGCGCTGCCCGCACCGCTACCGTAGGCCGAACCCAGCAGCAGGTAGGCTACACCGTTGTTCGGGTCGAGCGAGATAACCTGTTGTGCAAACGAGGCCGCATCACGATAGGAACCCGAGGCGCTGGACATGGTAGAGGCCTGGAGCAGGAAGTTGATTTTCTTGGCCTGGTCGGTTTCGTTGTTGATACCGATGCGGAGGTATTCGAGGGCTTTGGTAAAGTCTTTCTTTTCCTGGAATACGGTTGCCAGCATCACGGCCACTTCCGCTTTGGGGTTGATTTGGTAGTATTTTTCGAGTACCGACACGTAGAAATCGTTGGTGCATTGTCCACGCGAGAAGAGCGTGACGATGGTTTCAATCAGCTTTTGGTTTTCGGGGTCGGCCTCGTATTTGGGGCGGTAGATTTTTTCGACCGATTCGCAGTTGGCGGCACCACTGGTGGCAAAGAGGTCGTCGAGTGCTTTTGCAGCTTCAGCGGCTTCGTCGCTGGTGTTGTTTTCGACGCGTTGGCTGAGTTGTTCGTAAGTTTCAATGAGCTCTTCCGGAGTTACATCGTCGAGTTTGTAGCTTTCGACCACCGAGTTGAAATAGAGCACGGCCAGAGCCGGTTCAAAGGGGTGTTTTTCGTCGAGGGCTTCGCGGAAGAGTTTGAAGAGTCGTTCGCGGTCAGCCGGCATCATCGTGAGGAACATTTTGGCCTTTTCCCCACGCAGGTATGCTTCGCCGCGCTGGGGGTGTTCGCCGAAGGCTTCGATACGCTTGTCGAATACCCACAGGATACTGTCCACATACATGCGGCGTTCCTCTTTGGTTTGCGCACCGACGGCTTTGTTTTTGTAGATGTCGATACCACGGATGTACATGTTTTCCGAAGCCTGCGGTGCGTTGGCAATCAGTTGGCGGAGATATACCGTTGCCAGGGCATAGTCTTTGGCTTTGTAGGCGTCGCTGAAGAAGTTGAGGATACGCACGTTTTCTTCACGCGAAGCGGGGTCGGCTCCGTATTTGGGGTCGTCTTTGTAGTCTTGTGCCAGAGCACTGCCGGTCAGTGCCAGGGCGGCCAGCAATAAACAAATGCGTTTTTTCATGGGTTGTGGTTAGTGTTTTATGATGCGGTTATTCTAAATATTAGACGTTGGATTTCGGTTGTCGGTTTAATTGTATTTGGGTCGGACGAACCAGTAGTCTTTGCCGAAGAGGCTCAGGGCCGCTACGATGTTGAAGTATCGTTCGCGCACCTGTCCTGCGGCGCGCGAGCCTCGTTCGCCGTATTCGACACCGATACCCACTTTGGAGAAGGTTCCTTTTTTGAGGCCGAAGTCCACCCCTATCGACACGGCGGCATCACTCAGTTGGTGTCCGGCTTTGGAGAGGTAGCTGGTGCTGTAACGCACCCCGGCCTTGTAGGTCCAGCGGTTCAGGGCATTGCGGATGTCGTATCGGTTCGGGGTGTAGCTGGCACCCAGGCGGAAATCCTGTTGCAGACCGAGGGTAATGTCCTGGTCTTTGGGGATTTCGAATGCTCCTTTCCAGTTCTGGCGGCTGTAGTCGAAAGCCACCGTCAGTTTATTGGTCTGGAAACTGACTCCGGCGGCCAGTTTGGCGGGGATGTCCATGTCCCAGCGGCTGCTGCCCGAGTAGACCGTATCCGAGACCGTGGTGTTGTACGAGAGGGTCAGGCGGGTCTGTTTAATGGAGGCGGTCGTTTTGGGTTGGTAGGTTACCCCCAGGATGAGGGCGTTGCCTTGGCCTACTTTGAAGGCGTACTGTGCTCCAAAGGTAAACAAAATCTTGCTGAGATTTTGATTTTCGGAGGAGACGACGCTGCGATAGACGGTCGCGTCGAGGTAGGAGGTGACCATCGAGTTGTATTGTCGTTCGATGTTTCCGAACCAGTAGTTCATGCTGGCACCCAGCGACAACTGAGGGGTGACGTTAATGCCGAAGTGCATGGCCACCTGCGAGATACCGCCGTCGCCGGCATAGTTGTAGATGGTGCTGCCGATGTTCTCGTCGATGCTGGGGTTGTTGTAGACCAGTCGGCTGGTGTATCCCACGGAGCTGACGGGGGTCAGCGAGAATCCCAGACCTATTCCTCGTCCCAGGGGTACGGCGAGCCCCAGGTCGTGGATGTTGAAGGTGTTGTATGTGGTGGAGGTGTAGTCGTTTTTAGCGTAGATGTTTTTGCCTTCGCCCGAGAAGTTGAAGATGGCGGATTGTCGGGGAATGACACTCATCGAGGCGGGGTTTCGGTAGTTGAAGGTGTAGGGGTCCCGTATGGCAATCCCCACGCCACCCATAGGTCGGTTGAAGGCGTTACCGCCGACGGCCAGGTCGCCGATGCCGTACATGGTGTAGGGCGAAAAGATATTCAGGTCGCTGATTTGTGCACGCGCAGGGACCACACACAACAGACATACGACACTCCACAGACCGATAACGGTCCGTACAACGCTGCGGGTATGACGATAATGAATCAATGTCCGCGATTTAGGGTTGGGCATTATACTCAAGTATTCGGTTCAGACCTTTAATAACCAGGTCGTAAGCTACAAATATCGGTTTTTTTACTTTTTCGGCAAAGAAATTCGCGTCGCGACCGGCAAAAAAGACCGTCAGGGTCTCATTTTTTTCGCCGAGTCGGTCGATGTATCCTTCGATTTCGTGCAGGATTCCGAGCACCACGCCGCTTTCGATGGCGTTGCGGGTGGAGGTGCCGGTGAGGTCCACGTGTTGTGGTGTGGTGCAGAGCGGCAGGCGGTCGGTGAGGCGGTGGAGGGCTTCGAAACGCATGGCCATGCCGGGTGAGATGTTGCCGCCGAGGTATTCGCCGGCGGCGCTCACGCGGTCCAGGGTGATGGCCGACCCCAGGTCGACGATAAGGAGTTCGCGTTCGGGGGCGATGTCCCAGGCGCCGACGGCTGCCGCCAGCCGGTCGGCGCCCAGGGTCTCGGGCGTGGCGTAGCGGTTCACCAGCGGAACCGGTGTGGCCGGCGTGAAACGCACAAAGCAGGGGACGTGCTCTTGCAGATAGGCCTCTATCGCCGGGTCGGGGTTGCGGGTGGTCGAGAGGATGGCGCGGTCGATGGCGGGATGGGTGTGCAGCACCTCCTCCAAAGCCGTGCAACTCAACTCCCGGGCCACCGTCTTGTGGAGTATCTCCGACCTCTCCATGACAGCCGTCTTGGCAAACGTGTTCCCTATGTCGATTATCAGATTCATGCCTCGGGCGCGGAGGCGGTAAGCCCCTCCAGCGTGTGGCGCAGCGCCGTGAGGTTGGCAACGTTGCGCACCGACAAAGATAGTTTATTATTGGATTGGTTGAGTTTGAACTTCTGCGGGGCGACGGTTACGGCCTTCAGGATGGTCATGAAGCGGTCGCTGCGGTAGAAGGCCGAGTGTTCGTTGGCCACGAAGTAGAGCGTTGCGGCACCGCCCTTGAGGACGATGCGTTCGATGCCGTCGGCTTCGGCGGTCCAGCGCAGCCGCACCACGTCGAAGAGCTCTTCGACGGGTGCGGGAGGGGTCCCGAAACGGTCTTCGAGGCGGGCGATGAACTGTTGCAGGGCCTCTTCCGAGCGGATGCCGTCGAGCTCGCGGTAGAGGCGTATTTTTTCGGCCGTGTTGCCGATGTAGCTGTCGGGCAGGTGGGCCGACGAGTCGCTCTCGATAACGCAGTCGATGGCCGAGGTGTCGGGTTCGAGGCCCTGCTCTTCGCGCAGCTCGGCCACGGCTTCGGCCATAATCTTCTGGTAGGTCTCAAAGCCGATGTCGGAGATAAAGCCGCTCTGTTCGGCTCCCAGGATGTTGCCGGCACCCCGAATGTCGAGGTCCTGCATGGCGATGTTGAAGCCCGACCCGAGGTCTGAGAACTCTTCCAGCGCCCGCAACCGTCGATAGGCATCCGAGGTGACGGCCTCTTCCGACGGGATAAGCAGGTAGCAGTAGGCCTTGCGGTTGGTGCGCCCCACGCGGCCGCGCAACTGGTGCAGGTCCGAGAGGCCGAACATGTGGGCGTTGTTGATGATTATCGTGTTGGCATTCGGAATGTCGATGCCCGACTCGATGATGGTGGTGGCCAGCAGCACGTCGTATTCGCCGTAGATAAAGTCCATCATCACCTTTTCGAGTTCGCCGGCGGGCATCTGCCCGTGGCCGACGGCGACCCGCACCGCAGGACACAATCGTTCGAGCATCTCTTTCATGCGGCCGAGCGTCTGCACGCGGTTGTGCAGGAAAAAGACCTGTCCGCCCCGCTGCAACTCGGCCTCGACGGCTTCGCGGATAAGTTCCTCGTCGAAAACGTCTACCTCGGTGGCCACCGGTTGGCGGTTGGGCGGCGGGGTGTTGATAATCGACATGTCGCGGGCTCCCATCAGCGAAAACTGCAGGGTGCGGGGAATGGGGGTGGCCGTCAGGGTCAGCGTATCGACATTGGCCTTCATGTGGCGGAGTTTCTCCTTGTTGGCCACGCCGAACTTTTGCTCCTCGTCGATGATGAGCAGTCCGAGGTCCTTGAACCGCACGTTTTTGCCGAGCAGTCGGTGGGTGCCGATGATGATGTCGATTTTGCCGTTGGCCAGGTCGTCGAGAATCTCGCGGGTCTGCTTGGCCGACTTGACGCGCGAGAAGTTTTCGACCCGCACGGGAAACTCCTTCAGGCGGCGAGAGAAGGTGCGGTAGTGTTGCAGTGAGAGGACGGTGGTCGGCACCAGCACGGCCACCTGTTTGCCGTCGGTAGCCGCTTTGAAGGCGGCGCGGATGGCGATTTCGGTCTTGCCGAACCCCACGTCACCGCAAACGAGACGGTCCATCGGCACGGCCTGTTCCATATCTTCCTTGACAGCCTGCGTAGCGCTCTGCTGGTCGGGCGTATCTTCGTAGAGGAACGACGCTTCGAGCTCCTGCTGCAGGAAACCGTCGGGCGAAAAGGCAAAACCGGTGCTGGCCTTGCGTTTGGCATAGAGCGCGATGAGTTCGCGGGCAATGTCCTTGACCTTGTTTTTGGTGGTCTGTTTGAGTTTCTGCCAGGCACCCGACCCCAGTTTGTGCACCTTGGGCTCCGGGGCATCCTTGTCTTTGTACTTGCTGATGCGGTGCAGCGAGTGGACGTTCACAAACAGGATGTCGTTGTCCTTGTATATCAGTTTGATAAACTCCTGTGTCACGCCGTTTGTGGTGCTCCGCACCAACCCCCCGAAACGTCCCACCCCGTGGTCGATGTGCACCACGTAGTCGCCGATTTGGAGGGCGTTGAGCTCGGCAATGGTCATGCTCTCGCGGCGGTCGATTTCGTTCGGGACGGTGTAGCGGTGGTAGCGGTCGAAAATTTGGTGGTCGGTGTAGAGGGCGATTTGCAGCGATGGGAGGATAAAACCGCCGTGCAGGGTCAGCGGGATGTGGCCGTAACCTACGTGTGCCAACCCCACCGACTCGAAGACATTCTCCAGCCGCTCCATCTGGGCGCGGTTCTCGGTCAGAATGTAGGTCGTTCGTCCGTGGTCGTTGCCCTGACGGATGTCGTTGGCCAACAACTCGAAGTTTTTGTTGAACTGGGGCTGCGGGGCGGCGCCGAAGTCGATGTCGGCGCCGTCTGCCGTGCGTTCCGGGGCACTGCTGTTGAGCGTCACCCACTGCCATGAACGCGTCTCGGCCAGAAAACGCTTGCGGCTGGTCACCAGCGTATCGATTTCGGCGGGGTCGGGCAACTCGCCCAGCAGTTTGGTGCGAATCTGGTCCAGGCGGCTCAGGCACTGCACGGCGTTTGTCATCCAGAGCGTAGTGGGGTCGCTGCCGATGTATTCGGCCAGCGACACCCGCTGCTCGGCCAGCTCGGGATTTTTGAGGTTCGGCACCACCTCCACCGCATCGCAGCTCTCGGTCGAGAGCTGTGTCCCCACGTTGAACAGACGGATGGACTCGATGTCATCCCCGAAAAAGTCGATGCGGTAGGGTTTGCTGTTGCCGAACGAGAAGATGTCGATAATCCCCCCGCGGCGCGAATATTGTCCCGGTTCGCCCACGAAATCGACCCGCTCGAAACGGTACTCTGTCAGGCGGTTTTCGAGGTCATCCATCCCGATATGCTGTCCCTTGCGCAGGCGCAGGATGTTTTCAGTCAGTCGGCTGCGGTCGGCCACCTTTTCGGCCAGGGCGTCGGGATAGGTACAGATAAGCAGCGGCCGTTTGGGGTCGCTGTGGTTTCCGAGGGCGGTCAGCACGGCCGTGCGCTGCACGATACCCGCAGGGTCTTCGCGCAGGGTCTGCACCGACCGTTTGTAGGCCGTCGGGTAGAAGAGAATGGTGGCCGTATCTTTCGCCGGAGCGAGGTTGGTCAGGTCGTTGCAGAGGTAGGAGGCTTCGTCGCGGTCGCCGGCCACCAGCAGGTGGACGCCGCCCGTGCGGCGGGCCACACTGCCCGCCACCAGAGCCAGCAGCGACCCCGCCATCCCCTTCAGGCGAATGGTGCGGTCGGTCGCGAGGTGTTGTTCGAGCGCACGGGTCGAGTCACACTGCCCGATGTGCTGCTCCAACTGTTCTATGGTCATTTTTTCTGGTTTGTCTCTTTTCGGATGCAGGGGGGAGCATCCGATTTGGAAAGCGTTACAGCAGCCGTGTGGTCTGTGCTGCGTCGGTGAGGGTGAGGCTCGCAAAATCCACTCCCGTAAGCAGTACGGCTCCGGGGCGTTTCCCGGGTTCGAAACTTCCGATTTCACGCTCCATGCGCAGGCCGTGGGCTCCTCCCAGTGTCGCCCACTGCAACAGGGCCTCCAGCGGTATCGATGGGTTGTGTCGGGCGAGCCACTTGAGCTCCTCGACCATCTCGAGCGAGGTGTTCGAGGAGAGACTGTCGGTCCCGATGGCGACCCGTGCTCCCGCCTTGTAGAGCATCTCGGCCGGCGGGAAGTCGGCATCGATGTAGTAGTTCGACCGCGGGCAGAGCACAAAGGTGACATCCTCAAAATAGTCGAGAATCAGCTTCAGGTCTTTGGGCTGCATCTGGACGTTGTGGATAAGGAGCAGGCGTGCCGTTCGGGGCAGCGACCCCACGAGCCGTTCGGCGTGGCCGCCGTAGCCGAGGAAATCGGGTTCCCGACCGGCCGAGGCGGTCACCAGGTCGTAGATTCCGCCCCGCCGCTCGAAGAAATCGACCTCGGCAGGGGTTTCCATAAAGTGTATCGACATCAGGGGCGAAAAGGCCCCCAGCTTGAAGAGTTTGTCCGATACAAAGTAGGTCGAATGTTGCGTGGGGGTGATGGTCAGGCGGTCCCGTTCGGCGGCCTCCAGCAGCCCGTCCACCGACCGATGGTAGAAGGCCTCAGTCTCATCGTCGGTCGGCATCCCGAAATATTCGGCAAAGGTGTGGTAGCGTGTCCGCCCCTCGTTCTGTGCCTGAACCTTGGCGGGAAACGAGGTGGTGTCGTTGCTGATGTCCCCCACGGCCTGCACGCCCGACTGCCACATCCGACGGTCCTGGTCGATGGCGCAGGCAATCTGCTCCTCGCGCGAGTAGTCGTTGCGTTTGGAGACCACGTGCTCGATAAACTTTACCATCCCCACATGTTGCGGAATGGCCCCGCGGAAAAAGGACAACTCCAGATGGCAGTGGGCATTGGTCATGCCGGGTATGAGGATGCCGTTGTGGTATTCGGTGTGGGGGAGGCTGTCGAGGCGGTTGCTCTGTTCGACGCGCAGGAGGGTGCCGTCGGAGGCGAAGTGCAGGACGCCGTTGCGCAGCAACTTACCGTTGGGGAGCAAAAGGTATGGTGCCGCGAGGGAGCGAGGTGGTGTCGGTGTAGCGTTGTTCATAATATGCTTCGAGTTGGTCGGGGAACCCGGTGAAGTGGCGCAGCAAAATGGCCCGCGCCTGCTGCGCCGGACGATAATATATCAACCGTACGCCTGTCAGGTAACAGGTGTCCTTCGGGATGTCGCGCCGCTGTATCTCCTGCAGCCAGATGTCCAGCTGCTTGGTATCGGTGGTGATGTCAATCTCGCTCTCGTAATGGGTCGTGTCACGCGCCGTCTGCAACCAGATGGTGTTTTCAATGGCTTTCCCTTCCCGAGGGGTCTTTTTTGAACGCAACGACTTGGTGTAGGAACGCGCATGACTCCCTGTCGAATAGTCGAACATAATCTTGTAGGTTCCTACCGGTACCAGCGAATCCGAGGAATTAACCCCCGTGTAAACAATTTTGTAATTGTGCAGAGAACCCACCAGGGTCGTGTCGCTGCGGAAAACCGTGTCGCAGGTGCGCGCCTGAGCCATCGAATCGATGCGCAGCATCTGGCGGTAGCGACCCTCGGCCACTTCACTCGAACGCTTGATGTCGGCCGCTACACCCTCCAGAATGTTGGCCAGCGGGTTGCTCTTGCGCATCGACATCTCGCGTATCGTATATCGAAAATCCTCCAGCGTGTAACCGTATTTTTGGAGCACGGCGGTATGCACGTCGAGCGAGTCGAGCGGTTTGTCGGCCGTCAGCGATTTGTCCACCCGCAGCACGGCCTGACTAATCAGCATCTCCCGCATAATGGAGCGCATGGTGTGGTCGGGAATGGCTTTGGGCTTTTCGCTGCAGGCGGCCAGCACGGCAGCAATGGTCAGCAGACAGAAAACGGCTACCCTCCGCCAATGCACCTTGCGTCGGGGAGTGTTGTTTCGTGCCGTATGGTATGGGTGGTTTCTCTTCATGATGGTCTTCTGTTAATTCCGTTGCCTGTTGCGGCCGACCAGCCCCGCTGCCGTCAGGGCGCTGACCGCTGTGCCCAACATGCCTACCCCAGCGGCAATGGCAACCACATCACCCGCCTCCAGGCGTACTGGGTAGGCATCCATTAAAAACGCTTCGCCGGCCATTTTTATGATACCGAACTGTTGCTGGAACAGGGCAAAGCCCAAGCCCAATCCGATGCCGATAATCACCCCTGTTGCGGTAATCAGGACGCCTTCCCAGGTGAAAACCCCTCGCAGCAGCCGCAGTGTACCGCCCATGGCGAGCAGCATTTCGCGGTCCTGCTCCTTGTCGGCAGCCAGCATCACCAGTGACCCCACCAGACTCAGGGCCGCTATCACTACCACGAACATCATCAGGAGGTAGATAATCCACTTCTCCTGGGTCACCATGCGGTAGATGGTCTCTTTCTGTTCGAAACGGCTCTGCACGTCGAATCCTTCGCCCGCGACACGCTGAATCAACGCTTTCCCTCTTTCGGGCGAGATGCCTGCCATCATTCGAATCTCCAGCGATGAGATGCGGCGTCCCGTCCCAATCAACTCTTGGGCCAGTGCTATCGGGACAAAGAGATATCGGGCATCGGTCTGTTCGTCCAGCGCATAGATGCCCGAGGGACGAACGCTGGCCGTGTTGTATAGCGAGCGGGGTAAAAACGAGGTGTATCCTCCGCCGGGACGGATGGCGTAGATGCGCAGCGGTTCGAGCAGTGCCGTCTGCACCCCCAGGGCATAGGCAATCCCTTTGCCTATCACCGCTTCGTTGAGGTCGCCGTTTTGCAGCCGGTAGCGACCCTGTATCACCCGTTGCTCGATGGGGACGACAAAATCGTAGTTGGCATCGACGCCGCGCAGGGTGGCTATCCACTGTCGGTCGGAGTAGGTGAGCAGGACGTTCTGTTCCACGGTGGCGCTGACGGCCGCCACTTCGGGCAGCGCTTCCAGTTGTCGTCGCAGGGTGTCGCCCTCGAAAAACAGCCCTTCGCGCGGAGTGACCCGTACTTCGGCGTCGAATTCGCTGTACATCTGTCCGATAAACTCGCTCAATCCGTTGTGAAACGACAGTATCACAACCAGTGCCATGACGGGCACGGCAATAGCTACCACGCTCACCACGGCTATCAGATTGATGACCGAGTGAGCCTTCCGACTGAAAAGATGCCTGCGTGCAATGAAAAACGAAAGCATACCGGGTGGCTATGGGGACAAAGATATTTATAATTTTTGTTAGTTGAGGAGGGCCGGTGCAGCCGGGTACTCCTGTTTGGCGTGTTCGAGATATATCGGGTTGCCATGGCAACCCGTCGGTCCGAAGCCACCCCGAGCGGAGGACCGAAAACAGCCCTGCTATTTTCATTCCCCCTCTGGCTTCGGCCTCTTGTAATGCTTTCTACAGATACTTGCGACCTTGCGCTCACCCCCGAAGCGGCAGAGCCGCTGGGCGCATAGGTCGGCGGTTTTTACAAAACCGCTGCGGCGCGGACAATCCTCTACCCCACCGCGGGTCCCGGCCACAGCAATCGTGCGGCTCGCACTAACAGGATGTCGGCAGGCAATGATGATAGAATGTTAATAAATTTTCGGGCAGGGCAAGAAAACAGCTCAAAGAAAAATCACACCTTTGTATCGACAAACGGTTCTGCGGCAGCCGTTCACGTTGTTTACAACGTGCGGCGGCCGCGGATTAAAAGGGAACCCTGTGCAATTCAGGGACTATCCCCGTAGCTGTAAGTTCCACGACAGGGCGTGCAATCTCACCCGAATCGGCCACTGTGCTTCCAAATCTTACGCATGGGAAGGCCGCACGACCCCGGAGCAAGTCAGAAGACCTGCCGTTTGCCGACCCCCGTAAACCGTAGCTTTCGGGCGAAAAGCCGGTGACACGCATCCTTCTGCACTCCTGAATCGAGTTGGTGCACCCTCGTCGAGGTCTGGTGGATGCCATCCCATTATCCCCGCAAGCTGCCTTTGTTTCATTCCTTAAAACATCTGACACAGATGAACGGCAGCAACACACCTCAGCAAATCGTCAAACGTGACGGAACCCTTGTGCCTTTTCAGGCCGAAAAAATCGAACAGGCCATTTTCAAAGCCATGCGGGCCGTCGAGGCCCCCGACCGCAAGGCGGCTCATGCTCTTGCGGACGAAGTAGTGCGCAAACTCTCCGAAGAGAAACGGTTGGGTACGCCGACCGTCGAACAGGTGCAGGACACCGTCGAACAGACCCTTTTTAATCACGGCTACTTTGCGCTGGTCAAGGCCTACCTGCTTTACCGCAAACAGCACGAGCAGCTGCGCACCTCGAAAGAGCTCTTCTCGAACCTCGATGTGATAGACGACTATCTCTCGTTGAACGACTGGCGCATTAAGGAGAGCGCCAATTCGGGTTACTCGCTGCAGGGGCTGAACCAGCACATCTCGACGATGATAACGGCACAGTACTGGTTGAACCGCCTCTACCCGGACAGCATCGCCGAGGCTCACCGTAGCGGCGCGATGCACATCCATGACCTCGGTTTTTTGAGTGTCTATTGCGTGGGTTGGGACCTCAAGGACCTGCTGCTGACCGGTTTCCGCGGGGTGGAGGGCAAGGCGCAGAGTGCCCCGGCGCGCCATTTCCGCACGGCGCTCGGACAGGTGGTCAATTTCTTCTACACCATGCAGGGCGAAGCGGCTGGTGCGCAGGCCTTTGCCAATTTCGACACCTTTTTGGCTCCCTATATCCGTTACGACAACCTCGACTATGAACAGGTGAAACAGTGCCTGCAGGAGTTTCTGTTCAACCTGAACGTGCCGACGCGGGTGGGATTTCAGACCCCCTTCACCAACATTACGATGGACCTGGTGGTGCCCGATTTCCTGCGCAACGAACCCATCGTGTGGGGCGGGCAGGTGCAGAACGAGACCTACGGTGAGTTTCAGGCCGAGGTGACCCTGTTGAATCGTGCCTTTGCCGAGGTGATGTGTCAGGGGGATGCTTCGGGAAGCCTCTTCTCGTTTCCGATACCTACCTATAATATCACGCCCGACTTCGACTGGCAGAATCCTGACTACGAGGGTATTTGGGAGATGACCGCCAAATACGGCATTCCCTATTTTTCGAATTTCGTCAATTCGGACATGAAGCCCGACGACGTGCGGAGCATGTGCTGCCGTCTGCGGCTCGACAAACGTGAACTCATGAAGCGCGGCGGCGGACTCTTTGCGGCCAACCCGCTCACGGGGTCGGTCGGCGTGGTGACCATCAACCTGCCGCGGCTGGGGTACGAATCCTCGTCCGAGGAGCAGCTCTTCCAGCGCCTGCGTCACCTGATGGAGCTCGCCAAACAGAGCCTCGAAATCAAACGCAAAGTGATTGAACAGTACACCGAACGGGGGTTGTATCCCTATTCGAAATTCTACCTGCGTCATATCCACGACCGTTTCGGGTGTTTCTGGAAAAACCACTTCTCGACCATCGGCATCAACGGGATGAACGAGTGCTGTCTGAACTTCCTTGGGGTTCCGCTGGCCTCGGACGAGGGGCGCGCCTTTGCACAGCGCGTGATGCACTATATGCGGGAGGTGCTGACCGAATTCCAGGAGGAGACCGGCAACATCTACAACCTCGAAGCAACGCCGGCCGAGAGTACCGCCTACCGCTTTGCGAAACTCGATACGGCACAGTATGCCGATATCCTTGTGGCCAATCAGGAGCAGTTCAAGGCGGGTGCCAAACCTTACTACACCAACTCGACCCACCTGCCCGTGGGGCTGACCGATGACCTCTACCAGGCGCTGGAGATGCAGGATGAGTTGCAGACCCTCTACACGGGCGGGACGGTGTTCCACGTCTTTACGGGCGAGAGCGCCATGACGGCCGAAGCCGCCAAGCAGATGGTGCGCCGCGTGACGGATAATTTCCGGCTGCCTTATATTACCTTGTCGCCGTCGTTCAGCATCTGTCCGTCGCACGGCTACGTGGCAGGCGAACACTTCACCTGTCCGCAGTGCGGGGCGCCCTCGGAGGTCTTCAGCCGCATTGTCGGATATATGCGTCCGGTGAGCCAGTGGAACGAAGGGAAACGGGCCGAATTCGGTGACCGAAAACTTTTCGACCGTAGCGTGTTGGATTCCGCCACCTGTTGTTGTGCATCATGCGAATAGGCGGATTTCTCAAACAGAGCCTTATCGACTGGGAGGGGCGTCTGGTGGCAGTAGTCTTTACAAAGGGATGCAATTTCCGTTGTGGCTACTGCCACAACCCTTCGTTGGTCATTCCCCGTCTTGTGGAGTGTACGCCCGACATTCCGTCCGAAGCGGTGCTGACCTACCTGAAGGCCCGTCGCCACTGGCTCGACGGAGTGGTGGTCAGTGGCGGTGAACCGACCCTCCAACCCGACCTGGTGCAATTCCTGGAACGGGTGCAGCAACTGGGTTTAGCGGTCAAGTTGGACACCAACGGAACACATCCGGAGGTATTGACTGAACTGTTTTGGAAAAAATTGGTTAATTTTGTCGCGCTGGATGTCAAACATTTCGTTACACAGGAGGATTATGCCCGTGTGACGCCGACTGTGACAGAAGCACAGGTGGAGGCTGTCCGTCAGACCCTCGCCCTGCTTCGCGAACACCCCGAAGTGGAACGCCAACTGCGAACGACCCTCATCCCGGGAGTCCATGCGGCGGAACTGTCCGAGGCGCTGTCAGCACTGTTTGCCCCGCAGACAATCCGATTCCAGACCTTCCGCGAGGGAGACCTGGTGCGTGATTACCTTTAACCGTCATTCATGACATCGACAAAACCGCACATACACGAAGTGTCCGACCTGTTGCTTGACTTTGCCGTCAGCCTCATGGGTGCCGGAACACACACCTCGCGCGTGGCGCGCAACGTTTCCCGTATCGCCTCGTCATTCGGCTACGGCATTGACATCATTATCTTCCAGAAGACCGTGATGATGACCATCACGCACCTCGAAGACAACAACGTCCGCCATACCTCGGTCAAGAAAATCAAACCCACGGCGCTGAACTTCAGTACCATCTCCGAACTGAGCAGCCTCAGCTGGGAGGTCTACGACGGACACCTTACCATCGACCAAATCCGCGAAAAATACAACCGGATAATCAACACGCCCCGCATGTCGCGGTGGACGGTGCTGGGGCTGGTGGCCTGCGCCAATGCGGCCTTCTGCCGCCTTTTCGGCGGTGACCCCGTGGCCATGGCGATTGTCTTTGTGGCAACCCTCGCCGCCTTCTACGTCCGACAGGAGATGACCAGCCGACATGCCAACCACCTCTTTGTCTTTGTCGTCTGCTCGTTTATCGCTTCGATGATTGCGGGCCTCGCTGCCTTTACTTGGGGCGTGGATACCGCAACGCCTCAAATCGCGCTCGGGACCAGTGTACTCTTCCTTATCCCCGGCGTGCCCCTTATCAACTCGTTTATCGACCTGCTCGAAGGCTATGTGCTGGCCGGAACGTCGCGACTCATCAATGCCTGCATGCTGATTGTCGCCATCGCCATGGGCTTGTCCATTACGCTGCTCATCCTGGGCATCGAAAAACTGTAACCCCTACGAAACCGCATGACCCTTGATATTATCATAGCAGTGATTTTGGACGGTATCTTTGCCGCCGTGGCTGCCATTGGCTTTGCCGTTATCTCGAACCCGCCCCGAAAAGCCCTCCTGGGATGTGCCATCCTCGCGGCTGTCGGACATGGGCTGAGATACTTCCTTATTAACCAGCTCGGACTCGACATCACTACCGCCTCCCTTTTTGCAGCCTTCAGCATCGGCCTGCTGAGCCTCTGGTTTGCCGACCGCATCCACTGCCCGGCCGAAGTCTTCGCCTTCCCGTCGCTGCTGCCGATGATTCCCGGGATGTTCGCCTACAAAACCATCCTCGGCCTGATGAAATTCCTCACCACACCGGCTGCCGAAACACAAAACGCCGAAATCATTGCCGATATTATGCGCAACGGCCTGACCACCCTGTTCGTGCTCTTCGCGCTGGTGTTGGGGGTGGCGCTGCCGATGTTCCTCTTCCACAAACAGTCCTATATGATGACCCGTCTGTTCCGACCCAAAGCACGTCGAAAAACGCGGGCCCTGCAATAAATCCTTGAGAAACGTAAACCGGAAAACACAATGGGAAAAGCATACGAAAAATTCCTGGCGCGCCAGGCCGCGCTGGAGAAACAGTACGATGCGAAATATTACGAAAAACAGCACAACCGCGGGAAACTGACTGCCCGTGAACGCATGGAGCTGCTCTTCGACAACGGTGAGTTCGAAGAGGTCGATGCCTATGCGACACCGGCTGCTGCCGGCGGATTCGGCAAGTCCACCAACGCACTGGGCGACGGGGTCATTACCGGTTACGGCACGGTGGGAGGCAAACAGGTCTACGCCTTCTCGCAGGACTTTAACGTGCTGGGGGGGTCGCTCGGCTCGGTCCACGCGGCCAAGATTGTCAAAATCCAAAGCATGGCCCTCAAAACGGGCTCACCCCTGATTGCCCTTATCGACTCGGGCGGTGCACGTATCCAGGAGGGTATTACCAGCCTGAACGGCTATGCCAACATCTTCCGTCAGAATGTCCTCTCCTCGGGCGTGATTCCCCAAATCTCGGCCATCATGGGTCCGGCTGCCGGGGGGGCTGTCTACTCGCCCGCCCTCACGGACTTTATCTTCATGACCGAATCGACCAGCTACATGTTCGTTACGGGGCCGGATGTCGTGCGGCAGGTGTTGAACGAAGAGGTGACGGCCGAAGAACTCGGCGGTGCTTCGGTACACTCGACCCGCACCGGGGTGGCCGACTTCGTCTTCAGCGACGATGAAAATACCATCAAGGGGATTAAAATGCTGCTGTCGTTCCTGCCGGCCAACAACATCGAAAACCCGCCTTTCGTGGGTACCGACGACCCGGCTGACCGTGCCGAAGAGGCGCTGCTCGATATTGTGCCCGATGACCCCGACAAACCCTACGATGTGCTGGAGGTGATTCGTCTGATTACGGACCACGGCCGTTTCCTCGAAGTGGGGGCCGGGCATGCCCGCAATATCGTGACGGGGCTGACCCGTATCGGCGGCTATGTGGTCGGGGTTATCGCCAACCAACCCAAGGTGATGGCCGGGACGCTCGACATTGATGCTTCGGTGAAAGCGGCGCGGTTTATCAACTTCTGCGACAGTTTCAATATCCCGATTGTTACGTTCGAAGATGTGCCGGGCTTCCTGCCGGGTACCGACCAGGAACACGCCGGTATCATCCGCCACGGGGCTAAACTGCTCTACTCCTACACGCGTGCCACGGTTCCGAAGATTACCGTTATCCTGCGTAAAGCCTATGGCGGTGCCTACATCGTGATGAACAGCAAGGGTATCGGCGGTGACTTCTGCTACGCATGGCCGACGGCCGAAATCGCCGTGATGGGACCCGACGGCGCCACGGCTATCCTCTACCGGAAGGAACTGGCCGAAGCCGAAGACCCGGCGGCTCTCAAAAAGGAACTCTCGGCCAAATACCGCGAGGAGATTGCCAACCCCTACGTAGCGGACGAAAAAGGGTTTATCGACGAGGTTATCGACCCTCGTTTCACCCGCGAAAAAATTATCAACGCCCTCAAGACGCTGGAGAAAAAATCGGTGAGCCTGCCGCGTCGCAAACACGGTAACACACCGCTTTAATCGATATTTGTTTTTTAACCGTTCTTTGTGAGAGTTGTGTGTGATTTGCCGGAACCGTTCTTTCTTTGAAAAGAAAGAACCAAAGAAACTTTCCAGAGGCTGCCGTGGGACTACGTTTGGTATCTACCCGTTGTTTGGGGTGTGGTGGAGGGGTGGCATATTATGTAGATAAGATTTAGCCACCTCTCCACCACGCCCCAACAGTGAGGCAGTACGGAAGGTAGCATCCCGCAGGGATGCGCTCTAAAGTTTTTCTGGTTCTCTTTGTTCACAAAGAGAACAGTACCCTCCAACCTCAAGTACCGAAAACGAACGGTTAATTATTTTTCGATTTCCGACGGATTGACCGCGTAATAGATGGCATTCTGGTTACCGAAGATGCGACCGAAGCCCTTCACATCGTCCGAGGTCCAGTTGCTCATGGTTTCACCGTAGGCACCGAACTTGTTGGACATGAGGTCATGGTCGGAGTGGATGCCGACCACCACAAAGCGATAGGGCAGCAGGTCCACATAGACATCCCCAGTCACGTTGCGTTGCGAGCTTTCGAGGAAAGCCTCCATGTCACGCATCACAGGGTCATAGTACTGTCCTTCATGGAGATAGTTGCCGTAGAAGGCCGAGAGTTGGTCTTTCCAGAAGAGCTGCCATTTGGCCAGCACATGTTTTTCGAGCATGTGGTGAGCCTTGATAATAATCATCGGGGCAGCAGCTTCGAAACCGACACGCCCCTTGATACCGATAATCGTATCGCCGACGTGCATGTCGCGACCAATGGCATACGGTGCTGCGATGTGTTGCAGGTCTTGAATGGCTTTCACCTTGTCGTTGTAGTGTTTGCCGTCGATGCCCACCAGTTCGCCCTTTTCGAAGGTCAGGGTGATGCGTTTGGCCGGAGCATCATGCGCTACTTTCAGTTGCGAAGGATAGGCCTCTTCGGGCAGGGTTTCGCTCGAGGTCAGGGTCTCCTTACCGCCGACCGAGGTACCCCAAATCCCCTGGTTAATCGAATATTCGGCCTTTTTGAAGTCGAAATCGACCCCGTGCGAACGCAGGTAGTTAATCTCCTCTTCGCGCGAGAGCCGTTTTTCGCGAATCAGGGCAATCACTTCGATTTCGGGAGCGATAATGTTGAAAATCATATCGAACCGTACCTGGTCGTTCCCTGCCCCCGTCGAACCGTGGCAAAGGTAATCGGCTCCGATTTCCTTGGCATAACGGGCGATGGCCGTAGCCTGCGAAATACGTTCCGAGCTGACCGATATCGGGTAGGTGCTGTTTTTGAGCACATTGCCGAAAATCATGTATTTGATGCTCTGTTCGTAGTAGGTGTGCGAGACGTCGAGCCGCACGTAACTCTTCACGCCGAGCGCCAGGGCCCGTTTTTCGATTTTGTCGAGCTCTTCGGGCGAGAATCCGCCCGTATCGGCCAGCGCAGCATAGACTTCAAGTCCTTTTTCCTTGGCCAGGTAGATGGCACAGTATGAGGTATCCAGACCGCCGCTGAAGGCGAGCACTACTTTTTTCTTTTCCATGGTTCAAAGAGGTTGTGTGGGGGATTAATTATTTCAAGTAATCGGGTTTGGGAAGGTCATCGGGCCACGGCACACGAATCTTGTCTTCGGCCGGGTCAAACAGCATCGCCGTGCAGAGACAGTTTTTGTGCTGTTTGCTCTGCAGGATGGGGAAATTGACACAACTTTCACACCCTTTCCAGAAGGTCTCGTCGTCGGTGAGTTCCGAGAAGATAACCGGCCGATAGCCCAGTTCGTTGTTGATTTTCATCACGGGCAGCCCGGTGGTCAGCCCGAAGAGTTTGGCTCCGGGGAATTTCACCAGCGAGAGGAAAAAGGTTTTGGTTTTGATGGCTTTGGCGAGTCCGAGTTTTCGGAATTCGGGATTGATAATCAAGCCGGAGTTGGCTACATAGGCATTGTGGCCCCAGCTTTCGATGTAGCTGAAACCGGCCCAGCGGCCATCTTTGTGGAAAGCCACCACGGCTTTTCCTTCGCGCATTTTGGAGGCCACGTACTCGGGGGTACGTTTGGCGATACCGGTACCACGTGCTTTGGCGGATTCGGCCATCTCGGTGCAGATTTCCTGAGCAAAACGGGTATGCTCTTCGGTTGCAACGAGGACATCAAAATCATTGATTGTCATCTTGTTTGCAAGATTTATGTAAATGTATTGAGTTATTTTTCCGGTTAGGGGAAGGGTGCGGTGGGCGAAAAGCGCCGTACGGTTTCGAACAAGGGAGTATCGAGGCAGACCACACCACATGGAAGGAGGCGTTCCTCTGTCATACTGTCCATCCGCGGGCTTTCTGGAGCCCTGTCGGAGGCATCATGCAGGGGAACTATCGTCGTCGTCGCAGAGAGAGTGCGCAGGAGTTCACGATGGTCCTCAGTTTCCGGTTTTTGAGAAATAACGGGGCAAAGTTATGAAAAAAAATATAAAAGAGGTAAAAAAATGTACGGGGTTGCCAATGCGTTCTTGGCAACCCCGTTATCCCAAACAGGAAAAGGCCGGAAAAAAATCTTTAGAGCACCTCATCGGCCGGCAGGAAGCGGCGGCAGAAGGTGACCCGATGGTAGGGCGTGAGGCCATAGCGGGCAATGGCCTCACGGTGTTCGGCCGTGGGGTAGCCCTTGTTGCGGTCCCAACCGTAGCGGGGGTACTCTTCGTGAAGCCTCAACATATAGTCGTCGCGGCAGGTCTTGGCCAGCACCGAGGCCGCCGCAATGGGGGCCAACTTGCCATCTCCCTTGACAATACATTCGTAGGGCACGACCAGCGTTCCGGGACGGAAACGGTTGCCGTCCACCAGGAGCCGTTCGACCGTCATCCCCTGCGGCAGCCGCTCCACCAGTTGGGCATAGGCGCGCCGCATGGCGCGAAACGAGGCGTTCAGAATATTGATTTCGTCGATTTCGGCCGCCGTCACTTCGCCCACACCCCACGCCACGGCTTCGCGTTTGATGACCTCGCGTACCGCAAGGCGGTCGCGTTCGGTCATCTTTTTGGAGTCGTTGAGCCGTTCATCACAGAAGTCGGGCGGCAGCAGCACTGCCCCGGCAAAGACCGAACCGGCCAAAGGGCCTCGTCCCGCCTCGTCGAGCCCCACCTCCACACCACCATACAAACTAAGGGGTAACATTCCGCAGGCCAACGATTAAAACTTGAAGCGCGCCAAGAGCGTCAGCCGATGGTTCTGCGAATTGGCATACCGTTCCACGGGACGATAGTAGGCATTGAACGAGCGTCCCCACGAAGCGAGACTGTACATATACTCCAGCCCGAAGGAGAGTTGTTTGTAGTGGTACCAGATACGCGGCGAAAGACGGTAATACCAGTCGATACCCTGGTCAGGAATGGAGGCCTGCGTAAGGTCAATGGGTTGTGAGGTTCCGAGGTTTTTAATCCAGCCTGTGAAGATACCCGGCTGCCACCCTTTCATGATTTTGGTTTCAAAACCGACCCATACGGCCAGCGCCTGAGTCGGGACATAGCCGTAGTCTCGGGTTCCGCTCTCCACGTCACGCAACAGGGGACCATATCCTCCCAGCATGTTCAGGGTCGAGAGGTCCTGTCCCCACATGCAGAAGGCCGTAAGCTGGTGACCGCCGCCAAAGGTATGCACGCCGAAAACAGAGGCCGTAAAGGCGGTCATACGCTCTGTCGTCCGCATCGAATCGGCCGTCATGTTGCGCGGCCGTATCGATTTGACGGAGCCGCTCAGGCTCAGCGCCGTCTGGTCGTCGCCAATGGTGAACCGTACCGCCAGGTCGGGCACCAGACCGTAGGCCTGAGACTCTCCCTCGCTACCGGCATACATGCCCAGTGCGGCCGAGAGTTCGCCCCAGCCTCCCAATTTGTGCGAGAAACGAATCTGCGGAATACGCGAGAGGGGGTTAATCGGGGTCCCGCAACCGAATGACACGGTGTTCGGGAAGCCCGCCTCGGGCACCGAGAGGTTGTTGGTCTGCCCTATCAGCAGACTGCTCCGTTTCCACTTGAGGTTCACATACATATGCCGCAGGCGCAACACCCCCAGATTGCCATTGACCCCCATAAAGTCGGTCTCCACATATCCCCCGGCCTGACCGCCCAGCACATCATCGGCCGTGGCCGTCAGGTGGAAACGCGAACTGGCCACCCCAAACCGCAACGTGTTCTCGCTGTTCATGTCATACCCTCCGTCGGTATACTCGGGAGCCAACGGGAAATAGTAAAAGATGCCGCTGTTGGCCGATTTCGACTCATAGGTGTCGGTAAACACCTGCGCATCGATACGCCCCCCAAACTTGAGTTTCACCCGGGACTCTTTCTTTTCCCCATCGGCCTCGGCCCGGGGCAGCACCGTCAGTGCCAAAATAAATACCGCCAGAAAACGTTTCATGATTGCGTACAGGTCAAAATGATGTGCAAAAGTAATACTTTTGTAAGCAGGGTATACTACGCATTTTTACCGTTTCGGCACGGTAAAAAGACTTAAACAGGCCCTGTACGGCCCTCATCAAGAGTCCGTACCGCTGCCATCTTGCCGTCAATTGTTGCATCCGTCAGCCATGGATTTCATACTGCACTCCGACTTTGCCCCCACGGGCGACCAACCCGAAGCCATCGCCCAACTGACCCGCTCGATTCAGGAGGGAACACGCCACAACACCCTGCTCGGGGTAACGGGCTCGGGAAAGACCTTTACCATGGCCAACGTCATCCGCAACGTCGGAAAACCCACCCTCATCCTCAGCCACAACAAAACCCTCGCCGCACAACTCTACGGCGAGTTCCGCAGTTTCTTCCCGGAGAATGCTGTGGAGTACTTCGTCTCGTACTACGACTACTACCAGCCCGAAGCCTACCTCCCCACCTCCGACACCTATATCGAAAAGGACCTCTCGATAAACGACGAAATCGAGAAACTGCGCCTGAGCACCACCAGTTCGCTGCTCTCGGGCCGCAACGACGTGATTGTGGTCAGCTCCGTATCGTGTCTCTACGGTATCGGAAACCCCTCCGACTTCCACGCCAACACCATTCACATCAAACAGGGGGAAGACTTCCCGCGCCAGAAGCTGCTTTACCAGTTGGTGGACGGACTCTACTCGCGCAACGACATCGAGTTCAGCCGCGGCACCTTCCGCGTCTCGGGCGACACGGTCGATATCCACGTGGCCTACGGCGACAAAGCCTACCGCATCGTCCAGTGGGGCGACACGGTTGAGGAGATTCATGCCATCGACCCCCTCACGGGCCAGCGCCTCGGACAACTCGACCGCGTCACCATCTACCCGGCCAACATCTTCGTCACCACCCGCGACCGTATCAACTCGGCCGTGATTCAAATCCAGCACGACCTCTCGGCCCAGTACGACTTTTTTATGCAGCGCGGCGAAGAACAGTACGCCAAACGGCTCAAACAACGCGTCGAATACGACCTTGAGATGATAAAGGAGTTGGGCTACTGTTCGGGTATCGAGAACTACTCGCGCTACTTCGACGGCCGCGCTCCCGGCACGCGTCCCTTCTGTCTGCTGGACTACTTCCCGGACGATTTTCTCATCATCATCGACGAGAGCCACGTGACGATTCCCCAAATCCGAGCCATGTACGGCGGCGACAACGCCCGCAAGAAAAACCTCGTCGAATACGGGTTCCGTCTGCCGGCCGCCATCGACAACCGCCCCCTGAAGTTCGAAGAGTTCGAGGCTCTGGTACCCCAGGCCATATACGTCAGCGCCACCCCGGCCGACTACGAGCTAAACAAGTCGGAAGGGGTGGTGGTCGAACAGGTCATTCGTCCCACGGGGCTGCTCGACCCCGAAATCGAGATACGCCCCACGGCCGACCAAATCGACAACCTGATTGGCGAAATCGAAATCCGCGCCGAAAAGGACCAGCGTGTGCTGGTGACCACCCTCACCAAACGGATGGCCGAAGAGCTGACCAAATATTTCGAAAAGGTGGGTATCCGCTGCCGCTATATCCACTCGGATGTCGATACGCTGGAGCGCATCGAGATTATGGACGACCTGCGGGCCGGCCGTTTCGATGTGTTGGTGGGTGTCAATCTGTTGCGTGAGGGGCTGGACCTGCCCGAGGTCTCGCTGGTGGCCATTATGGATGCCGACAAGGAGGGTTTCCTGCGTTCGGCACGGTCGCTGACCCAAACCGCCGGTCGCGCCGCCCGACACCTCGAAGGACGGGTCATCATGTATGCCGACAAAATCACCGACTCGATGCGCCAAACCATCGACGAAACGGAACGCCGCCGCGAAAAACAGATGAACTACAACCTCGCACACGGCATCACCCCGCAGGCGGTTCACAAGATGAGCAAATCGACCCTCGGCGAGGGTTCGCCGCTGGCAGCGTCGCTGCCCTCGGCCAAAGCGGCTGCGGCCGGCGCCACTACCATCGAACGTCCCTTCGGGCATCCGCAGACAAAAGGCGAAGGGGTGGTCTACGACATGGATGCGCCACTGTCGATGGTCGCCGACCCAGTCATGGAGTACATGTCGGCCTCCGACCTGGAGAGTGCCATTGCCCAGGCCCGCAGCATGATGGAACAGGCGGCCAAAGAGCTGGACTTTTTGGCTGCTGCCCGCTATCGCGACGAAATGTTCGCCCTCCAGCAGCGCCAGCAGGCCGCTACGGGGAGTGGCAAGGTCTCCCCGTCGATTCACAAGGAGAGCACCTCATCACCCCGCGAATCGAAAGCGGGCGTCGGCAAGTCGCGCAAACGCACCAAAATTCTATAACAGGCTCTTCTGTCGGGACTACCCGTCTTGATAAAAATTCATGTATTCAGACTCCGCGTAGTTTGCTGCCACCGGAAGCGAAGAGCACGTTATGGCACCACTTGTCTTCCTTTCACATGGGGCAGCTGCGGTCTGTACGCAGAAAGTTTGTACGGCCTTCCTCGACCTCGCGCCCAGCCCCGAAACGGCAGAACCGCTTCTCTTTGTCACTCCAGACCTCCTTCCGAAAACCGACACATTTACGTATAAATACCTATGCAAAATAGGTGATAACACTATTCGGCCGTTTTCTGTTCCCTGCTACCTTTGTTTCGCTAAATAGTACCTCGACAACAACCTTCCATGGGAAAATATTTCGACGAACTGATGCAGGACCCCCGTTTCCGCGAAGGCCTCAACGCCTGTATGAACTGCGGAGCGTGTACCGCGGTGTGTCCTGCAGCCGAATACTACAACTACGACCCCCGGCAAATCGTGGACGACGTTCAGGCCAAAGATGACGCCAGCATCGAAGCCCTCCTGAAAAGCGATACGATATGGTACTGTGGAGAGTGCATGTCGTGCCGGCCGCGATGCCCGCGGGGAAACACCCCGGCATATGTGGTACAAGCCTTGCGCAAACTATCCCAGAAATACGGCTTCTTTACCGCTTCCGAAAAGGGGCGGCAACAGTATGCCCTCGGTAAAATATTGGGAGACAACATGCGTGAATTAGGCTACTGCGTGCATCCTACCCGTGTGGTTCCCAGCATGCACCCCGAACAGGGACCGGTATGGGCCTGGGTGCATGAACACGACAAAGAGCTCTTTGCACGCTTCACGGACAACTACATGAAACCGGGGCCCGGGCCGGCACGGGCCATCGACCCGGAGAGTCTCGAGGAGTTCCGGCGCATTTTCGACGTAAGCGGAGGTACGGAATTTTTGGAGAACATCGAGCGTCATTCGATGAAAAAAGCCGAAGAGTTGGGCATGACCCGGGAGGAATACCTGGAATATGTCTATACCTACAACAGCGGCAACCACACCCTCTAACACCCGAACGACCATGAAATACAGATACGCCAACTGGCAGGAGTACAGCAAAGAGATTGCCGACGACCACTACTACTACGCCCGCAGCTGCATCCGCCAAAACTTCTTCCCCGGCTCCGAAAAAGCCTTTCTGGACATCCTGCGCAACGACCTCGGGATGGACATCGTCGAAGACCCGCGCCACACCACCTGCACCGGTATCGGATATCACTCCGACGTGGTGCCGCTCGACACCACGATGGCCATCGTGGCACGGCAATTCTCGCTGATGACCGAGTGCGGGTATGAAAACTATGTGGCCTCGTGCATCACCTCGTTCGGGATTTACAGTGAGGTGCTGGATATGTGGCACCACTTCCCCGAACTCGAAGAAAAAGCCCGCGAAAACCTGTTCAAAGCTACGGGGCGTGAGTTTCGCAAACCGAAAATTCTGGTCCACACCTCGGACCTGATGTTCCACGTACGAAACAAAATCGCTGAAAAAAGCGTTCGCCGCCTGGTGAACGTCACCACCGGCGAACCACTCAAAGTGGTGGACCACATCGGCTGCCACTACGCCAAAGTATTCCCTAAAAAAGGCATCGGCGGAGCTGAATTCCCTTACGTGTTGGCCGGTATGGTCGAAGCCTGGGGCGGACAGTCGGTCGATTATCCCGAACGCCGCCACTGCTGCGGTTTCGGCTTCCGTAACTACCTCGTACAGGCCAACCGCGGATACTCGGTCGCCAACTCCCAAAAGAAACTCGAATCCATGGCCCCCTACAACCCCGACTTTATCGTGGCCAACTGTCCGGGCTGCGCCATGTTCCTCGACCGCTGGCAATTCACCCTCAACGCCATGACCGGCAGCCACTATGCCATACCGGTGCTGACCTACGAAGAGATGGCCGGACTGGTGCTGGGCATAGACCCCTGGGACCTGGGGCTGCAGATGCACCAGGTGCCGGTCGAACCGCTGCTCGACAAACTCGGAGTCGAATACGACCCCTCGGCCAAATACCTCGGCAAGAACGGCAAATTCATCGGTCGCCCGCTGACGCCGGCAGACTATACCTCCGCACGACTCTAAATCCATCCGAACTACCCCCTCAACAGAGACCCATACGCCCATGACACAGGAAAAAATATTGGTAATCGGCGGCGGCATTGCCGGTCTGCAGGCGGCAGCCGCCCTGCGCGACGAAGGCTTCGAGCCGCTTATCATCGAGAAAGAGAGCTCCACCGGAGGACACGTATCCCGATGGGACCGACTCTTCCCCACTCAGAAACAGGCTCGGGAGGTGATAGAGGAGCTGACGGCCGCCACGGCGGGAATTGAGTCGGTGACCGACCGAGAAATCGTTTCGCTGACCCCCGAGGCTGACCGCGTGACGGCGACCACGACCACCGGAGAGCGTTTTACGGGTCGGGCAGCCGTAGTGGCCACCGGGTTCGACCTCTTCGACGCACGGCTGAAAGAGGAGTACGGCTATGGTCTGTACGAGAATGTGATTACGTCGGCCGAACTGGAGGCAATGTTCCGCGCAGGCCGTGTCACCATGAAAAACGGCGATACCCCGAAACGGGTGGCCATTCTGCACTGCGTGGGGTCGCGCGACGAAAAGGTCGGACAAAACCACTGTTCGAAAGTGTGCTGCATCACCGGCATCAAACAGGCCATCGAACTGACCGAGGCGATACCGGGCGTACAGGTGATGAACTTTTACATGGACCTACGCGCCTTCGGCAACGGATATGAAGAGCTCTACCGCCGTTCGCAAATCGAAAACGGCGTCACCTATATCCGCGGCCGTATCTCCGAAGCGGGCGAAACCCACGAAAAACGCATCCAGCTCAAGGTGGAAGATACGCTGGTGGGCCGTCCCCTGCGCCTGACGGTGGACCTGCTGGTGCTGTTGGTCGGGATGCGTGCGCCGCAATGCTGCGGGTCGTTCGGGCTCCCCACCCAGGCCAACGGGTTCTTCGCCCCGCGTGACCCCTACACGGGAAATGTCCAAAGTACGGTGCCGGGCATCTACCTGGCGGGGACAGCCACCGGGCCCAAGACCATCGGCGAAACGGTCAATGAGGCGGTTGCCGTGGCGCGCCGCATCCGGATGGATTTAGGGAAATAATACTCACATATATTCCTAATGCTTTAGTTCATGCGGTTCGCAGAACCGCCGGCCTCTGCGCCCAAGCGGCTCTGCCGCTTCGGGGGGTGGGCGCAAGGCCGAAAAAGCTATGGACAAACTCCTCCTTTGGGAAAAATCATTGTTTCAGTCACATCGTTACCTCATGGACTTCGGATTCACCATCAACGCTCCGCGAGCCATCTACCTCGACAAGATAGACCCTACCCTGCGCGACCGTATCATCGCCCGCGAACGGACTACCCTGCTCTGCATCGGCTGCGGCAGTTGCACAGCCACCTGCACCGCCGGACAGTTCACTCCCTTCAGCCTCCGCAAGGTACAGCACCTGATACGCCGCGGGGAATACGCCGCAGCCAAAGAGGCGGTTCAAAACTGCATGATGTGCGGCAAGTGCCGCATGACCTGTCCGCGGGGTGTGAATACGCGCGCCGTGGTGCATACCCTGCTGCAGGAGCTTTAACCCCTGTTCCTTGGCAGAGCCCCCTGCCCCTATCCTGATACCCAACCCGATATTCAAAACTTCACCCCGTTATGTCAGCCGGTTCACCCTGGTTCTTCGACCCCTTCGTTATCCCTTTCTCCATCGGTGTGGTATGGCTCTTCAGTGCCATTATTTACAAATGGACACGATGGTTCGTCGCCCTGCCGGCCGACGACAAAGCCCTCGTCCGACACAACTTCTTCTCGGCCCGAAGCCTCAAAGCCCTCAAAGAGGCCGTCCTCGAATGCCTTATCCACCGGAAAATCTGGAAAACCAATCCCCTGCTCGGCTTCATGCACATGAGCCTGGCTCTGGGGTGGTTCCTGCTTATTGTGGTCGGCAAACTCGAAACCTCAACGTATATCCGGGATGCGGTCAATCCGCCGCATGTCCATGTCTTCTTCCGATACTTCTTCCCCGAAGAGCCCGCCTCCTATGCCCGACACTTCAACTATGCCCTGTTGATGGACTGTCTGTTAATTTTCGTGCTGTGCGGCGTGGCGCTGGCCTGGGGAAAACGGGCCTACTCCCGCATGATGGGCATGAAACGCACGACACACCACACCCCCTTCGACCGCATTGCCCTCTCGACGCTGTGGCTCATCTTCCCGCTACGCTACCTGGCCGAATCGGTCACCTGCGGCGTCCACAACAGCGGCAGCTTCTTCACAGGCGGCACGGGCGACCTGCTCACCTCGGCACTCCCTGGGGGTGTGCTCTCGGCCATGGAGTACCCCGCCTGGTGGGCCTATTCCATCGTACTGGGACTCTTTTTCGTCGCGCTGCCCTACTCCCGATACATGCACATCTTCACCGAAGTGCCGCTTATCTTCCTGCGGGCCTACAAGGTGAAGTCGCGCCCCGAGGGGTCGTCGTTCGACAACTTCCAGATTCAGGCCTGTTCGCGCTGCGGCATCTGTCTCGACCCTTGTCCGCTGGCCGCAGACCTCAACATCAACAACATCCAACCGGCCTATTTCCTGCGTGACCGTCGCTACGGCCACCTGACGGAACAGGTGACCGACACCTGCCTGCTGTGCGGCCGTTGTGCCGCGGCCTGCCCCGTAGGCATCGACCACGCCACGCTGCGCCTCAGCAGCCGCGTGGCGTTCGCCCGACAGGGCTCGCTCTACAATACGCCTCGATATGAGTTTCTGGCCACGACCGACGACCGTTCGTCGGGGACGGGCCGAGTGGGATTCTTTGCCGGTTGCATGACCCAGATGACCCCCGGTATCCTGCGGTCGATGGAGAAAATCTTTGCGGCGGCAGGCGTCGATGTCTGGTGGGCCGACCGCAACGGCGGCGTCTGCTGCGGTCGGCCCATGCGCCTCAGCGGCAACCTGCCGGCTGCCGAGCGTATGGAACGCTACAATACCGACCTCTTCCGCAAACACGGAATTACCACCCTGGTGACGGGCTGCCCCATCTGCTACAAAAGTTTCACGCAGGAATACAAAGAGCTGCAGGCAATGGGTATACGAGTGCTCCACCACACCCAATACATTGCCGAACTGATTGCGGGAGGACGTCTGAAGACCTCGGTACTGCAAGCCTCCTATGCCTACCACGACCCGTGCGAACTGCGCGGCGTCTACTCCGAACCGCGGTACGTACTCTCGCACGTGGCAACGCTCACCAACGCCGAACCGCACGAAAAGGACCGCGTCCACTGCTGCGGCGGCAGCCTGGCCAACCTGACGCTCGACACCTCGGCACAAACCCGCGTGGGCGAGACGGTTGTGCGGAACCTGCTGGCAACGGGAGCCGAAACCATTGTGACAAGTTGCCCGCAGTGCAAGAAATCGCTGCAACGCTCGGCAGGCAACGACAGGGTACGGGTCGTAGACCTCGCGGAGGTGGTGGCCGAAGCAGTGTAGATTTCACAAGAGGAGAGAAGGCATTCTCTCAATTCATTCTTCATTCTATTCGAAAAGACCGCTCTCGGAGCGGTCTTTTTGTGTATTCCCTTATACGGGCAAAAAATATCGCATCAAAACCACCCGCGGAGCGTGTGGTTTCTCGTCCGTAAAAAGTATCTTTGTAGAAAATTGATTCTGCTGTGAAAATCACTGTTATCGGTGCCGGCAACATGGGCGGTGCCATGATTCGCGGATGGATAGAGAGCGGCCACGTCACGCCGCAGGAGCTGACAGCCGTAGCGGTACACGAAACAACCCTTGAGGCAATGCGCACATTGGGGGTGACGGCTACGACCGATGCCGTGGAGGCTGTGCGGGAGGCGGAGGTGGTGATTCTGGCCGTCAAGCCCTGGCTGGTGGAGGGAGTGGCACAACAAATTGCCGACAGTGTACCGTCCCATGCCCTTGTGGGGTCGGTGGCTGCCGGAATTGACCTGAAGACGCTCGTTAAATCGTTTGGCGGCAGGGCTCTGTTCCGCATCATGCCCAACACCGCGGTGCGGGTGCGGCAGGGGATGACCTTCCTGACCGCAGCAGGTGCCACGGAGGCACAACGCCAAACCATGACCGCGCTGTTCGAGGCGCTGGGACGGGTAATGGAGGTTCCGGAGGCTCAGTTGGATAGTTGTATGGCAGTGGCTTCGTGCGGAATTGCCTATGCTCTGCGTTATGTGCGGGCTGCCATGGAGGGGGGCATCGAGTTGGGGTTGAAGCCTGCCGCAGCACAGGAGATGGTGGCACAAACCTTGATTGGGGCAGCCGAGTTGCTCCTGCAGACGGGTAACCACCCCGAAGTCGAAATTGACCGGGTGACCACCCCGGGCGGAGTGACGATTCGGGGCCTGAACGCCATGGAGGCCCACGGATTCAGTCACGCCGTTATCGAGGGTCTCAAAGCCTCGACCGTCAAATAACCCTCCCCTAAACGGGTCGCTCAAATCGTAAGAATACTTTTCACGCTCGGGACACGCTGCCCGAAAGGAATACAATAACCGCTCGTATGGCAAAAGTTGCGCTGATTACCGGGATTACCGGTCAGGACGGAGCCTATCTGGCCGAGTTCCTGCTCAAAAAAGGATACCTCGTGCACGGCATCAAACGCCGCGCCTCGTCGTTCAACACCGAACGCATCGACCACCTCTACCAGGACCCCCATGTGGACGGCCAACGCTTCATCCTCCACTACGGCGACATGACCGACTCGCTGAACCTCACCAAAATCATCCAGGAGGTACAGCCCGACGAAATCTATAACCTGGCGGCCATGTCGCACGTCAAGGTGTCGTTCGACACCCCCGAATATGCCGCCAATGCCGATGGAATCGGCACCCTGCGGCTGCTGGAGGCAGTACGGCTGCTGGGGATGACCCATAAGACCCGTATCTACCAGGCCTCCACCTCCGAACTCTTCGGGTTGGTACAGCAGGTGCCCCAGTCGGAAAAGACCCCGTTCTACCCGCGGTCGCCCTATGCCTGCGCCAAACTTTACGCCTACTGGATTACGGTCAACTACCGCGAGGCCTACGGCATGCATGCCAGCAACGGCATCCTCTTCAACCACGAGTCGCCGGTGCGGGGCGAGACCTTCGTGACCCGCAAGATTACCCGCGCGGCGGCACGCATCGCACTGGGGATGCAGCAACAGACCTACCTCGGCAACATGAGCGCCACGCGCGACTGGGGCCATGCCAAGGATTATGTCGAAGCGATGTGGCTTATCCTGCAACAGGAACAGCCCGACGACTACGTGATTGCCACAGGGGTTACGACCTCCATTCGGGAGTTCCTGCGGATGACTTTTGCCGAGATGGGGGTCACGGTCGAATTTCGTGGCGAAGGGCTTGCCGAAGAGGCCGTAATAACGGCTGTGGACGAGGCACGCTTCAGCGAGGTCGTTGGAGCAGATTATCTGGCGGGGATACGTGCGCGCATCGGCAGCCGCGTGGCGAGCGTCGATGCGCGCTACTTCCGCCCCACAGAGGTCGAAGCGCTTATCGGCGATGCCACCAAGGCACGCACCGTGCTGGGGTGGAAACCGAAGTACGACCTGGCCTCAATGGTAGCCGAGATGGTGCAGAGCGACGTGAAACTCTTTAAGCGCGATGCCTACCTCAAGGCGGGCGGTTTCACCATCAACAGCTACTTTGAATAGCCCTTTCTTCGAACAGGACCTCGACACCCTCCTGAACCCAATACATTCTGAAAAATCAACTAATCTAAACGACCATAAAACGCATGAAACGACTTTTTCTGACCGTAGGGCTGGCCCTCGCCGTGGGGGTAAGCACCGCCGCACAGACCGAGGCTGCCAAAGCCAAAAAACAAAAAACGAACAAAGCCGACACCGCCTATGTCTTCACCGATGTGCAGTTGGTGCCGGTGAGCCCGATTGACAACCAGAGCAGCTCGAGCACCTGCTGGAGTTTTGCCGGCACGGGGCTGCTCGAGAGCGAGATGCTGCGGCAGGGGAAAGACACGGTCAATCTGTCGGAGATGTGGATAGTGCGCCACACCTACCTCGACAAAGCAATTAAATATGCCCGTACACACGGGGCGAGCAGTTTCTCACCAGGGGGTAACACCCACGACGTGATGACCATCCTGCGCACCCACGGTGCCGTACCGCAGGAGGCTTACGAAGGGCTGCGCTACAGCCGCGACAGCATCCATCGCCACGGCGAACTAGATGCCGTGCTGAGCAAATACATGCAGGCTGTCATCACGGCGCCGAACCGCACCCTCTCGCCCGTATGGCAGGATGGACTGAACGGTATTCTGGACGCTTATCTGGGGTCGTGTCCCGAGAAATTCACCTACAAAGGGAAAGAGTACACCCCTGAGTCCTTTGCCCGGGCCATGGGGCTGAATGCCGATGACTTCGTCTCGTTCACCTCATACACCCACCATCCGTTCTACACCCGTTTTGCGGTCGAAATCCCCGACAACTGGGCCTGGGAGACCTCGGCCAACGTCCCCGTGGATGAGCTTATCGCCATTATTGACACGGCATTGGCCAACGGATATGCCGTCAACTGGTCGGCCGACGTGAGCGAAAAGGGATTCCGCTACAACGAAGGTTTTGCCATCATCCCGGTCGATAAACCCGAACAGATGACCGGTTCGGACATGGCCCGCTGGACAGGCCTCACCGCCGAACAACTGAGCCGCATGTCGAGCAAAATCACCGGCCCGATGCCCGAAAAAACCATTACCCAGGAGATGCGCCAGGAGGCCTTCGACAACTACGAAACCACCGACGACCACGGGATGGTGATTGTGGGTACGGCCCGCGACCAGTGGGGCAACAAGTTCTACAAGGTGAAAAACTCGTGGGGCGAACGCGGCAAGTACAAAGGCTTCTTCTACGTTTCGGAACCCTACGTACGTTATAAGACGATGAACATCATGGTTCACCGCAATGCCGTTCCGAAGGCCATTGCCGATAAATTCTCGAATTTGTAATGACCGGTGCGGGGCCTTTTTGCCTCGCTCCTGCTGACCTGCGGTTTTCGGGTCCCGTCCGCGGGACCCGAAAACCTTACCTGAAACCACCCGACACGCATGGGGCGACGACTCGTTCAGAACATCACCTCGGACTACTTCGAGGCCACCGCGGCGCTGCACAAACGGAACCGCGTGATGGTCTATGTCGAAGGGTATGACGACATCCCCTTCTGGCGCGCCATTTTCGACGAATTCGAGACCCCCGACCGCCAATTCGAAATCTCCACCCCCGCCCGCAGCGACCTGGCCAAGGGGAAAAAGGTCGTGATGCAGTTTGCCCGCCAGGCGGGACGAAATCTGATACTGTGTGTCGATTCCGACTTCGACTATCTGTTCGGTGAACTCACGGCTCAGTCGCGCACCGTGAACCACACCCCCTACCTGGTACAGACCTACACCTACGCCATCGAAAACTACCTCTGTTACCCGCCGTCGCTCCATTCGGTGTGTGTGCGGGCCACCAAACGCGACTCGCATATCTTCGACTTCGAGGAGTTCATGAGCGAATACTCGCGGATTATCTATCCGGCTTTCGTGTGGTATGCCTATGCGGCACGCATAGACCGCCCGACCATCTTCGCGCTGGGCGACTTTCGCAACACCGTTAAAATCAACTTCATCAATATCGAAGATAACGGCGAAGAGACGCTGGCCTGGCTCAGCAAACAGGTGAACAAGCGGATAAAAATGCTGCGCACGAAACAGGCACACCGTTTGCCCGAGGTGGAGAAGTTCGAGGCCTACCTGCGCGAGCGCGGGGTACGGCCCGAGGAGACCCATCTTTATATGCAGGGCCACACGCTGCTGGACAATGTGGTTTCGGTGGTGGTGGGAACCGTCTGCAACGCCCTGCGCAAGATTGCCGTCGGACAGATTCTCGGCAGCTCGCGACAGGGACTCCCGCTCAACAACGAGCTGAGTTCCTACAACAACGCCCTCTCGGACGTGGACGAACTGCTGAAAATCAATACCGGTTTCCACTCCTGCCCCCTCTTTGCGAAGGTACGGGCCGACATCCAACGCATTTTGCAGGAGTAACCCGCACTCCACACGGGTTTGGTAAAAAATGGCTATCTTGCGGGCACTTGTTTGGCTGCCCGACACGGGCGGCATTTGGCTTAAATATCCATAGAAATGGTTGATTACAAAAGATATCAAGATTTTATTCGTCTCTTCGCAGGCGTGATGATACTGACCCTGGGAGCCGGGTTGCTGACCTCCTGCAACCGCGAACTGACCCCCGAAAAGGCCCTCACCATCATCCAGGAACAGGACGAGTTCCAGATGCCGTACTACGCCCCGATGCGTATCGGAGAGCAGGTGCTCACCGGCGACAACCACAAAAATCCCGACCAATACATCCGCAAACTCTACGGTTCCCTGATAGATGCGGGACTTGTCGAGGTCAAAAAGGCCGACAGCAACAGCTGGCGCACGGTTATCGACGTACAGCTCACGGCCAAGGGTCGTGCCATGTGTGACGGACGCCGCACCACGGAACGCGAGGCTTATGTGCAGGTGTGCCGCATGGTGCCCGTCAAGATTGAGGAGTTCCGCACGGTGACCGAAGGGCGCGTGGTGGAGTGCAGCTACCGCTTCGAGGAACAGGAGATTACCCCGTTCGGTGTGTGCCAGGGCTTTACGCAGGGACGCTCCTACAAGGACAAACGCACTTTCGTACGGGCACGCGGCTCGTGGCACGTAGAATAACTCTTTTTTCCACACTATCCCCACACGTTTCGGATGAACACCCGTGGAGGTAGTGTGCGCTTTTTCTAAAAGATACATTTTTTCGACCGATACATTCCATCCATGCAACCCACTGTCAAAGTCATCAAAATCGGCGGCAACGTCGTCGACAACCCCCAAAAACTGCAACAATTCCTCACCGACTTCGCCTCGCTCGAAGGGCCCAAAGTGCTGATACACGGCGGCGGAAAGGTCGCTACGGCCATTGCCAAAGGACTCGGTATCGAGACCCAAATGATTGACGGCCGCCGCGTGACCGATGCCGAGACACTGCGCATCGTCACGATGGTCTACACCGGGCTGATTAACAAAAACATCGTCGCAGCCCTCCAAAAGGCAGGCTGTCGGGCACTGGGGTTGTGCGGGGCTGACGGAGCTCTGATTCGGTCGAAAAAACGGGCCGCTACGCCCGTTGATTACGGTTTTGTCGGCGACCCCGTCGAATTCGGACTCGAAACGGCCACTACCCTGCTGGAGGGGGGACTGGTGCCCATTGTGGCCCCCATCACCTACGACGGCGAGAGTGGGGCGCTGCTCAACACCAACGCCGACACGGTAGCACAAACGGTTGCCGTGGGGCTGGCACAACGTTACCCGGTCGAACTGGTCTACTGTTTCGAAAAACGCGGCGTGCTGCGCGATGTGAATGACGAAGAGTCGGTTATCCCGGAAATCAACCCGTCGCTCTATGTGCAACTCAAGGCCGAAGGTGTGGTGGCTGACGGCATGCTCCCGAAACTCGACAACGCTTTCAAAGCCATTGGCGCAGGGGTAAAACAGGTGGTTATCTGTGCGGCCGAGTGCCTCACCCGACCGGGATACGGCGGTACTACGCTCTGTCGATAAGATGAATACGATGTCTTTCCATATCTTTCCGTTCGACACCGTCACCTCGACCAACGACGTGGTGATGAGCGACACGGCCCGTTACGGCCACGGCTCGATTGTCACGGCACGCCAGCAAACCGCCGGGCGCGGACAACGCGGCAACCGCTGGGTGACGGCTCCCGGCGAGAATCTGCTCTTCTCGTTGGTGCTGGAGCCGACCCACATTCGGGTCGAGGAGCAGTTTCTGATTAGCGAAATGGCCGCTCTGGCCGCAAGCGATGCCATTCGGGCCGTGAGCGGCGGAAGCGTACCGTGCCGCATCAAGTGGCCCAACGACCTCTACGTCGGCGACCGCAAGATAGGGGGCATTCTCATTGAACATGCCCTGCACAGCGAGTTTCTGAGCCGTTCGGTACTGGGTATCGGAATCAATGTGGCACAGCGGGAGTTCGACCCTGCGCTACCCAACCCGACCTCCCTCGCACGGGAAATGACAACGGACAAAGTCCCGCTCCCCGCTCCGGAACAGGTGTTGGAAGCCTTTTGCACAGCCTTTCCGTTCCGCTACGGCCAACCCGCCGGTGAACTCCATGCCGATTTTATGGCTCGGCTGTGGCGGGGCGACGGAGAGCCGCATCGCTACCGCGATGCGGCCTCCGGCGAAGTGTTCGAAGCCCTTATTGCCGACGTGGAGCCCCTCACCGGTGAGATGACTCTCCGACTCCCCAACGGCACCGAGCGCCGCTATTGGTTCAAAGAGGTCGAGGCGCTCTTTTAGTAACGGAATGCCGCAGAGGAGAGCCACCCATATCCGCTCGGCAGCCCCTTTCACAACGCACGAAAAAATGGAACAATACAAACGAATAGCTGTCAAGGTGGGCAGCAACGTGCTGACCCGCAGCGACGGCACCCTGGACGTAACCCGCATGTCGGCTCTGGTGGACCAGATGGTCACGTTGCGGCGGGCCGGGATGGAGGTAATTCTCATCTCGTCAGGGGCCGTGGCCTCAGGCCGCAGCGAACTGGGCAGCGGCCTGAAACTGGACGACGTATCCTCGCGACAGCTCTACTCCGCCGTGGGACAGGCCAAACTGATTAACCGCTACTACGACCTTTTTCGCGGCTACGGCATTGCCTGCGGGCAGGTGCTGACCACCAAGGACAACTTCGGCAGCCGCAACCTCTACCTCAACCAGAAAAACTGCATTGCCACGATGCTGGCCGCAGGGGTTATTCCGATTATCAACGAGAACGACGCCGTCTCCATCACCGAGTTGATGTTTACGGACAATGATGAGTTGTCGGGGTTGATTGCCACGATGATGGATGCCGAGGCGCTCATTATCCTGAGCAACATCGACGGCATTTACGACGGGAATCCGGCGCAGGAAGGAGCTGAGGTCATTCGCCGTGTCGAACCGCAGGCCTCCCTGGAACAGTATATCCAGAGCAGCAAATCGCAATTCGGCCGCGGCGGGATGCTGACCAAGAGCAACATCGCCCGCAAGGTGGCCTCCGAAGGGGTCGAGGTGATTATCGCCAACGGCAAACGGGACAACATCCTTCCGTCCCTGTTATTGGGCAGCGCAGCCGAGCGCGAAGCGGTTGTCTGCACCCGTTTTGTCCCGAGCGAAAAAGCCCCCTCGAGCGTCAAACGGTGGATAGCCCATTCGGAGAGCTTTGCCAAAGGGGAACTGCATCTCAATGCAGGTGCTGTCGAGGCACTGCTCGGACCGTCGGCAACGAGCCTGCTGCCCGTCGGCATCGTCTCGGTAGAGGGGATATTCGACGAGGGGGATATCGTCCGTCTGGTAGCCCCTGACGGGCACCAGATAGGCGTTGGGTTGGTGACGGCCGACAACGAGGCGGTAGCGGCACTGGCAGGGACTCGCGGCGGGCGACCCGTGGTACATTACGACTACCTCTATCTCGACCTCTAAAGGCAGACAGGAAGGTTCGGCAAAACAAAAAGTCAGGGGCAGGAATCCTAAGGAATTCCTGCCCCTGAAAATATCCGCACAAGGGAAAAGGCTACGGAAGGATATACCCCCCTACCGTATCGTGGACAACAGCCGTGCAGCCTCCTGAATGCTAATCCGCTCGCTCCCCTGCGTCGCTATCACAAAAGCATCCCGATACTTCGGATTGGCCCGCATCCGTTTGCACGCCGCCTGTGCATCGGTATAATTCGAAAACTCACCATAGTAATAAGCATATCGCCCGTCCGGACGCCGAACAATCTTCACCCCGGCCAATTCCGAAAAAGCCTCCTCGTTCGGCCGCATCGTCACAGCCAACTGCACCCGATAGACCACTTTATACATATCCCCATATTGCTGCTGTGCCGTCTGCTTCGGGGCCTGATAGCTATCCGTAGCCGGGGTCTCACTCGGCCCTTTCACATAGCCCTCCTCCTCTATCCGCAAATCGACCAACGAATCGACAAACTGCTTGAACGGTTTGCCGCTCGAATAAGCTTCCGGAATGGTCGGCGTCTTGGGCAGCGCCTCCAGTTTACGGTCAATAACCGCTATCTGGTCAGCCAGCACCCCCATCTCCTTGGTTATCTTGCGAGCCCGTGAACCCCGTGCTGTCTTGAGTTCGGCTCCCAACAGGTCTATCTGTTTCTGCAACTCTGCCTTACGTTCGTTCAGGCTGCAGGCCAACTGTTCAGCAGGACTCAACTGCGACCGAGGCGTTCCTCTCACAACCGTCGCATTGGGGTCCACCCACTCCGACCCGCCCTTCGAATCGGTTGTCGTTCCCCCTGCCGCCCGCTGGTAACTGAGTTCTTCGGCCCGCTGTTTTTCCGCTTTTCGATTCTGTGCCTCGGCTGGATTCACCGCTGCCCCCAACGACAGTACGCCGAGCGCCAACACGCACCAGCCTGATTTTATGACATGTTTTGCCATGATGTAATCGCTTTAGTAAGAACAAATGTAGTGAATTCAGGATTACTGACAAAATAGAAATCCCGCCCCGGGGAACTACTCTCCGAGCGAGTCGAGAATGATTTTCGTGGCCCCGGCCCGACTGCGGACATAGGATTCTGCCGCCGCTCCCCGAAAAGCCAGGTCACCCGACGTCGAGCACCACTGTCCCACCACGTTCAGCAACTCCCCGGCCGACGAAACCGAAGCCGCTGCCCCGACCTCTATCAACTCCACCGCCTCGGCAAAGGCCTCGTAACGCGGACCAAAGAGCACCGGCATCCCCCAGGTAGCCGCCTCCAGCGTATTGTGAATGCCGCGACCGAAGCCACCGCCGATATAGGCCAACTGCCCGTAACGGTACACCCCCGACAACACCCCGATGGTGTCAATCACCAACAGCGAGGCCTGCTGCAAATCGGTTTCCGGGGTTGTCTCCGAGAGTGCTGTATAGCGCAGAGCCTGCCGTCCGCTGCGACGAATCAACGCATCAATCCGTGCCGAGTCGATTTCATGGGGGGCCACAATAAACTTCATCTCAGGGTGAGCCTCCATCAGGGCCAGCAGTATCTCCTCGTCGGGCGGCCAGGTGCTCCCGCAAACCATCACCGGAGATTCCGTCCCCCGCACAAAAGCCTCCACCCGGGGCAACACCGGAGCCTTTTCTGCCAAAGCCACCACCCGGTCAAAACGGGTATCCCCACTCACTGTCACCCGCTCCGCTCCGAAACCAATCGACTCCAGCAACGCTCGCGAAGCCTCGTTCTGCACAAAAAAACGGTCCAGGAGTCCCAATGTACGCCGCATAAAGCGTCCCATGGCCGACTGGCGGAAGAATACCGCATCAGGTCGAAAAATGGCCGACACCACACAGCTTCTCGCCCCCACGGCCCGCAATGCCGAGAGGTAGTTGTGCCAATACTCGTACTTCACGAAAATCGCCAGCTCGGGCCGTACCGCCGCCACAAATCGCCGGGCATGACGCGGCGTATCCGACGGCAGATAGTAGACGGCATCGGCCTGGTCATAATTTTTGCGTATCTCGTACCCCGAGGGCGAAAAAAAGGTCACCACAATCCGCCGATAGTGCGGCGTTCCTTTCGAATGTCTGCGCCGCAACTCCTCGATAAGCGGTCTTCCCTGCTCAAATTCTCCGAGCGACGCACAATGCACCCATACGGTACCCCTTCCGCGCTCGGCCTGCGCTTCTCCCGCCTCGATACGGGCCAGAAGGCCTCTCCGCCCCCGATACAAAAGCCGCGCTTTCCGATGAAAAAGAGCCCCCAGCCCGATAGCCAGGCTGAAGGCGTGAATAGAACAGTTATAGAGGAATTTCATTCCGACGATAATGGTTGTCGATTATTTAATCAGCGAAGTAATCATGGCGCTCATCGAGACGGCACTGGTCGCCAGACTCATAATCTCAGCCGCGCTCATCCCCGACCCTTTGGGCGGTTTGGAGGGCACCACGATTTCGCACCCCGGCATCACTTTGGGCCATCGTCCCGCCTTTTTGGCATCGGGCAATCCGTTGGCATAGATAATAAAGGGACGTTTCTTGGCCCGCGCGGCATAGCCCCCGCCACGAGCAATATAATCCTTGATTTTCTGTCCTTCGACGTAGGTCACCGTACAGGGATAGAGCACCGCTCCGCTAATGGTCACCGTATTGTTGAACTTCGGCACCACCAGCATATCCCCATCTTCGAGCACAAGGTTGTCAGGGCTGGAGGGGTCGTTAATGGCCGCCGCCAGGTTAATGGCAATCGGATAGTAATCACCGACCATCATCCGTTTCATCACCACCGTATCACCCACCACCGAAGAACCACGCGAGGAGAGGTCATTAAGGGTTTCCTGACGCGCCAGACGCTCTTCGGTCATTTGCCGTTTGAGGTAAGCCCCTTCGATATAGGCCTCGGGGGTCAACCCGCCCGCTTTAGTCACCAGGTCGCTCAGACGGTCATTATTGGTCGAAAGGACATACTCGCCATCGAACAGAAACTCCCCGTCGGCATATACGCTGGTCTGCTCGCTGTAACCCGGAGAACGACGAATATAGACTTGGTCAAAAGGTTGCAGCTTGAACGAAGCCGTTTCACTCGACAGACCCAAATCGGCCGGTATCGTAAACTGATAGAGTTCGGCAATACGGTCCGAGGGCTCCGTCGAGTTGGGATTTTTGACCCGACGTGCCACTTCGATACGTGCCAGTGAGGCCGACTCCTTGAGCCCGTTGCCCATCACAATGGCATCCTCAATGGTCATATTGTCGCGATAGAGCAGGGTCTGAGGCGTATTCACCTCCCCTTTCACTTCAATCGTATAGCCCTCGCGCAGCGAATTAATGGACGGGACACGCACCAGGTCCTCCGCCTTCAACGGCACATCGGGAACCGTCCCGTTCAGAAGCCCCTGCAGGTCAACAGACTCTACCGTGAAGGTGTAGTCGTCGTTCAGCCGCACTATCTGCGTCCGACTCATCAGCGCATCACCACGTATCCCTTCCGCTTTCCGTATCAGAGCCTTAAGCGTAGTGACACTATCGCTCAACTCGTAATCCCCGGGACGCCATACGGCCCCTTCAATGGTCACCCGATTGGCATACTGGCGAATCACCTCACCCACGGCAATGCTGTCCCCGTCGGCCATCGTGAAACTCTCGTACTCTTCGACCGGAACCGTATGAACGCTCATCATGCGTCCCGATTTGCGATTGACCGTCAGCAGGTCTTTGTAGGCTTCGCCCATGAAGCCGCCCGCATAATCGATAAGTTGTTTGGCCGTTTCGCCTTTCTTGAGTTCGTAGATACGCGGCCGTTTGACCTTACCGGTGACCTTCACCAGATTCTCGTAAGGCTGCACCAGAATCATATCGTTGTCCTGCAGACCGACATTCACCGACTGGTCACCCCCCAACAGATAGTCATACACGTCCAAGTCTGCTATCTGTTTGCCGTCGCGAATCAGTTTGATGCTGCGCAACGACCCGATATCACTCACCCCGCCCGCTTCGTACAAGGCATTGAAGAGCGTTGCCAGCGACGGCAGCGTATAGGTACCCGGCATCGAGGCCTCCCCGATGATATTCACCTTGATGGAGCGAATATCCCCGAGCGAGAGTTTCATGTTCACGGTCCCGTTATTCAACCCGGAGATAGTGGCAGCCAATTTGTTGCGAATCGTATTTTCCGCCGCTTCGACAGTGAGCCCCCCCACGTGAATCACTCCGGCATTCGGCACCGTAATAAATCCGTCGGGCGAAACCTTCAAGTCGTAATTGGCTTCGGCATCCCCCCACAGGTCAATAAACAACCGGTCGCCGGCCGCCAACACATAGTTGGCCGGCGTCGGCAGGTTGTAGGTCGGTGCAAAAGTCAGGTTGCGGGCCGAAAAAATCTCCCGCCCGAAGACGCTGTTACGCAAAATGGAGTCCTGAATGCGTTTCTCTTCCTCCTTGAGGCGGTTGGCTTCGGCCGGGGTCAGTTCTCCCACCGCATTCAACCGCGGGTCCACAATGGTATTGCCCGTAGCGGTGGTAATTCGATTTTGCTGCCCGGCGGCGGTCACCGTCCCGTCAGCCGTCTCAAAAATCTCGCCCGTTTCAGCATCCACCAAATTACCCTTGGCATCCCGAATGGTCCGCTTCCGATAGTCGCTTTGGCGCGCCTGCTCCCGCTGGTAATCCGCACTGCGCGTATCCACACCGTTATTGCGGCGGTCGTACTCCAGATTACCCAGGTCGGAATCTTTGCGCGTACGGTCACTGGTCGTTGTAGTGGTGGTTTTTCCCGAAGTCGAACCTTGCGAAGAGGACGACGACGAGACTGCCCCCTGCAACTTCTCCACATCTAATCCTTCCAGCCCCTGACGCAGATCGGGATTGTATCCGGCGGCCTGTGCCTGGCGAATCATCTCCGGTGTCACTTCCCGGTTCTGAGCCGACACTGTCGGAACCAAACCGCCAACCATCATCCATGCGCCTGCGATAACGGCATATAATTGAAATTTCATATCAATAAATTACCTATTTTCGACAAAGGTAATATTTATCCCTATCTTTGGCGAACATAACGATAAGAATAGGTGTGTTTATGTATCGCTTTACAAAGATTTTAGTGCTTTCCGTCCTCCTGGGTACGATTGGCCGTGCCGCGGCGCAAAACACGGCACTCAAATGGAATGCGTTGTATTGGGTGGTCGGGGTGCCGAACATGTCGGTCGAAACACGGCTCGCCGACAAGTGGACGTTTAACGGCGATGTGGTCTACTCGCCGTGGAAAAGCATCAAGGGACGCCCATTCCTGGGATTGCAGGTGATTCCCGAGGTGCGTTTCTACCCCAAAGAGGCCATGAAGGGCTTTTACGTAGGAGGATACGTCTCCTACGACTCCTACAAGGTGAGCAAATGGGACCACCCCAAAACCGATGTCCAACACGGTATCGGCATGGGGTTAGGCGTGACGCTGGGATACCAAATCGACATCGCCCGCCGCTGGGGCATGGATTTTTATGCCGGTGGCGGCTGGCACCTGGGATGGTACTACGGTGTCAATACGCAGACCGGGCAACGTTACGTAAACTGGAACCGCAGCGGAGAGTGGATACCCTATCAGTTGGGGGTAGCCTTCTCGTATCGGCTGGGCATGGGGCGCGAGTAACCCACCCTGTCGTATGGAATGAGGGCGGATGAAAATTGAACAATTTTCATCCGCCCTTCCTATGTTTAGTTGTCTGACGCCCTCTACTCTTCCCTGCTCCATGCCGCCGTAATCTCGCCGATATACATCCGATGCAGGCCGCCATGCTTCCCACCATACCACTGCCCCATCAGCGTGGCATCGCGAAACTGCTCCGCCTGTATATCCGCCGCATACAACACCTGACACTCCAGCCCTAACCGCGTCTCTTCATAGAAAATTCCCCCACTCTCCGTAAAATGCGGATGTAAGCCTGCCTCGGCAATTTTATCCGTGTCTCGTCCCGATTTCGACCCGGTTATCCGATGAACCGCCTGATGGTCACTGCCCAAAAACGATAACGAAAACTGCCCGGTCTGCTCAATAAAACCATAGGTGTATCGTTCGGGCCGTACATAAATCGTAGCCACGGGTTTGTTCCACAAGAATCCTACTCCACCCCAACTGGCCGTCATGGTATTGAAATGTTCGGGCGTTCCGGCCGTCACCAGCATCCACTCCCGGCTGATAATCTCGATAAAATTATCCTTTATCTCCTGAGGCAAGAGTTTTTTCATAGGGTTTATCTATAGAGTTGGTCGCCAAAACAAAAGGCATTCCGCAAAAGAATTGCAGAATGCCTGAGAGAAGTGTTGACCCGCTAGGACTCGAACCCAGAAAGACAGAACCAGAATCTGTAGTGTTACCATTACACCACGGGTCAATGGCTGAAAAAGTTATGTTTGCAACCCCAATAAAGAGGCATTACAAAGGTAGTATCCGGAAGCGACAATCGCAAGCAAAACGCTACAAAAAAGTTGACCCACCAGGACTCGAACCTGGAACGACAGAACCAAAATCTGCTGTGTTACCATTACACCATGGGTCAGAACCGTTTCAGTCGGTGCAAAAGTAGAATATTTTCTTGGAATGGCAAAAAAAAGTTTCGTGAAACTTTATATATGGATTTTGAGGTCTACCGGAAGTGTACCCTATCCGGAGAAACAGTGGGGCCGCAAGGACTGTTTTCCGGGTGCCGACGGCAGCACGATACAGCCGGATCTATCATGGCCAAATCCAAATGCATCCAGGGTTTCGATTTATGGAGGAGACGGCAATATCTTAGCAGAGGGAACGGAAATGGGATTTAGAATATTAAACATTACGGAGAGTGGAGTGCTTAGTGGAAATACATCTTTGGTGTATACCTTTAAGAATCCGATGGCATTTATTACTAATTCAACAAATCCCAAAGATTGGTATACAGACAACGAGACTTATCAGAATAACGCCTTATGGGGGGATGGCGCACCTCAAAAAAGCACCTATGACCCATGTCCCTCAGGCTGGCGAGTTCCACAAGCGGGGACATGGAGTGATTTTCTGACAACGACAATGATTTGGTCTAGTGCGCAATATGCAATAGAGGCAGGGAGAATTTATAAAAATATATCATGGTTTCCATGTGTAGGGTATCACGCTAGTTATGGCTTATTCTATGTGGGTAGTCGAGGTTATTGTTGGTCTTCTTCGACTTTTAATACGCGTGCCAGTCATTTATTTTTTGATATGAATGGTGTTTATCCGGGTAATACCAGTAACCGTGCTTTGGGATTCTCCATTCGTTGCGTACAGGAGTAGCGTGAGGGGGAATCGAAGGAGCGGGATAAGGGAGGAGTAATCCGCAGGGGTATCCGTGTAGGGGAAGAGGGGGAAGGCGCAGGGAGCAGCTCAGGCTCTCCCGGAGAGAAGAGAGCGCAAAGAGCAGATAAACCCCAAGCGAGGAAGACCTGACACGAAAAGGGCACCAAGCTATGGTCTCAAACATAGGTGAAGCAAACTCCCTTTGTCAGGCCGGAACCACCCCCGGTGGAGGCCTGGTGCCGCTGGGCACCCCAGCCGAGCCGTCTCTATCCTAAAACCCACTGGTCCCATCCTGAGAACGCTTTGTGGCAAAACACAAATCGATTCGTGTATCAAACGGCATCGGGTTGCTGAGGCAACCCGTCAGCCCGGAGCCGCCCGGATGCGGAGGGCTGGTGCCGCTCGGCACTCGAACCGAGCAGAATGTACCCTGTATCTCACAGGCTGCTGCCGAAAACACAAAACATATTCCCCACAGCCGGCGGAGTGTGAGGTAAACACAAATCAGCTGGAGTGCCCGGCAGTCCCCGCAGCCAGCGAAGGGGACGGCACCAGGCCGCCGCTTATTCGTCAAGCAAACTCTCTGTCGGTGTGCCCGTGGCACCTGCGGGCTGACGGTTTCTGACGAAACCAAAACATCCCAGCAGATACGGTTCTTCTCGTGTGCCGAGAAGCATCAGGTTGCTGAGGCAACCCGTCGGTCAGGTGCTGGACGGCTTTCATCCGTCGGGGTGGCCGAAGACCGAGATATACGTAGCATAGGGTATCGAGAGTAGAGTGTGACTTCGTAAGCAGTCGTGCGTGCCGCAATCTCGCCCCGCGAAGGGTGCCGAGCAGCACCTGGCACCACTATCCATAAGCAAATCCTTAACAATCCGAGAACCCGCAACACAGAATCCAACACACCTTCCCGACGACAAACACAATGGTCCAAATCAACAGACTCGGACAACAATACATCGAAACCAAGCGGTAAAAACTCGAAAATCGTTATCTTAGCCCGAAAAACATAGATAACCATACACTCTCCTTACACCCACGATTCGTGAAATCCCGAGAAACACTATACCGCTGGTTTACACGCCTGACAAAAAGGCTCTCAGAGCGACAGCTGATTATGATACTGGCTGTGGTAGTGGGCATTGCAGCCGGCGTGGCAGGACATCTGCTGAGAGGATGCATACACCTCATCAAACAAGGCTTGACATCCTGGGCTGACATTGAAGCGGCCAACTACCTCTACTTCCTATATCCCATGATTGGGATAGCCATTACCGTGCTGTTCGTGAAATACTGGGTCAAGGATGATATTTCACACGGGGTGACCCGAATCTTCTATGCCATCTCACGCAAAGAGTCCCGCATCAAACCCCACAACTGCTACACCTCCCTGCTGGCCAGCTCGGCTACCATCGGATTCGGGGGGTCTGTGGGGGCTGAAGCCCCGATTGTGCTGACCGGTGCCGCCATCGGCTCCACCGTCGGCCAGTTTCTCCGACTGAACTACAAATACATCACCCTGTTGTTAGGCTGCGGAGCAGGAGCGGCCATTGCCGCCGTCTACAAAGCCCCCATTGCCGGTTTTGTCTTCGTGATTGAGGTGTTGATGCTGGAGCTCACCTTTACCAGTGTCGTCCCGCTGCTGTTGGCATCCGTCACGGCTGCAACCACCACCTACCTGCTGGTGGACATGCAACCCTTCTTTGCCGGAGTCAATCCCTCTTTCATGCTGCGTGACATCCCTTTCTACGCCATGCTGGGAATCATCGGCGGATGCGTCTCCTACTTCTTTGCCAACACCTCCATGAAACTCGAAGGACGCATCAAAAGCATCAAAAAGAAACGTTATCGGGTGCTGATAGGCGGATTGATTCTGGGGGGGCTGATTTTCGTATTCCCGCCACTCTACGGCGAAGGTTATGAAATCATTACGGACCTTATGACCGGAAACCATGCTGCTATCTTCGACCAGTCGCTCTTCTACGAATGGCGAAACACCTTCGGCGTAGTGGCCCTGTATGTGGTGGGCATCCTTATCTTCAAAGTCGTCGCCATGACCCTCACCAACGCATCCGGAGGCGTGGGGGGGACCTTTGCTCCGTCACTCTTCGTAGGGGCCATTCTGGGATACCTGTTTGCCATTGTCTGCAACCACTTTCTCGGCACGCACCTCCATGTAGCCAGTTTTACTCTGGTCGGGATGGCTACCGTCATGGGAGGTGTCATGAAAGCCCCCATCACTTCGATGTTCCTGGTAGCGGAACTCACCGGCGGATTTGTGCTGTTTTTGCCGTTGATGCTGGCCTCGGCCATCGCCTTTACCGTGAGCTATTATTTCGAGCCCTACTCGATTTACACCAAACGTCTGGCCGCACGCGGAGAACTCCTCACCCACAACAAGGACGAAAACGCCATGCAGTTTCTCAACACACGGTCACTGATTGAATACGACTTCGAGACGGTACCCGTGAGCGGGAAGTTGCGGCATGTGATTCGGGCGGTGGAACATACCAAGCGCAATGTCTTCCCCGTTGTCAATCAACGGGGAGAGTTGATGGGGGTCATTACAATGGACGACATCCGTGCCGACATGTTCGACCGGGAGAAATACACCACGCCGCTGACGCAGTATATGTCGAAAGCACCGGAACGGCTGCTGCCCGACGAACCCATACGCAGTGTGATGGAGAAGTTCGAGCAGACGCGGGCATGGAACCTGCCGGTGGTGGATGAGACGGGGCATTACATTGGGTTTATCTCGAAATCGAAGCTCCTGACCGCCTACCGCGAGCAGCTGACCCACATGAGTGAAGAATAAAAGAACCACATCCGCATAACCCATACACAACCATTTGAATATTTGTAAACACCCAAAAAACTGAATCGTATGAAAAAGATGTTGATGGCTGCCGTAGCAGCCTTGTTGTTCACCGGCGTTTCGATGGCGCAGGAAAAGAAAGGCGGCGTAACATTTGTGGAAGGCAGTTTTGCCGAGGTGCAGGCAGCCGCGAAAAAGGCCGACAAGCCGATTTTCATGGATATTTACGCAGTGTGGTGCGGGCCGTGCAAATTCTTGTCCAATAACATTTTCCCGACCCAGTTGGTAGGCGACTACATGAATGCGACGTTCGTGAGCACCAAAGTCGATGCCGAAAAGGGCGAAGGGGTTGAGCTGGCCAAGAAATATGGTGTGAAGGCCTACCCGACGATGTTGATTCTGGACAGCGAGGGGAATGAGTTGGGTCGTTTGCTGGGGTCGAGCCGCACGCCCGAAGAGTTTGTGCAGCGGGTAAAAGACGAGATGGCCAAGATTGCCGAGAAGAAATAGCTTGTCGGTTGTCTCCATGATGCAGGGGCTGTTCGGAAAGCATACCGAACAGCCCCTTGTTTGTATGCTTTTGAGGAGCAGGAACAGCCGTACATGCAGCGGGTCGGAAGAAAAACGTATTTTTGTTCAGAGGAGATATTCGGGAACGATATACAGCCCCACTAAGAGGCCCTGCATGAGGTTTCTTTCCAAGAGGCACTTACTGGGTCCGCCCTACTCAACCGCCACAAGCATGAAAAAACGCATGATTCCATTCATTGGTTGGACACTGGCTCTACTGCTCCTGCCCGTGACAGCAGCGGCGCAAAGCGAAGAATTCACCGTGGCGACCTATAACGTGCGCAATCTCTTCGACACCCTCAACGAGCCGGGCATTCACGACATGGTGTTGTCTCCCGACGAATACCAAGCCAAAATCGAGGCTCTGGCAACCGTTATTGCCGCATTGCGTCCCGACGTATTGGCGCTGTGCGAAGTGGAGAATGCAACGGTCCTGCGTGACCTGCTGGCCGCTTCGCCGCTCGATACGGTGCCCCTGCGTTATGTACATTATGACTCTCCCGACCCGCGCGGCATTGATGTAGCGCTGCTGTATCGCACCGACCGCTTGCGGGCAGTAGCCTCCGAACCGATTGCAGCCCCTGAACGGTACTCCACGCGGGATATCCTGCGGGTCGAGTTGCAGAGCCTCCGAAGCCACTGGCAGGCGGTGGTTTATGCCGTCCATCTGCCCTCGAAACGGGGCGGCACCTCCCGTGCTGCCCGCATGCGCGAGCTGCTTGCCGCGCAGCTCGCGGCTCTTATCCGACAGGAACCGCCGGAAAAGCATGTCGTCCTGATGGGCGACATGAATGACACCCCTGGCTCCCGCCTGTTCCGCCGCTACTGGAGCGAACTGACCTGCCTGACCCAGGCGCCTCACCGACGCGGATTGGGTTCATACGCCTGGCGCGACGCATGGCTCATGTACGACAACATTCTGGTTCGTCCGCCCTTGGAGAACGTAAGCGAAGCCCGTATCTTTCTGCGCAAGGGGATGCTCACCGAGGAAGGGCGTTTTCAGGGATACCCGCGGCGCGAGGTCAGCGACCACCTGCCCGTCTATGTCCGCCTCTGTTTTTAATACAGCAGGGGCTCTCTTCTGCAAGAAGAGAGCCCCCGTTCCTTCACATTCAGCCCAACAAAGCACTACGCCCACTTCACCAGGGCGAAGTCCATGCGGTGCGGCAGTTTCGGGTTCCGGGCATAGACCCGCAACGCCACATCGTAAGACCCGGCATTCTCGGGAGTTGAATCCAAACGATAGGTCACCACGCTGCCATTGACCTCGGCCACCGCAAACGGGAAGGTATTACGCACCTTGATTTTCCCTTTGTTCTGACCGTCGTCGGTAATCTGTTCGGCCACAACCAACTCTACCCCTACATCCTCAGGCAACAGGCCGTCGATATCGACACGTACCGACAAATGGTAGCTCTCGCCCAACTGAATGGCCGAATGAGCCACGTCGAAGAGCTGCGTCTCGAGCACCTGCACCTTGTCCCACGAGCGGCTCACGCGACGTTTCCAGGCAGCTATCTCACGCGTCTGAGCATAGTCATTGGCAATCATTTGCTCATGACGGGCATAGAGTTTCGAGTAGAAGCGGTCTTCGTAGTCCTGCATCATGCGATTGGTGGTGAACTGCGAGGCGACCTCGGCAATACACTTCTTGACCGCTGCCACCCACTTCACCGGAAGATTGTTTTCGTCACGCTCGTAGTACAGCGGAGCGATTTGTTCTTCGATGGTGGCATAAATCATCTCGGCATCCATTTCGTTTTGGTAGCGCGGGTCGTCGAACGTGTTTTCCATCGGGAGCATCCACCCGGCACCCTCCTTGTAGCCTTCCACCCACCAGCCGTCGAGCACCGAGAAATGCAGCACTCCATTCATGACGGCCTTTTCGCCGCTCGTCCCCGAGGCTTCGAGCGGACGCGTCGGGGTGTTCATCCACACATCGACCCCCTGAACCATCCGACGGGCCAACTCCATGTCGTAGTTCTGCAGGAAGATAATCTTCCCGAGGAATTGCGGCATCTTCGAGACTTCCACGATTTTCTTGATAAGGTCCTGCCCTGCCTTGTCGGCCGGGTGAGCCTTACCCGCAAAGACAAACTGTACGGGACGTTCCGGATGGTTTACAATCTGCTCCAGACGTTCGAGGTTGGTAAAGAGCAGATGGGCCCGTTTGTAGGTCGCGAAACGGCGGGCAAAACCGATGGTCAGCACGTCGTTGCGCAGCGACTCCTGAATTTGGACAATCTGTCGCGGCGAGTCGAAACGGCACTGCGACGGGTCGGCCACACGGGCACGAATCTTCTTCATCAGACGCTCCTTGAGATAGAGCCGCGTGTCCCACAACAGTCGGTCGTCAATATCGTAGACCTTATCCCAGTTGGTTTTGGAGTAGTCTCCGGCGCGGAATGACTCTCCGAAAGCGTTGTAATAAATCTCCTTGAGCCGTGTAGCCGCCCAGGTCGGGAAGTGTACCCCGTTGGTCACGTAGCCAATGTGGAGTTCGCACGGCATGTAACCCGGCCAGATGTCTTTGAGAATCTCTTTGCTCACCTCGCCGTGGAGCCAACTCACCCCGTTCACCTCCTGCGACAGGTTCGAAGCCAGCACACTCATCGAGAACTTCTCGTTGGGGTCGTTGGGGTTGGTTTTACCGAGGTTGATAAACTGTTCCCAGGTAATCTTCAGGCGGTCGGGATAGTGCGACATGTACTGCCGAATCATATCCTCGGGGAAGGCGTCGTGTCCCGCAGGCACCGGCGTGTGGGTCGTGAAGAGCGACGACGAACGCACACATTCGACTGCCTCCGAGAAACTCAGGTCGCGACAGGCAATCAGGTTGTGCACCCGTTCCAGTCCGATAAAGGCTGCGTGTCCCTCGTTGCAGTGGTAGATGTCGGCTTCAATACCCAGTCGGTTGAGCAGGCGAATTCCCCCGATGCCGAGCAGGAACTCCTGTTTGAGGCGGTTGTCCCAGTCACCGCCGTAGAGGTGGTGCGTAATCGAACGGTCTTCGGGTTGGTTCAGGTCGTGGTCCGTATCCATCAGGTAGAGTTCGGTGCGTCCCACGTCGCATTTCCAGATGCGGGCCACCACTTTACGCCCGGGGAAATTGACCGTCACCGTAGCCCAATTGCCCTGAGCATCACGGACAGGCGAAATCGGCAGTTTGAAGAAGTCCTGCGGTTCGTAGCTGGCCTCCTGGTCGCCGGCAGCCGAGAGACGCTGCGTGAAGTAACCGTAACGATAGAGCAGCCCCACGGCCGTCATCGGCACCTTCTTGTCACTCGACTCCTTGAGGTAGTCACCGGCCAAAATCCCCAACCCCCCCGAATAGATTTTCAGGGTATGGTGCAGCCCGTACTCCATCGAGAAATAAGCAATCCGGGGTCTGGCCTCAGTCGGTTTTTCGGCCATGTATTTGCAGAACTCCGCATAGACGGCATCCATTCGTGCCAGGAACTCCTGATTTTCGGCCAGTTCGCGCAGGGTCTTCAGGCTCAGGCGGTCAATCAGTTCAATCGGGTTGCGGTCCACTTCGTTCCACAGCTCCGGATTAATCGACTCGAAGAGTTGCCGTGCCGGGTCATACCACGACCACCACAGGTTTTTGGTCAGCGCTTCGAGCGGCTGGAGCCGTTCGGGTACCGAACTTTCGACCATCAGACGGGTCCAGTTGGGTTTGCTTTCGAGTATCAGCTGTTGGCGCATGTAGCTAATCTGTTCATGCGTGGCACCGCCGTCGGTATAGGTACGCACGTTGCGTCGTTGTGCATTCTGTAAGGCCTTGTCATACAGGTCGAGATAACAGCCGTAGAGGTTTGTCCAAAGCGCCGTTTGCGAGATTTCGCGAGCCGACTGCCGCCGTTGTTTCATCTCCGCATCACCCATATTGGCATATTCGGTCACCGTGCGGGCAATGGCTGCCACCACCTCGGCACTGTTGTTGTCGTCGCGGTGGACGACGGTCACCCCGGCATGACCTCCTTCCGTGTGTTGCTCTACCCAGAGACCGAAACCGGCCAGGTCGGTCGTCACGGTCGGCACCGAGAAGGCGATGCTTTCGAGCGGAGTGTAGCCCCACGGCTCGTAGTACGACGGGAAGACCGTCACATCCATCCCCACCAGCAGTTCGTAGTAGGTTTTGTTGAAGATGCCGTCATCGCCGTTCAGATAGCAGGGCACGAAGACCGTATGGACCCGATTGCCGTGGCCGAGCAGCCCGCGCGAACGCAGGTGATTCACCACCGGGTCGTTTTCCGGGTCACCCAGGTAATGGGTCGAGTTCAGTGCTCCCGCATAGTCCATCCCGCACTCTTTGTCGCCCGAGATGATGCACTGCAGGTCTTTCCGCGCCCCGTGGTTCCAGCACGGAACCATGATGTAGGCCAAAATATCCCGCTGCAACTCCCCGCTGTCGTTCAGTTCGCCGAGCGAGTCGATAAATTCGTCAATCCCTTTATTCTTAAACTCATAGCGCCCGCCAATCGAGACAATCAGCGGGTCGTTTTGCAACTGAATGCCGAGAGTTGCTTCGGCCACCCGTATCATCAGGTCACGGGCCTGACGGCGTTTCGTGTCGGCCTCTTCGCCCTGCCATACGAAACCGTCTTCAAAACCGTTAGGGGTCACGGCCGATACCTCGGCACCCAACAGTGCCTGGCACTCGCGTTTTGTAATGTCGCTGACGGTCGAGAAGCCGTCCAGCGTATGAGCCGCCACCTTTTCGATGGAGTGTTTGGCCACTACGCCGAACTGACGAGCCATTTCATCGCCGTTGTAGGTTTCGAGGTTGCTGTAGAGCGGGAATCCGTTGCCGGCAATCGACCGTCCCACAACTGTGGCATGGGTCGTGAAGACGGTAGCCACCGAGGGGCGTTCTTTCAGCAGGTACAACCCTCCGGCCACGGTCTGCCATTCGTGGAAATGCGCCACGGCATGTTTCCCCGGAAGGTTATAGTACTTCACGTAACTTTCAATCACCTTGCCGGCTGCGTAACCGAACAGTACCGGTTCCACATAGTCCCACTGGCCACTAATCGAATCGACTTTGTAGTCTTCCCAGAGTTTGCCCAGGATGTCGTCCTTGCGGCTCATGATGGCCGAGAAATTGACCAAAATCGCCACGGGGGTTCCCTTGACGTTTTTCCAGCGGCCCACCCGCACCCGAAGCCCCTCGGCAGCCACAGTCTGACGCCAGGCTTTCAGCATATTGGGGTCTTCGTCAAATTCAGGATTTTCACTTTCGCTGGTCAGGTCGGGACCGATAACGATGTAACGGTCGTCGCCAAAATGCTCGACGGCCGTACGGGCCTTGGTACCCACAACGGTGTGAATACCACCTACTTTGTTGCATACTTCCCAGCTGACCTCAAACAACAGGTCAGGTGTTTGTCGTGTATTTTCGCTCATAGAGTTAAAATGAGTAATGTCTATGTGTTAGAAGTTGGTTATCTGTCGATTGCCATTCATCAACCCCACAAAACATCGCATCGTGGTTCCACCCGTCCTTACCGCACTGCCCCTGCATAATACCGAATCGCCGCATCCTTTCCCTCCGCACCGACCACCACCGCCGCCACATCCAGCGAAATCTCCCCCCGCCAGCCACAACGGGCCACATAACGCTCCGCGAGGCTCTGCATCCGCCTGGCCTTGTCGGGTGTCACGGCCTGCTCGGGCGAAAAATCGCCTCTTCCGACTCCCCCATCGATACCACGGCGGGTCTTCACCTCCACAAAATGCAACACCCCGTCTTCCGACCGCGCCACCACATCCACATCGCCCCGCACACCGCCCAACGCCGCGTCACGCCACCGCAACGCCTCCACACGCCATCCCTGAGCCTCCAAATAGTGCGCCACCTGCTCTTCACCCCAACGTCCGATGTCGTTGTGGTCGGCCATGGCTACAAAAGGAACGAAAGGTCATCGTCGGCCGTCAGTTCACGCGGTGCGGCCCCATAGTGGAAAAGGCGCAGCGACCGTTTTCCTATCAGGGTCATCTTGCTCTCTTCGACCAACAACATACACCCTTCACGCAAGCCCGCCACATACATCCCCTGATTGGCCGCAATATACTCTTCGATACGCATTTCGCGAGTTTCACCGGCATGTCCGTCGGGATGGGCGTCCAGGTAGTGCGGATTAATCTGGAACGGAATGAGATTCAGCGCCTTGAACGACAAAGGTTCCACTATCGGCATGTCGTTCGTGGTACAGAGCGTCGGACAACTCATGTTCGAACCGGCGCTCCAACCGATATAAGGCACTCCCCTCTCCCGCACGGCTTCGCGAATAGGCTCATAGAGCCCTGCATCCTGCATCGATTTGGCCAGATGGAAGGTATTGCCTCCCCCTACCACAATCGCCTGGGCTTTTCGCACCGCCTCAGCCGGATTGGCATACCGATGCACCGAGTCCACCTTCACTCCGAACTCTGCAAAACGAGCCGCCACCTTGGCCTGATAGTCATCGTAGCTGAAGGTCACCGCTGCATAGGGCACAAAGAGCACCGTATCAACCGGCCGTGACGATGCCGCCAAAAAATCGGCAATCTGCTGTTTCGGGTATTCGAGGTAGGCTTCCCCGGCGTTGGTCGAGTTGCTAATCAGAAGAAGTCGCATGGGTTATCGTTTTTGTAGGACTATTTTTTCGTTTTGGTTTTCGCCGCATCGGCTGTCGGCATGTTTGTATAGGGTTCCGCCGGCCGTCGTACACCCCACCACAGAATCACCACTCCGGCCACAATAAACGGCAGGCTCAGAATCTGCCCCATATTGAGCCACATATCCTGTTCCCAGACCTCCTGAGGCAGTTTGATGGACTCTATCACCAAACGCACGGCAAAGAGCAGTATCAGGAACAGCCCGAACAATACGCCTCGTTTCTCCTGAGCCAGTCGGGTTCTCCAATACAGGTGTGCCAACAACAGGAATATCAGCACATACGCCCCCGCTTCGTAGAGTTGCGTGGGATGCATGGGCATGGTTTCACCGTTTTGCACAAAGATAAATCCCCAAGGGAGCGTTGTCGGGTCGCCGTAGATTTCGGAGTTCATGAGGTTTCCGAGCCGCACGAGCGCCCCGCTGAGCGGCACCATCACCGCCACACGGTCCAATATCCAGATATAGGGAACTTTCCATTTTCGGGCAAAGAGCCACAGGCCCACCAGCAAGCCGATAGCCGCTCCGTGACTGGCCAGTCCTCCACCTCGGACATCGAGCAGTTTAATCCATGGGAAATCCGACATAAAGGGGTCCAGGAAATACTCCTGGGGTTCGTAGAAAAGGCAGTGCCCGAGTCGGGAGCCGATAATGGTGGCAAAGACACCATACAGGAAACCGGAATCAACCAGTTGGGGATTGAGCCCTTCCCGTTTGACCATTCGGGCGAAAATCCAGAGCGCAACGAGCAGCGCCAACGCCCACGAGATGCCATACCAAGCGATATCAAGCGAGCCGATAGAGAAAGCGATGGGGTTAGGATTCCAGAGGATAGCGAGCGGGGTCATACCAGTAATAAGCGTGTGCTAATCAGCATACCTGAGGGGTTATGGGACAAATGTAACAATTTTGGCTGAAACGTGGGTGAGGGTATGGGAATTATTGTTTACAGGGATATTTTGAGGTTTGCCGATTTGTTAGGGTGGGCGCTGGGGCCGCAAGGACGCTTTCCCGGGCGCCGACGGCAGTACGATAATTGAACCTACCTCAGAAAGCAACAATGCAAATACTATTCCGATATATGGAGCAGACGGAAATAGATTAACAGAAGGAAGTACAGGTGTACAGCGGGTAAATATTGCTGCAGAGGGTGTGGTAGATGAAGACAATACAACATTAGTTTATATAATCAAGAATCCGTTAGCGTTTATTTACAATTCGGCAAGTCCATATGATTGGTATACCAACAACAGCATATATCAGAATAATGCTTTGTGGGGAGATGCAAAAAGTGAGTATAATCCTTGCCCAAAAGGATGGAAAATACCACAAAACGGAACTTGGAATGATTTTTCGAATATCACTATGTCTGCTATTGGGTTCGGAACAAATGTTGCCAATGGAAGAATATATAACAA
>NBJMC04203__coassemble_176_pt1 | contig 59976 bp, 50 predicted proteins | sample NBJMC04203__metabat2_high_PE_019 | metagenome-assembled genome bin NBJMC04203 | reverse complement strand
CGAAACGGCTGCGTTGGGAACGGTTCAGAAAAATGAAACCACCGCCCTCGATGAAGCTGCCATTGCGGAAGTAAAAGGATACCGTTTTCAAGAAGGGGTGCTGCAGGAGATTCTGGTCGGGGATGATTTGCTGCAGGACGGCACCTTCGCTTTTTACCCCACCACCAATACCGGCGATATTTACTTTGTCACCAACGACAGCAACGATGTTTTCGGAGAGGTGAAAGCCGGGACTACCACACTCGATGAATTTTTGAAAACGGAGAGCAGCACAGCCTCGCTGGCCACTTCGCACATTGTGATGACAGGTTCTCTCTCCCTGAACGGTACGACAACCACGACCCCGACCGTATCACTGCGCCGGGCCGTAGCCCGTTTGGACATCGTATCGCCCGACAGCGGAGTAGCGGTACGAAGCGTCACCATACGGGGTATCGCCACACGGGGCTATGTTTTCCAACAATCGTCGGTCGCATCCCCCTCGACCACGGAGTGGAGCGAATGGCAGAAAGAGTATCCCGAACCCGGCCTCGAAAATCAGACCGAAACACTGACCTATCTCAGTGAGCAGGCAGGTGCAACCCTGTCGGCCGAAGTGATTGTCTCGTTTGGCGGGGGGCTGCACCGGATGGTAGCCGAATTTCCCGCTGAAATCTCGCGAAATCGCATCTATACGCTGCGGGTCCACGGCTCGGGCACGCAGGCTACGGTTACGGTCGGGGGTAGTGACTGGGAGAACGGCAGCAATACCGATGCTACACTCAACCAGACAAGCCGTGTTGATGTGGAATCCTCTATCTTGCCTGACGGAGTCACTGTCAACGCTGCGTGTGACTCGGTTTTCATCCCCTATGAAGGAGCCAACGTCCAACTGGCCATTCAGGCTGAACCGGGGGCTGAGGTCAGAATCGACGGCACAATGTACCGCACCACGACAACGGTCAATCCGCTGTCCAAATCCATGGAAGCGGCAGCAACCGTTACGATAAACAGTCAGCGCCGCATCCCCGGATACAAACGCGGATACCTCTACCTGAACACCTATCTTGACGGGAAGTATCGCGGGCGGATTGTGGTAGTCCTCGAACCTAATCCGATTCAAATTACCGGGGCGATTGCTCTGGACACAACCGGAACCTACGACTTTGGGAAATACGTCGATGGAGAGCTGGGACGCATCCTGCTGCCGGAGGGCAAGACGGTCAGCGTAGAGTTTGCGGACGACGAAGACCACTGGGCAAAAGTAGAACCCGAAAACGGAGAATTTCGCATTTTGGGAGGATGGCATCCGAATGACCCCAAGGCTGACGGACGCGCACAAAGTTGCCAGTTGGTTATCACCAATACGGATGGAAGCAGCCGCGAGACCTATGAAATTCGACGCAAAAACTGGGGATTGCCCGTCGTCGAATTTGGCGGCAACTGGTGGTGCAAATACAACCTGCGCGGCAACTCCACATCGTTTGAAGACCAAATCTCCATTCAGGAGGACCCCGTACCCAATGGCAGCAGCCTTGCCGACTATCTCAACCGTTGCGATACGGCCGAACTGCGTCAACTGCTGGGTGACCAATACCAGGGAGGATACACCAATGGCTTGAAACTGAGTGTGAACGGCTCCAACTACTACTATGCCGGCATGCGCAGCTCGGCTCAAAACTTTGGCTCCATCAGTGCTACCTCCATGACACCGGACGGATACCAAATTCCGGACCAGGCAGATTTTTCAGCCTTTGGCGGCTCAACCAATTACAATTTAGGAGGAATCGGTACGAGAGTTTTCCCCAATGCAATGGCTCAAGCCGTGAAATTAACCATTTCTCAACGTGCGGCCGTCATGCTGTTGGGACAGGAGTATGGGCCTATGAACTTCTACGAATTCGCCACATCGCTCGACGGAGCCTGTGTGCTCTACGGGCTGGGGCACCAGTGGGACTTGACACAGGGAAACGTGGCAAAACTCACCATAATCTATGCCACAAGCGGCAGCGGCGGCAGCTCTTGGGGAATAGAGGGGTATGCAACCGAAAACAACTGGTGGAAATTCTCGGCACACAACAATACCAAAACCCGAACCATCCGCTGTATCAAAACACCCGTAGAATACATCTATTAATCCAGCTAATGCACACACTCTTCGTATGATGGTGACCAAAATGATGATACGATACCAAATAAAACATTTCATTTCGGCATGGGCTTTGTCAGGGCTCTTGCTGGCATCGTGCTCCTCCGCAACAGAAATCGGCACAGACCCCAGTGACCCCAACAATCCGAATAACCCGTCAGACCCGAGCAATCCGGCCAATCCGTCGGTTGTTGTTGCCATTCAGGCTGCGGATTATGACAACGGTGGCACACTGCTCGAGGGCGAAAACACATTGACCAATGTCCGGGGCTGCCTCTTTGTAGACGGGAAAATGACCGCAGTGTATGAACCCTCGGAATCGAAAAACACGGGGGATTACACCTTCTCTATCGAAAACAACGAAGGAACATTTTATGTCCTTGCGAACGCCGGTACCACCCCGGACTGGAACGACTTGTTGGCCGCCGGAACAACCGAAAAAGAGTTTCTGGCCTCCACACAAGGGCTGCAAAACGGAAAACCGATTTCGTTTTTCTCCGGGTCGACGCCGCTGGACAACAAAAAGAACGTGACGCTCCCATTAAAACGAGGCGTAGCACGCTTTGACCTGCTCATCCGTTCCGTTGGAAACGCAGCGGTCGAAACACTCACCCTCGACGGAGCCATGCTCTCCACCGGATGCTTCCCGGACTCCGCATCAACCATGTGGATGGAGCAGGGCAGTCTGACCTTTACGCCCTCCACGCCCTACACCGATGACACCAAAGGAGTAGCCTACCTCTATGAACAGCCTACTGCCGGAGCAACCCTAACGGCTCATGTGGTCACGGACGGCAAAGCCTATGACCTCGAGGCCAAGCTGCCCGAGACCATTCAGCGCAACCACATCTATGTCATTACCGTCTTGCAGGGAATGGTGGAGAGTGACATGCAACTCACGGTAGAGGAGTGGGAGCAAGGCAGCGATACGGAGGTGGTTCCCGATTTTGCCGGAGACATTACCGTCAATACACAAACCTCCGAGTTGCCCAACTCTGTGGTTGTCAGTGCCGACAAAAAAGAGGTAACCCTGCCGGCCAGTGCCACCGACATGCTGTTGGCATTGGACTGTAACGACGAACTGGAGGTACAACCCGTCACGGATTATCCCATTACCGTTGAGCCCGTTACGGCAACCAAAGCCCTGACCGGCACCAATCTCTTCCGGATACGGAAAGAACTGTATGCACCGGGAGTTCCTGCAGACCAGGTTGCTCTTCGTTTCCGCCGAAAAGGATTGAACGACGTATTTAAAGAAGACAAGATTGTCCTGCACCTCTCGGCCAACCAAACCTCCATCGAAGGCGAAATTACCTTTGACCGCGACCGATACCGCTACGATTTCGGCCGATACGTAGATAACGAGTTGGGACGGATGACGTTACCTGTGGGCAAAGAACTCATTGCTGAGGCCCCGGAGGGCGAAGACCCCTGGGTCAAAATCATTTCTGATGAAAGCAACCCGCAGATTGCCCGCATCATCGGCGGATGGCATCCCAACGACCCGAAGGCCGACGGACGCACACAAACGGCACGCCTGGTGATTCGCAACACCGACGGCACTGAGCGCGAGGAGTATACGATTTCGCGCCAGAACTGGGGACTGCCCGTGGTCAAGTTTGGGAACAACTGGTGGTGTAAATACAACCTCCGGGGAGATGCCACCTCTTTCACCGACCAAATTTCCATTAAAAATGATTTGGCGGATGACGCTGCACTGGCAGATTACCTGACAAACTGCGATGCCTCTATTTTGCTCGACGCCATGGGCGACTGCTACCAGGGGGGAAATGTACAGGGATTGCCCCTCAAACACAACGGTACGGGATTCTATTTCGAAGGAATGAAAGCCTCGGCACAGGATTTTGGAGGCGTAAACCCCACATCCATGGCTCCCGCGGGATATCAGATTCCGGCTAAAGCCGACTTGGCGGTGTTCGGAGCCAACGAAGACTATAACCTGGGAGGGATTGACAATACGCCGAGAACCTTTGTCAATACGATAGGAAAGACCGTCAAAATCCGGGTGATAGAGCTGGATGCCACTTTCCTGAATCAACACTACGGCAATGTCTCGCTGTATGAGTTTACTTCGGATGAAGGAACATTTGTGCTCTGCGGTTTGGGGCACCAGTGGGATACAACGGTTGGCAACATCAGTGTGAAGTCCCTTATTGTTGCCACCTATGGACAGACCGGAAAATCGTGGACGATGGAAGGATATGCAAACTCTGTCAAAAAGAATCAAAACTGGTGGAAGTACACCACGCACAACAGTACGAAAACCCGAATCATCCGCTGTATCAAGACTCCGGTAGAGTACATCTACTAAGAGACTAAAGAGCGGAACTTTCGCATCGTTCAACGGGAAGCAGGCAGCCCTGATATTCACAGAATATCAGGGCTGATTTTTTTAAGGACGATTTGCCTTTTTGAACCGCACGGCATTTCCCGCTGTGGACTTCAGGCGTGCATACCCGACAAGATGAATAAAACCAATGGCCGCCACCATCAAAAAAGCCACGCGAAAATCGGGTACGGTATATCGTCCCGCCACGCCTCCGTTCAGCTGATTGGCAAAGCGCAGCGCCACGGCACCCACAGCAATCCCAAGCCCGGAAGACATCTGTTGAATGGTGCTGTAGAGGGTATTGGCCGTGGTCATTTTTCGTTCGGCCACATCGGCAAAGGCCAGGGTGGTGAGCGACGTGAACTGCATAGAACGCACCAGGCCCGAGCAGAAAAGCGTAACGACAATCATCCAGACCGGAGTGGTCGGTAGGAAGAAAGCTGTTAGCAGCGTAAACAGTGCGACTAAAAGGCCATTGACAATCAGGATATTTTTGAACTTGAAATGCCGAATAATCCAAACGGTGAGTGATTTCATGGAGAGGTTGCCCACCATGGTCGAGAGGAACAACAATCCCGACTCGAAGGGACTCAGTCCAAACCCTTCCTGAAACATCAGCGGCACCAAATAGGGAAAGACGCCTATCACGGTGCGGGAAACCGACCCCACCCAAATGGTAATGGCATAGGTGCGCACCCGCATGACGGAGTAGTCAATCAGCGGAGCAGGATGGTGCTTGGCGTGCCAAACGTTCAGCCCGAGCACGCCGAGGCTACCGAGCACAGTCAGTGAAGCGGCCAGATAGGAGACGTTGGCTTTGCTGAAGAGTTCCACCCCGTACATAAAACCGGCCAGCGCCAGTCCGCTCAGGAGAAATCCCGTCCAGTCGAAGGGTTTACGGAACGCCTTTACCCCCGTGCGGGGCTCTTCTTCGGGGATATAGTGCCAGGCCAGCAGGACACAGGCGATGCTAATGGGCACATTCAGATAAAAAATCCAGCGCCAGGACCAATAGGTCGTCAGGTATCCGCCGACCATCGGCCCGACAATCGGAGCTACCAGAGCCGGCACCGTGACATAGTTCATGGCGGTCGGCAGCTCCTCTTTGGGCGTTACCTTGAGCACGGCCAACCGCCCTACGGGAAACATCATCGCTCCGGCCATTCCCTGCAGAATGCGGTAGATGACGAACTGCAGCAGGTTTTGTGAGGTCCCGCAGAGGGTAGAGGAGAGGATGAAAAAGACGATAGCCGCACAAAAGACCCGTCGGGTGCCGAATCGGTCAGCAATCCAACCGCTAACGGGGATAAAAATAGCCAGCGCTATCAGGTACGATGTCACACCCGTACTGAGATGAATCACATCCGTCGCGAAGGCATCGGCCATGGCCGGGATAGCGGTATTGACGGCCGTGGTGTCCAGAAACTGCATGAAGAAGGCAATGGCAACCACGAGCGAGACCCGTATGGTGGTGCGTTTATCCATGGTGTTCGGAGCGGGTTAGCCGGCGGAATCGTCCGAGCATCAGCAGGCCTGCCGCCATCAGTCCCACGGGGAATCCCCACCAGATGCCGAAGATGCCTCCGTGGAGCGTGAAACCGCCCAGATAACAGAGCGGCAGCCCCAGAAGAAAGTATCCGACAAAGGAGCTGAGCGCCATGGCCCGCACATCGTTCATCCCGCGCAGGGCATTGGCATAGGTCACTTGGAAGACATCACCGACCTGGAGCGTCAGCAGAATCAACATCAGCACCCGTACAATGCTTGTAACCTCCTGCGGAGCATTGAAAATGGGTCCCATGAGCGGTCGAAGCGCGAGAAACGCACCACAAATGACCACGGCCATGGCGACCATCAACAAAAATCCGGCCTGCACGGTTCGCCGCACCCCTGCCGTATCGTTGCGACCGAAGAAATGACTGACCCGCACCGAGATGGCTGCCCCCGTCCCGTAATAGAGCAGGATACCGAGCGTCGAAACCGACAGAATCACCTGATGCGCCGCCAGTTCCACCGCTCCCAGCCAGCCAATCATCACGCCGCCCAGGCTGAACATCCCGTTCTCAATCCCCATTTGGAGTCCGACCCAGCTTCCCATGCGGGTCAGCGTCCGCAGCACACCGCGCTGCGGACGGCTGCGGCGGAACGACGGGCGATAGCGAAAATAACGCCGCGAATAGAAAAAGACCCACCCAAACGTCACAGGCATTAGCACACGGGTGAGCAGGGTAGCGATGCCCGCTCCTGTCGCCCCCAGCGCCGGAGAGCCCAACTTGCCGTATATCAGGATATAGTTCAACAACACGTTCAGCACGTTGCCCCCCACCATAATATACATCGGCATCCGCGTGTCGGTAATGCCGTCGGCGAACTGTTTGAAGGCATTGAACAGCATCACAAAGGGCAGCGACACCAGTTGCAGCGCAAAATAGGGCCGAATGAGCGGCAGCAGTTCGGCCGGTTGCCCCAGATGCTCGACCTGCCACAGAAGAGCGCCCATTATCCCCATCATCACCACGCCCAGTGCTCCATTCACCAGCAGGCCGTTCTTGAGGAGTTCCCCGATACGGTTCGTGTCGCCCGTGCCGGCACTTTGGCCGACCAGCGGCGTCAGCCCATACGAAAAGCCCAGTCCAAAAAGAATCGGAATATTAAAAACGCTATTGACAAATGAGACTGCCGCCAGGTCAGCCATGGCATAGCGTCCCACCATCAGCCCGTCCATAAAACCGACCACCACAACCCCCAGCTGACCAATCATAATCGGCAGGCCGAGGCGGAGCAGTTCTCGAAAATCGAGACGGTATCGGGACCAGAAAGACATAGATACAAACAAGAGGCTTCAGTGTGCGGCCGCCGCCGTTTCTCTACACGGCAATTCGCTACACGGAGAGCCGTCAAAATTACATATTTTACCCCAAATGGAGGAGCTCCTGGATAGAGAGAGGGGGCGTATCTCGTTAAGATTCGGTTTGCGGCACGGAACGCATCGTGAGACTGATACGCTTGCGCGCCATGTCCACCTCCAGCACCTTGACCCGCACCGCCTGACGCAACCGAACCACATCGGTCGGAGTTTGGACAAAACGGTCAGCCAGCTGCGAGATATGCACCAGCCCGTCCTGTTTCACCCCGATATCGACAAAGACCCCGAAACTGGTCATATTGGTCACAACGCCGGGCAGCACCATCCCCACCTGCAGGTCTTCCATCGTGTGTACTCCGTCGGCAAACTCCACCCGTTGCGCCTCGGTGCGGGGGTCACGCCCCGCTTTGGCCAGTTCGGACAGTACGGATTGCAGCGTTTGGAGCCCTGCCTGTGGCGAGACATAACGTGACAGGTCGATTTTCTTTCGAGTGGCTTCGTCCGCTATCAACGCCTCCACCGAAACTCCCAAATCGGCAGCCATCCGTTCGACCAAAGCATACGACTCGGGGTGAACGGCCGTATTGTCCAAAGGGTTGACAGCCCCCTCGATGCGCAGGAAACCCGCCGACTGTTCGAAAGCCTTTGCACCGAGGCGCGGCACCTGCATCAGTTCGCGCCGCGAACGGAACGGACCGTTCGCGGCACGGTAAGCCACAATATTACCCGCCAACACAGGCCCCAATCCCGACACATAGGTCAGCAGGTGTTTCGAAGCGGTATTGAGGCTCACCCCCACGCGGTTCACACAACTCTCGACCACCGTATCGAGGCTCTTTTTGAGTTTCGTCTGGTCCACATCGTGCTGGTACTGACCCACACCGATGGATTTCGGGTCAATCTTCACCAGCTCGGCCAACGGGTCCATCAGCCGCCGACCAATGGAGACCGACCCGCGCACCGTCACATCACAATCGGGAAACTCCTCACGTGCCGTGGCCGATGCCGAGTAGACCGACGCACCATCCTCGTTCACCAGATGTATTTCCATCGGATTTTTCCCGTCAGCCGCCAGCAGGTGAAGCCCGCGCAGCCACTGTTCCGTTTCACGCCCTGCGGTTCCGCTGCCGACGGCTATCGCCTCGATACGATAGTCGTGCACCATCCGTCGCAGTGCCTCTTCGGCTTCGGCGCGTCGGGCCTGCGGCGGGTGAGGGTAGAGGGTCTCGTGGTGGAGCAGTGTCCCCTGCGCATCGAGACACACCGCCTTGCACCCTGTACGGAAACCCGGGTCGAGTGCCAAAATGCGCTTCTGCCCCAGCGGAGCGGCCAGCAGCAACTGCCGCAGGTTCTCCGCAAAGATGGCAATGGCCTCCTCGTCGGCCCGCTCTTTGGCCGCTCCCAACAACTCCGTCTCAATGGAGGGCTTTATCAACCGTTTTACCCCGTCGGCCACCGCGCTGCAAACCCAGGCTACCGCCTCCCGAGAGGTAGCATCGCGGCGGACAAAGATACGTTCGACACGTTCCTGCAACGCCTCCTCTTCCACAGCCTCCAACCCCAGCGACAGGCTCAACACACCCGCCTTCTCACCCCTCACCATGGCCAACAGCCGATGGCCGGCACACCGCCGCAACGGTTCGTGCCAATCGAAATAGTCGGCAAACTTGGCCGCCTCCTCAGCCGTCGGCTCGACGCCGCGTGCGCGTTTCGAGCCGACCACCCCCTGCGAGGCCATGGTGCGTCGCACACGGTCGCGGGCGGCGGAGGACTCGCTGACCCACTCGGCCACAATATCCGATGCCCCGGCCAGTGCACTCGCCGCATCCGGCACCTCCTCGCCCCGCACAAAACGCCCGGCCAACCGTTCGGGAGCCTCCGTCTGGCGCATCAACAGCGCAGCCAACGGCTCCAGCCCCTTCTCCCGAGCAATCGTGGCACGGGTCCGACGTTTCGGTTTGTAGGGCAGGTAGAGGTCTTCGAGCGTCGCTGCATCCCAACACGCTTCGATGGTTCGGCGCAACTCATCGGTCAGTTTACCTTGCTCTTCAATAGTTTGCAAGACGGTGGTTTTCCGCTTCTCCAGTTCCCGATATCGTTCGTAAGCCTCCCGAATGCGCTCAACAGCCACCTCGTCTAACTCACCGGTCGCCTCCTTACGGTAACGGCTGATAAAGGGCACCGTACACCCGTCATCCAACAGGTGAAGCGTATTTTCGACCCGCCGTACCGGAGCAATACTCAGGTCACGGGCTATCATCTCAGCAAAAGAAACCATCTTGAGAATACCTATATTATGAAATCAAACTCTCTCGGGGGAAATGCAGGTACAAAAATAGACTTTTCCGCCCATAAACTTTTCACTTGGAAAGACCCTCGAAAAATACTATTTTTACTCTGCCATGAGAACACTTCCCGATACCACAGACCATTACGGCGAACTCTACGTGACCCCCATCGGGCACGCCTCGCTCTACATCGAGTACAAAGGCGAGTGCATTGCCGTAGACCCGTACAGCGAAGTGGCCGATTTTTCGACCCTTCCCGAAGCCACGGCCATCCTCCTGACACACGACCATTACGACCACTACGACCCGGATGCCATTCGTGCCATTGCAACGCCTAGGACGACCTTTATTGCACCTCCAATAGTGGCCGACCTGTTGCGTCGCGACGGCTTTACGCAGCCTGTCATTACCCTCAGCAATGGCGAAGCGGCTGAATATGGCGGCACAATTCGCATCGAAGCGGTCGAAGCATACAATTTGGTGCGGGAGCGTGCTCCCGGACAACCCTTTCACCCCAAGGGGGCAGGGAACGGCTATATCCTGACCCTGGACGGTAAACGCATCTATATCGCAGGCGATACGGAACTCACGCCCGAAATGCGCAAGATAAACTTCATCTTCATTGCCTTCCTGCCGCTTATGCTCCCATATACGATGGCCGAAACGGAGTTCATCGAAGCCGCCAAAATTATCGAGCCGGAGTTTCTCTATCCCTACCACTACAGCTCGTTGGACCGAAAGGCCTTGCAGGCAGCACTGCCCAACGTGGTCATACGTTAATCAGGAAGCACCTCAAAAAACAGGCGGGGGCGGACACCACCATAATGGGTTGTCCGCCCCCGCCATTTATTGAGTATAGTTCAACTATTTCGCCAACGCCGCCATCCGCTGCACCAGAGCCGCCGCATAGGCGCCCCAATCGGTAATCGGATGCTGCGCAACGCCTGACTCCACAGCCGCCCGAGCCACCGCAACAGAGACCGCGGTTAGCAACCTTTTATCCAACGGTTTCGGTATCAGATAATCTCGCCCGAACGACAACGCCTCCACTCCGTAAGCCTGCAACATTTCCGCCGGAACAGGCTCTTTGGCCAGCGCCGCAATGGCATGTGCAGCCGCAATCTTCATCGGCTCGTTAATGGCCGTGGCACGCACGTCGAGCGCCCCACGGAAGATATACGGGAAGCCAATCACGTTGTTCACCTGATTGGGGTAGTCGCTGCGCCCTGTCGCAAAAATCAGGTCCGGACGCGAAGCCTTCGCCTCATCATACGGAATCTCGGGGTCGGGGTTGGCCAGCGCAAAGACAATCGGGTCAGGTGCCATTGTCTTCACCATTTCGCCCGTCAGCACCCCCGCTTTCGAAACTCCCAGAAAGACATCCGCCCCGCGCAAGGCGTCGGCCAGTGTCGTCAGGTCACGCACCGTGGCAAACTGCGCTTTTTCGGGCGAGAGATTTGTCCGACGCCGCGTAATCACGCCCTTGCTGTCGCACATCACCAGATTCTCAGGGCGTACCCCCAGCGACAGGTAGAGCTTGGCGCAGGCTGTCGCAGCTGCACCCGCGCCATTTACCACCACCTGTATCCGGTCAATCCGTTTGCCGGCAATCTCCAGCGCATTGAGCAGCGCAGCAGAAGTAATAATAGCCGTACCGTGCTGGTCGTCGTGCATCAGGGGAAGATTGACCTCCTCCTTCAGGCGGCGTTCAATCTCGAAACACTGCGGAGCCTTGATATCTTCCAGGTTAATCCCTCCGAAGGTAGGCGCAATCATCTTCACGGTCTGCACAAACGCTTCGACATCTTCCGTCCCGATTTCAATATCATAGGTATTCACTCCGGCCAAGACCTTAAACAGCAGCCCCTTACCCTCCATAACCGGTTTCGAGGCCTCGGCACCGATGTTGCCCAGTCCGAGTACCGCGGTACCGTTGGAGATAACCGCCACCAGATTTCCCTTGCCCGTATAGTCGTAGACCTTTTCAGGCGTGTCGTAAATCTCCATGCACGGCACAGCCACACCGGGCGTATAGGCCATCGAAAGGTCATGCTGAGTGGCATATGGTTTGGTCGGAACCACACCCAGTTTCCCTTTGGGTTCCGAACGGTGATACTGCAACGCTTCTTCTTTCAGATTTTCCATATTATCGATTCATTTTCAATACGAATTGTAGCCGCACAGCCACAAAATACCTCTGCTGCACGCATCATGCATGTGCAGCGCACAATAAGCCTCCGTCAAGGAAAAATCAACCGCTAATCTTCGCTTCGGCCCGCAGGTTATTGACCATCAGGTGCAGGCGGTTCAGCACATTGACCTCGCTGACACCGCTGTCGAAGTCCAGAAAGAGCAGCCCCATTTGCGGGAAACGGTCGCGAATCTTCTTTTCGATGCCTTTCGAAATCACGTGGTTGGCAATACACCCGAAGGGTTGCAGGCTGATGACATGATGCACGCCCGAATGGGCAAAGCCCACCATTTCGGCCGCTATCAACCACCCCTCGCCAAATTGTGCCGTCAGGGGAATAACCGTCGAAGCCTCTTCAGCCTCCGCAAAGATATTGCCGAACGGAATGTAGTAACGGAACGCCCCGCAAACCTGATTGGCCCGCTCCACATAGCCGTTTGCCCAACGGAAGAGACGGTTGAAGACAAACTCCGGAATCCACGAGTTGCCCGAGAGGTGCGCCTTGCGATTGACTTTACGATTAACAAAGGCCTGCATAAAGAAGTTGATGATGGTCGGCGGAACCACTTCGAGTCCTTCGCCGGCCAACCATTGCAGGATATCTTTATGGCTGAATGAGTTGAGTTTCAAGTATATTTCACCGACTACCCCCACACGAGGACGAGGCGCGGCGTCGGGAACCACAATCCCGTCGAACGCTGCAGCCGCTTCGGCCAAAAGGCCGAACAACGCATCCGTATCGCGCCGCTCGATATAGGAAAGTGCCCGCGTGATATACGTTTTCCGCAGCTGTTCCGCTTCACCTTGGGTCCGTTCGCGCACCACGGCAGCATAATAGAACTTGGCCATGCAATCCCCATACAACAAGGCAGCAAGGGCAGTGGGAGCCATTTTGAACCAGTTGATTTTCAGCCCCGACTCCAGCTCACCTCCCGAAGTAAGCGACAGCACCGGCACCTGGGCATAGCCCGCATCGACCACCGCCTTTTTGAGCAGGGTCAGGTAGTTGGTGGCACGACACTGCCCGCCGGTCTGGGTCACGATGAGTGCCACGCGGTCCGGGTCATACCGTCCCGATTCGAGCGCCTTAACCAGGTCACCCACCACCAAGGTAGCCGGATAGCACACCTCATTATTGGCATACTTGAGCCCGCAATCCACCGTCGCCCCATCGGGTCGCGGCAGCGTCTCGGCATCGTAGCCCGCCGCACGGAACAGCGCCTCGATAACCTCCGCATGGGCATCCGAGAAGTGGGGCAGAAGGAGCGTGCGTCCCCGTTCCGCCCGGGTATAGGGTTTGGTGGTCACAAACGGCTGGACACTATCCAAAGCCGTTTGGGATTTGAATTTCAGGCTTTCGATAAGCGACCGCACACGCAGTTTGAGTGACCCGATGTTGTTCACATCGTCAATTTTGAGGATGGTCAGCGTTTTGCCGTGCCGTTTCAGGATGGCCCGCACCTCGTCCAGCAGGAAGGCATCGGGTCCGCAGCCGAACGAGGTCATCTGCACGAAATGCACATCATCGCCCTGTTCGGCTACCCACTGTGCCGCCCGCAGGATACGGCTGACGTAACTCCACTGCGGAACGGAGTGAACATGCGTGATGTCGAGCGTATCGTTGTCGCGCACCACGTCTTCCGAAATCACATTCGCACCGAAACCGGCAATCATGTCCGACAGCTTGTGTTGGATAAGCGGGTCGGTATGATAGGGTCTTCCGGCCAGCAGGACGGTCAGCCTGCCCTGTCGTTTGCTGCGCTCCAGAAGACGCAGGTTTTCGGTCTTGATATAGGAACGGTACTGTTCCTGAGCCTGAAGAGCCTTATCGAGCGCGCGCTTGGTTTGCGCATCGTCCACCCCCAGCGTGCGGAGGTAGTCGCGACAACAGCGATATAGTCCCTTGCGGTCTTTGAAGGTCACGGTCGGGTCATCCAACGCAATACCGTACGTTTTTTCCGTATTGATTGAGTTTCTCAGCACCTCGGCATAGCCCGACACCACGGGGCAGTTGAAACTGTTGATTTCCTGCTCTCCGTCACGTGCTTCGTAGACGGTAAACGGGTAAAAGATGCGGTCCACGCCGCGTTCCACTAAGTCGAAGATATGGCTGTGGGAGAGTTTTGCCGGAAAGCAGATGTTATCCGACATCACCGAACCGACCCCCCGTTCGTAGCCACGCATGGTGGAAGGGGAGGAGAGTACCACACGGAAACCGCACTCGGTGAAGAGGGTGTGCCAGAAGGGATAATCTTCGTACATTCCCAGCATCCGCGGAATCCCAATGGTTAATTGCCCCTTATCGGCCGACGGACGGTCGAACACCAACTCGTATTTCTTCGGATAGATGTTTTCCCCCGTGCGACTCTCCGCCCCGCGGTTCGTAAACACCTTCTCACACTTGTTGCCCGAATAGTAGACATTCCCGTTGTTAAACGTATAACGGGTCACAAAACACTGGTTCTCGCACCCGTGACACTGCGTCTGCCGCGCCGTATAGTCGGCCGTCTGCAACATCTGCGAGAGGGGAGTGGAGGCGGTCATTCCTGCCTCAGCCTGCGCCTTTGCATAAAGCGCGCACCCGAACGCCCCCATCAATTCGGGAATATCGGTAAACGAAACCGACACACCCGTCAGTTTCTCAAAGGCCCGCACTATCGAACGATTGCGCATCGTTCCGCCCTGTACCACCAGATGCTCGCCGAGTTCGGCCAGATTTTTGATTTTCAAAACCTTGTACAAACAGTTCTTCACCACCGAATAGGCCAATCCGGCCGAAATATCCGACACCGAAGCCCCTTCGCGCAGGAACTGTTTGACTTTGGAGTTCATGAAGACCGTACAGCGGGTCCCGAGGTCGCACGGCGCCTCGGCCGTGCAAGCCATCGTCGCGAAGTCGGCCACCGTGTGCTGCAGCGACCCGGCAAAGGCCGAGATAAACGACCCGCAGCCCGACGAACAGGCTTCGTTGATTTCGACCCGATAGAGTGCCCCGTTTTCCACAAACAGCGCCTTCATATCCTGCCCGCCGATGTCGAGGATAAACGAGACTTCGGGGTCCACCTGCCTGGCTGCCAGGTAGTGGGCGATGGTTTCGATAATGCCCCCCTTCAGGCCGAAAGCCGCACGCAGCAGGTCTTCGCCGTAGCCCGTCGAACAACTGCTCTGCACACGGATGTTTTTACCCGCTGCCGCAGCCGTATCCAGAAACTGTTGCAACCCCTTCTGTGCCGCCGCTATCGGATTCCCTTCGTTGTTGGCATAATACGAGAAGAGTATCCGCTCCTGCCGGTCAATGGCCACAATCTTCGTGGTAGTCGAACCCGAGTCAATACCCAGGTAGCACGTGCCGTCGCTCTCCTCCATCGCCACACGCGGCAAATGGGTCTCCCGCTTGTTCGCCTCCCACGCCTGCAACTCCGCCTCGTCCCGAAAGAGCGGCTCCAAGCGATGGGTCTTCACCAGATTGCCGGTCTGGTCACCCCGCCGCAAGCTGTCGATAAATTCCGAGATTTGAATGCCCTGTTCGCCCTTCGACGGCGAGAGCGCCGCCCCCCAGGCCGAGACAACCGACGCATTCTCCGGCACGATATATTCCCCCTCTTTCAGGCCCAGATAACGCACAAAAGCCTCGCGCAGGGCCGGCGTAAAGGCAAACGGCCCGCCGCAAAACAGCACTTGCGGCTGCACCGAAAAGCCGTGCGAGAGGGTCGTAATCGTCTGCACCGCCACCGCATGGAACACCGATGCTGACACATCGGCCTTGCTCACATTGCGGGCAATAAGGTTTTGAATATCGGTTTTCGAGAAGACCCCGCACCGCGAGGCAATCGGGTGAATCTTGGTGTCGGGTTCGAGCGCCAGGCGGCTCATCTCATCGACCGAGCAGCCCAACAGCGTAGCCATCTGGTCAATAAAAGCTCCCGTACCTCCCGCACAGTTGCCGCTCATGCGCATATCGGGCAGCGCACCTTCCGAGAAAAAAACCATTTTGGCATCTTCACCGCCAATATCGATGAGGGTTTTAATCTGCGGATATACGCTGCGTATAAGGTTTGTCGCCGAGACCACCTCCTGCTCGAAAGGCAGCAGAAAACGCTCGGCAATACCCATCCCGGCCGAACCCGTTACTGTCAGCAGCAGAAGGCCTTCGCCTACCTGTTCACGTGCCTGGCTGAAAAGCGCAGCCGCAGTCCCCAATACATCGGCATGATGACGCTTATATGCGGAGTAGAGGATGGCTCCCGCCTCATCGACCAGCACCAGTTTGGCGGTCGTCGAGCCCACGTCCAAACCGGCCCGAATAGTCGTTTTGTTTGTCATGGTCATTCATCGACTCGCACTGTCTACACGAGTGGTGCCAAAATTAACAAAAATTTACGGAATATGCCGTGCACCGATTATACGCAAATAGGCATTCAAGAATAGCACAAAACTACATATATATAATACAAATCATGGATACGCTTTCCATTCTGTTGAAAAAATACAATATTTCATTTCCCAAATGACACCCCATATATCAATTCAATTTTTACATACATGAAAAACAAACTTTTTTACATAACGATTTTCCTGTTGTCAGCCGCATTGAGCGCATGCCGCATGGACAAGCCGGAACCCGTACCCAGCGGACAGAGTTGTGCCATCCGGCTGGAGGTGAATCGTGAACGGACTATCCAGGAGGAGGAAAAGCCTATGGCCGCCCATAAAGCGGCCTCGACCGACTTGTACGGCATTCAGGTCTACAAAAAAGGACTCTCTTCATATAGTAAATATGCCTACGGAATTTACGATGACGTGGAGAATATCTATTTGGATTTAACGGCCGGTACAACCTATAAAATTGAGATGACACTGATACCGAACGGAAAAAATCTTATCGCCAGCGAGTCGAACGGCGGTTATTACGAGCCGTTTATCGTAGGCGGTTTCAGCCCCACCCCCGGAGCCATAACCAATCAAATGACCAAAACCTTAAACAATTACTTGGAAGGCTTGTCGACGGGTTTCGCTACGATTACAACAGCCGACGGACAAAGCGCAGGTTACAATCGTCCTCCCATCAGCCGTTTTTACGGCGTAGTAGAGGAGTTCACCCCCACCACGGACACCCGCCTGACCATAGACCTCAAATGGGTTTGTTTCGGACTGACGATAGCACCCGAAGGGCTTACCGACGGACACATCGAGGTGGAAATGGAGGGCGCTCCGACCCTAACCGTGACCCCCGAAAACCCCGACGCCGTCACCAAACAGATATTCACCTTCGACCATTCGCTGAGCAGTGACGACTGGCGCGCCGACGACTACTCGGAGAGTGTGCCGATAAGCGTCACCTGGGTGAAGTCCGACGGCACACGCATCGTCTTCCGCGACCAATCCACCCCCACCACACTCAAACGTAAAATCAATACCATCCTCTCGTTATCCCTGGGCGAAGAGACCTCGAACAGCAACGTCACCATCAACCGCGAAGAGGAAATCCTCACGGACCAGGTCGAAGTGATTGTCCGTCCGTAAAAAAATACTATATTCGCCTTGTAACCCTTTTAGAAAAACCGTTACAGGACAATGGAAATCGTCATTATTGTCCTGCTGCTCCTTTTGAACGGCGTATTCGCGATGTATGAATTCGCGCTGGTGTCGAGCAGCAGGGCACGCCTCAAAAACGAAGCGGCCAGGGGCAGCCGCAAAGCACAAACCACACTCCGGCTCCTCGATGAACCGGAAAAAATCCTCTCCACCATCCAAATCGGCATTACGCTGGTCGGTATCGTCTCCGGGGCCTTCGGGGGCGTCGCGCTGGCCGACGATGTCAAACCCCTCTTCGAAAAGGTCCCCCCTCTGGCTCCCTATGCCCGTGACCTGGCCATGATTACGGTGGTGGCGCTTATCACCTATCTCTCGCTGATTATCGGAGAGCTGGTCCCGAAATCCATCGCACTCGGGAATCCCGAACGGGTCGCTATGCTGCTGACCCCTGCCATGATTGGACTGACCAAGATATCCTATCCTTTTGTCTGGCTGCTGAGCGTCTCGACCAAACTGGTTAATCGCATCCTCGGCATCAAAAGCGGCGATGAACGCTCCATGACTGAAGACGAGATTAAGATGATTATCCGCCAGAGTACCGAACAGGGTATTCTGGAAAAGGAAGAGACCGAGATGATTCACGACGTGTTTCGCTTTACCGACAAACACGCCAATGAACTGATGACCCACCGCAAAGACCTCGTCTATCTCTACACGCGGCAGAGCAGGGAAGAGGTGCTCGAAACGATTGCCACGGCCCACTTCAGTCGTTATCTGCTGTGCGGCGAGGCCAATTCGGACGACATTATCGGGATGGTCTCCGTGAAGGACATTATCAGCCTGTGGCACGAGGGAAAAGAGTTTGACCTGCGCACAGTAGCCACTGAACCGCTGCTGGTGCCCGAAAACCTGACGGCAAACCGCGTGCTGGAGCTCTTCAAGCAGCACAAGTGCAGCTTTGCTGCCGTGATTAGCGAATACGGTTTAATTGAGGGGGTCATCACCCTCCACGACCTGGCAGAAAGCATCCTGGGTGAGGTCCCCGACGAAAGCAGCGTCGATGAGCCCGGGTATATGGTACGCGAGGATGGAACCATTTTGGTGGACGGGGCATACAGTGTGGATGACTTTATGGAGGAGATGGAGATTGTCGGGATTGAAGACCTGCAAAAAGAGGACTTCAACACGCTGAGCGGTCTGGCCATGTTCCTGCTGGGGCGCATCCCGACGGAAGGAGACCAATTCGACTACCGTAACCTCCATTTCGAGGTGGTGGATATGGATGCGAGCCGTGTGGACAAATTGCTGGTTACGAAGCGACCCGTCGAGGGGTTGTAACGGGTCGGTATATATCCTGTGCATATACGCAAGCGGGGTGGGCATATTTGAAATATGCCCACCCCGCGTACTTTATCAGGATACAGCCCCTACAAATGAATCGCCTCGTTATGGGCCGCTGCAGCGGCCTCCATCACCCCCTCCGACATCGTCGGGTGGGGGTGAATCGTGCGGATAATGTCCGCAGCCTTTGTCCCCAGGGTCATCCCCAAGGCTAATTCCGCGACCATCTCCGTCACATTCAGGCCAAAGAGGTGCGCACCGAGCAGCGTATCCGTTTCGGCATCGAAAACCAGTTTGACCATCCCGTCCCGATTGCCTGCCGCCGTGGCCTTACCTGATGCCGTATAGGGGAATTTGCCCACCCGAACCGTATAGCCGCGCTCGACGGCCTGTGCCTCGGTCAGCCCCACGGAAGACACCTCGGGGGTGGTGTAAATGCACGACGGAATGACATTGTAGTTCACCGGTTGCGGATTGCGCCCCGCAATAAATTCGGCACAATGCACCGCCTCGGCTGTCGCCACATGAGCCAGTGCCGCAGTCGGGATAATATCCCCGATGGCATAAACCCCCTCTGCAGAAGTCCGATAGTGCTCATCTACCACCACCTTGCCGCGTTCGGTCCGTACCCCGGCCTGCTCCAATCCGATATGTTCGATATTGGCCGAAACTCCCACCGCCGACAGTACCACATCAGCTTCGAGCTCCTGTTCGCCCTTTTTCCCGGCCACCGTCACACGGCAACCCGCCTCCGTCGAGGTCACATTTTTCACCTCGGTAGCCGTCATCACCGTGATTTTCGCCTTGCGGAACGCACGTTCCAGCAGCTTCGAAATCTCTTCGTCTTCCAACGGAGCCAGCGTCGGCGCATACTCCACTATCGTGACCTTCGTCCCCAACGAACTGAAGAAGGTGGCAAACTCGGCCCCAATCGCCCCTGAGCCAATCACCACCATCGAAGTGGGAAGACGGGTCAGCATCAGCGCCTCCCGTGAGGTAATCACCCGTTCCCCGTCAACCGGGATAAACGGGAACTCCCGCGGACGGGCTCCTGTAGCCAAAATAATATGCTTAGCCTCATAGCGTGTCGTGGTTCCATCTTCCGCCGTCACATCCACCGTATGAGGTACGTCGGTCAGAACACCCGTCCCCACCAGCACCTCCACCTGATTCTTTTTCAGCAGGAAATCAATCCCTTTGCTCATCTGCTCCGCCACAGCACGACTGCGGCTGACCATCGCCGGCAGGTCGGCCGTCAGCGCCCCTTCGGCCACCGTCACCCCATACTCCGCCGCGTGCGACGCGTAACGAAACACCTCGGCACTCTTCAACAACGCTTTCGTAGGGATACACACCCCGTTCCGCCCAATTCGGCACGTTCGACTACCGCAGTGCGCAACCCCAGTTGCGCACTGCGAATCGCTGCAGCATACCCGCCCGGGCCGCTGCCGATGACAATCACATCGTATGACATATGACTTTGTTCAGTTTATATGGCGTGTGTAAATTAACGAGGCAGAATATTCTGGCTCGAACGAGGATTGTAGAGCGGATTAACCTCCATCCGCCGTTTGGGTTTGGGCACTTCGTCCAGGTAATCTGGACGACGCCGATAGACCTCGCTGTAATCAAAATAGTATCCCTTGTCCCGTTTGTTCGGCATATTGTAAACCGGTGCATATTCGACGGTCCGACTCAAGACAATAAATTTATTGTACTGTGCCCCGAGCAGGTTCAACACATCCTCCGCATCGCGCATATATATCACATACCACGGAGACTCTTCGCGCAGGCCGCTGCCCGTCGAGCGAATGGCCGCGTAAATACCCTGAATCTTAAACATCTGCGCTTCGGCTCGCTCGGGTTCATCGAGCATCTGGTAGGCAAAGGCCAGGACATTCAGGTCGCGCATACTGAAAGGCTCCTCGCGCAGCAGTGCCCGCGCAAACTCCACCATCCGCCGATAGTCGTCGGCTTCGAGTGCCGTCTTTTGCCCAAAAATATTTTGGAGGCTGTCGGCATACGGGGAATTAAGCAACGGTTTGTAACCGGGTTGTTCGGGATAGCCGTAGTAGAGGTGGCGGAAATCTTCGAGTGTCAGGGTCGTATCTCCCCGCTCGTAGCGGCTCATTAGCGTGGGGTAGTAATACGGAGAAGTCGGATTGGCCGTTTCGGCCCAGATGGCTTCATAACGAGGGGCTTCACTGCGGAGCGAGTCGGCCGTTTGCGCCTGCGCCGCATGCCCGAACAGACAGGCTGCACAAAAGAGAAAGAGATAGTTACGCATATAGCTGATAGTTAAAAAAAGTGCCTTGTACCGCCTGCAAACAAGCGACACAAGGCAAAGATACAAAGAATAGCGCACTTAATATACGACCGTTGCAACCGAGCGAGCAGCACAGCCGTTACAAGCCGTATTTGTCGATTTGATAGCGTATTTTCTGGCAGAGGGCTTCGCTGGCCGGCACGAGCGGCAGACGAAGGTTATTGGCCATCAAGCCCTTGATAGCCAAAGCTGCTTTTACCCCCACCGGATTTCCCTCGGCAAAGAGCAGGTCGGTCACCTCGTGCAACGTGAGGTTCAGCGGAGCCGCCTGATGGATATTCCCCGCCAATGTGGCGTGAATCATGCAGCAAAAGGTATCCGGGAACGCATTGGCCGATACCGAAATCACCCCGTCACCTCCCATCGCCACGGTAGCCATGGAGAGATTGTCTTCGCCCGAAAGGACAAAGAACCCTTCAGGACGGTCACGCAGAATATAGGCCGCCTGCGACAGATTCCCAGAGGCTTCCTTCACGGCAATCGCCTTGCCCGGGAAAGCATGGGCCAGTTTCAGGGTCGTTTCAGCCGTCATATTGACGCCCGTACGCCCCGGTACGTTATATAGAATCACAGGCAGCGGCGAAGCCTCCAGCACCGCACTGAAATGAGCAAACAGCCCATTCTGGTTCGGTTTGTTGTAATAAGGAGTCACCGACAATATCGCACTCACACCGCTCAGGTCGAAGGTCTGCAACGAACGAATCACCTCGGCCGTATTGTTCCCTCCGATACCCACCACTATCGGCAGGTTGCCGATGTTGTGGGCCACACAATGGCGCACCACATGATGTTTCTCTTCGGTGGTCATGGTGGCCGGTTCACCCGTGGTACCCAAGACCACCAGGTAATCGACCCCGCCAGTCGTGACATGTTCGATAAGGGCAGTCAGGGCAGGGTAGTCCACCTGTCCGCCGTCGGTGAAGGGCGTTACCAGCGCTACGCCGACACCCCTGAGGTTAAGTGACATGATTACGCGTTAGGTTAATTTAAGGTAGTGCAAAGGTAAATTTATTCCGTTTCAAAACAGGCATCCACACCGCTTTTTCCACTAAAAGAGGGTCGGTTGTTGAATTTTCAACACCTCAGCCTCCTGCTCCGCACCCTCACTGATAAGCGACATAAATTCCGCCTCACTGATTATCCGAACACCCAGTTTGGTGGCCGTTTCGAGTTTCTTCGGACCGATGCCCGAGCCCGCCAAAAGATAGTCCGTGGTCTTCGACACGCTGCTCTGGTTTGTTCCCGAATGACGCTCGATAAGCTCCTTCAACTCCGGTCGCGAGTGGTGTTCGAACGTGCCCGAAATCACAATCTTCTTCCCGGCCAACGCTGCCGAAAGTTTCTCGGTCTGCTGCGCCTCCAGCTGAACACCCGCCCGACGCAACCGCTCCACAATGTCGCGGTTGCGCGGGTCGGCAAAATAGGCCAGAATGCTGTCCGCAATCTTTTCGCCCACCTCTTCGACCTCCAGCAGGGCTTCGCGCGAGGCACTCATCAGCGCATCGATGGAGGGAATGGCCGCAGCCAGTTTTTTGGCCGTTGTCTCGCCCACATACCGTATCCCGATGGCAAACAACACCCGTGCATACGGAATCTCCCGAGAACGGGATATACTCTCCACCAGATGTTCGGCCGACCGCTGTCCCTGCCGTTCCAACGGCACCAGCTCTTCCACCCGCAGGTCATACAAATTGGCCACATCGTGCACCATACCCTTGTTATAGAGCAGCTGGACCGTTTCGTCACCCAAGCCGTCGATATTCATCGCCTTGCGCGAAATGAAATGGACAATCCGCCCCACAATCTGCGGCGGACACCCCGTGGCATTGGGGCAGTAGTGTTTGACCTCGTCGGCCTCCTTCACCAGCGCCGTTCCGCACTCCGGACAATGCGTAATATAACGGAACGACTCGCTTGCCGCCGGACGTTGCGACAAATCGACCCCGACAATCTTCGGAATAATCTCCCCGCCCTTTTCCACCAGCACCATATCCCCAACCCGAATATCAAGCAGTTCGATTTGCTCGGCATTGTGCAGCGAAGCGCGTTTGACGGTTGTCCCGGCCAGCCGCACCGGCTCCAGGTTGGCCACGGGCGTAATGGCCCCCGTCCGCCCCACCTGAAAATCTATCGACACCAGACGCGTCGCCGCCTGCTCAGCCTTGAACTTGTAAGCGACGGCCCAGCGCGGCGCCTTGGCCGTCGCTCCCAGGTCGCGCTGCAGGTAGGTGTCATCGACTTTTATGACCGCACCATCCGTCTCATACGGCAATTTATGCCGCTCGGTATCCCAATAGTGGATATACTCCATGATTTCCTCCACCGAACGGCACAACCGCACGGCCGACGAGGTCTTGAAGCCCCAACTCTTCAGTTTCTGCAGCGTCTCATAATGCGACGGTGCCACCGGCGCATCGGCCTGCACGGCATACAACACCGCCTCCAATCCCCGCTGCGCCACTACCACGGGATTCTGCTGTTTCAACGTCCCCGCCGCCGCATTGCGCGGGTTGGCAAACGGCTCCTCACCGATATCGGCCCGTTCGGCGTTCAATCGGTCGAAACTCTCGTGAGGCATATATATCTCGCCCCGAACCTCCATATACGCAGGCCACCCCTCGTCCTGCAGGGTCATCGGGATGCTGCGAATGGTGCGCACGTTGGCCGACACATCGTCGCCCACCGTCCCGTCGCCCCGCGTCACGGCCCGCACAAACCGCCCCTCCTCGTAAGTCAGGCTGATGGCCGTCCCGTCGAACTTCAACTCACAACAGTAGTCCGTCGGTTTCTGTGCCTCCCGCTCAATCCGTGCCACAAACTCCCGCACCTCCTCCTCCGAATAGGTATTGGCCAGCGACAACATCGCATACCGATGCCGCACCGCCTCGAACTCCCGCGTCAGGTCGCTCCCCACCCGTCGGGTAGGGGAGTTGGGGTCGGCAAACTCCGGATGTGCCGCCTCCAAAACCGTCAGTTCCGCCATCAACGTATCGTATTCCCGGTCTTCGGCTGCCGGTGCGTTCAATACATAATAATGATAGTTCAACCGCTCCAAAACCCGTCGCAGGTGTTCGATTTGCTCTTTTACGTCGTTCATAATCATGATAAAACGTTTGTCCCGACCGTCGGGACATCGTTCAAAGGTAACAAATCGCCTGTGGAAAGAAAAACGACACAATTTTTTGGAGGTTCTAATTTTTGCGTATACTTGTAGAAAATTTCTAACGTCAAGACTACGCACAGGAAAGATTATGGCAACCAAAGCGGCTACTAACAAGAAGCGAGTGATAATCAGCCACGCGAATTTGAGTCCGGAACTGCTCGAAGCATTCAAGGCAGCCTACCCCGCAGGGTACAGCGACGCCATGATACGCATCGACAAACCCTCGGGCGATTTTTTTTATGCTGTGCCGTTCGAGACCGACGAGATTAGCTACCTGGTCAAAGTCGATGTCAAAATAGACACCAAACCCGAAGAGGAACTCGACAAAGACTATTACGACGACGAAGACGGTGAGATATCCGGTGCCGACCAGATTGCCGATACTCCCGACGAAGACGACGATGAATAGAAACAGACGATACAGCAACGGCGTTATCACCGTCATCTGGCAACCGGCTGAATGTATCCACTCGGGAGCCTGTTTCGGGTCGCTGCGCAAGGTGTTCGACCCGATTAAACGGCCGTGGATAAACATGGAGGGGGGAACGACCGAAGAGATTATTGCGGCTGTAGAGCGGTGTCCGACCCGTGCGCTGACCTTCTGTTGGAACGACCCCGAACGGATGATACCCGGTCTGGAACACTCCAAAAAACTGATTGAGGCGGCAGATATTCCGGCATTGTTTCCGGCTGAAAATCGGGACGATGAGGCGGATGCTGCCAAAAACCAACCCGAGCCGGCAGCAAAGATTACTTTTCGTGAGGGAGGACCACTGGTGGTAGAAGGAAGTTTCACCATTGTGGACGGAGCAGGGAACCTGATTCAACCGAAACTCAAAATGGCATCCTTCTGCCGCTGCGGGCTCTCCGACAGCCAGCCCTTCTGCGACGGCGCCCATTTCAAGGCAGGTTTTCGCAAATAATTTTCCGCTCGCACACCAACTTTTCAAGGGAGGTACTGTTCACGTACCTCCCTTTTTTTGCGTAAAATCGCCGGCATTTCGGGGAAATTTTCCAACCTCTGTTCCTAAATTGCCCCAAATCACCTACCTTAGTAGACATGGAACAGAGCAACTACACCATTGACATCACCCCGCACCAGTGCGCAGGATGCTACCGTTGCGTGCGCGCCTGCAGCACCGGTGCCATCACCGTCCACAACCACCGGGCCTCCATCGCCCAGGAAGAGTGTACGCGTTGTGGCAGTTGCCTGCAGGCCTGTCCGCACGGCATGATTGCCGTGCGAGACGATACGGCCGTGGTCCGAAAGTTACTGAAAGGGGCAGACCCCGTATTCGTCTCGCTCGACCCCTTGTGGGTCGGCGAGTATCCGGCCATCACCCCGCAACGAATGGTCGAAGCCCTGACCCTGCTCGGCTTTGCCGGAGTGGGAGAGACCCTGCTCGGACAAATCCAGTACGACGAAGCAGTACGCGAACAACTCCAACGCAACCCGCGAACCGCCATCTCGACCCGCTGTCCAGTTGTCGTGCGGCTCCTCCAGCACCACTATCCCGAACTGGCGGAACGGCTGCTGCCCGTGGCTCATCCGGCCACGCTGCACGCCCGCATGATACGCCGCTGGAACGGACAAACGGCCAAAGTCGTGTATATTACCCCCTGTGTAGCGGCCAAACCCAACCCCGATGAAATCAGCGAACTGGACGCTGTCCTGACCTTCGACGAACTGCGTCGCTGGATGAGGGAAGAGGGCGTAGAGTTTGACCTGATACCGGGAAACGCCGGCTATCGCTTTACTCCCGGCGAAGCCGACTACAACCCTCACCGCACCCCGGACGACACGGCTACCCATATCCGTTGTTCGGGACTTTCGGCCGTGCGCGAACTGCTCAAAAAATCGACACTCCATGCAACCGGCGACACACGGGAGCCCGTTTTGCTGGAGTTGTGGGGTTGTACGGGAGGATGCGCCGGCGCACACAGCGAACAACCCGCCTCGACACTCGAGAAAATACTCGCCTGCCGACGATTCTATCACGAACGAACTCTCGAAAATCCCATCTATAAATTTCCCTTTATCGCCACCGTCGCCTCCTATGCGGCGGAACCTGCTGCACGGTTCCAAGTGGCCGCCTCGCAAATCGAAACCGCCCTGGCCTCCATCGGCAAATACACCGAACGGGACATGCACAATTGCAACGGATGCGGATACGAAACGTGTCGCGATTTTGCTCGCGCGCTCTGCATCGGCCGCGCAGAACCCGAAATGTGTCTGAGTTACACGCGTGCCTTGGCTCAAAAGAAATTCTCGGCCCTGCTGAAACGGATGCCTTCGGGGGTGATGCTGGTCGACGGCGAACGCAAAATTGTCGAAGCCAACCGTCACATGGCTCACCTGCTCGGGCCGCAGGTCGAACAGTTGTTCGACAAGCGGCCGGGGCTGCGCCGGGTACCGCTGCAGGAGGTGGCACCGTTTGGCGAACTGCTCGACGAAGCCTTCCGCACCGGACGGGAAATAGCCGAACAGGACATTCGGCTGAAAGGCAAACTGCTGCACATCTCCACGTTCACCATAGAGCCGCATACCCTCATCGGGATTCTGGTCAGCAACCTGACAATCAGTGGCGTACAGAGCGACGAAATGATACAGCGCACCCGTCGGGTGATGCGCGAAAACCTCGAAACCGTCCAACGCATAGCCTGTCTGCTGGGCGAAAACGCTTCACGCACGGAAGCCATCCTGAACTCCATTGTGACCGCAGCCGCCGATGACCATGAAGCCCGATAAAGAGACCTATTTTATTGAAGCCGAAAGCAGCCAACGCACCGAAAGCGGGTCATTTGCCAGCGGTGACATCTGCATGACACGCCGTACGGACGACGGCCGCACCCTGTTGGTGCTGGCCCACGGACGGGGCAGCGGCATTCAGGCGCATGTCACGGCAGCGGTAGTCTCCTCGATGATAACGGCCTATGCACTGCGCAATACCCCGATACAACAGGCTGTCCATGCCGTATTAAACACTTTCGGAGGATACGAGAGTACGACGGCCGCGTCGTTTATGGTGGCCGAGATTCGGACCGACGGGGGAGTGCGTGTGGCGGAATACGGGACGGCTCCTTTCCTGCTGTTCCGTGAGGGGCATGTTACCCAGGAGAGCGATGCCATGGAACGCGAGGAGCGCACCCTGACCCTGGACAACGGCGAACAACACACCCTGCGGCTCAGCCGTTTCGAGGCACAGCCCGAAGACCGCCTGCTGTTCGTCACGCGCAGCGTCCTGCGCTCCGGCAGCGGCACACAGCGGCTGCCCGAAGGGTGGGGCAGTCGCGGCATCACAACCTTTGTAGCCGACCTGTTGCGCGAAAACCCCTCCATATCGGCACGCGAAATGGCTACGGCCGTTATCAACCGTGCCGAAGCCAACGACCTCTTTGTCGTCAAAAACGACCTGAGCTGCATGGGAGTCTACTTCCGCCAACCGCGGAGGCTGTTACTCTGTTCAGGGCCCCCGTTCAACGAATCCAACGACCGCAAACTCGCCGAGCGAGTCGCTTCATGGCAGGGAACCACCGTCATCTGCGGCGGTACCACCGCCGCCATCGTAGCACGCGAACTGCGCCGGGAAATCAGCGTCAATCTGCGCCGCGACATCTCGGGCCTCCCCCCGACCTCCTCCATGCCCGGCGTCAATCTCATTACCGAAGGGGTGCTGACGCTGGCCCGCGTCAAAAGCCTCCTCGAACAAACCTCATCCTCCGAACTCTCCGGACACGGCACTGACTACGAACTGACCCGCATCCTGCTCAGCCACGACTGCATCGACTTTGTCGTCGGCACCCGCATCAACCCCCAACACCAAGACCCGGAACTGCCCGTGGAACTCGAACTGCGCCGAAACGTCATCAAAGAGATTGCCCGACTGCTGCAAACCAAATTCCTGAAAGAAACACGCATCGAATACCTCTGACACCCCGGACCGACCATCCTGAAAAATTACCTGAAAAATCGTATCTTTGAACCCACACTGAAAAGACCCTGTTCACATGGAGAAACTGACCGTTCAAATCTGCACCGGAACCCTCTGCTACATCATGGGTGGTTCGGAACTGCAACTGCTGGGCGAATACCTGCCCGAGACACTGGCCGACAAAGTCGAAATACGCGGAGCCACCTGCCTCGACATCTGCAACCAGGAGGGCAAAGGAAAGGCTCCGTATGTACTGGTGGGTGACGAACTGATAACAGGAGCCACCGTGGCCAAAGTCGTGGAAGCCATCAAACAGAAAATCGGATAACACCTCACATCCCCCTGACAGAACCCGCTATGGCTGTTACGAACAATACCATGATTCTGCGCCGTGAACTGCTCACGCGCATCATCAAACTGCTCCACGAGAACACCCTCGAAGAAAACATCGACCGTATCCCGTACCAAATGCGTCCCAAAGGGTACGAAGAGGTGTCGCGATGCTGCATCTACAAAGACCGCGCCATGCTCAAATATCGCGCCATGGGCGTCCTCGGCTTCGGCATCGACGAAGAAGAGGACGAAATGACCTCCCTGGCCGAATATACCCGGATGGCCTTCCAACGTGAACACGTATCGGAAAACCCGCTCTCGGTGATGACCGATGCCTGCTCGGCTTGCGTCAAGGTCAATTACGTGGTGACCAACATGTGCCGCGGCTGCGTGGCGAGACCCTGCGAGGTGAACTGCAACAAAAACGCCATTCACTTTGTCAACGGACAGGCACATATCGACCCCGACAAATGCGTGAACTGCGGCCTCTGCATGAAAAACTGCCCGTTCCACGCCATCATCTATATCCCCGTGCCATGCGAAGAGTCCTGCCCCGTGGGAGCCATCAGCAAAGACGAACACGGCAAAGAACATATCGACCCGGACAAATGTATCTACTGCGGCCGCTGCCTCTCGGCATGCCCCTTCGGCGCCGTGGTCGAAAAATCACACCTGGTCGAACTCTTCAAGGCTTTCCGCTCCGACAAACCCACCGTGGCACTCGTGGCGCCGGCAGTGGCCGGACAGTTCAAAACCTCGCTCGGCAATATTATGGGAGCCATCAAACAGCTCGGCTTTGACGACGTGATTGAAGTGGCCAAAGGTGCAGACGTAACCACTACCAACGAAGCTGCCGAATTTGCCGAAAAAGTGCTCGAAGAGGGACAGCCCTTCATGACCACCTCGTGCTGCCCGTCCTACTACATGCTGGCTCACAAACACCTGCCCGAAGTAGCACCCTTCGTGTCGCATACGCGCAGCCCGATGTACTATGCTGCGGAAATCGCCCGTAAACAGTATCCCGACGCTACGATAGTCTTCGTAGGACCGTGCGTGGCCAAACGGAAAGAGGCCTACTACGACCCGAACGTGGACCTGATGCTGAGTTTCGAAGAGTTGGGTACGATGTTTGTGGCCATGGGCATCGAGGGTTTCTCGGACGAACAGGCCATGACACTGGATGCCGACATCATGCCCAGCAGCCGCGGTTATGCCGCCACGGCCGGGGTGATGGGCGCTGTGGCCGGACAGTTGCCCGAGGAATACAAAGACCGCATCAAACCGATTGTCATCAACGGGCTGGATAAACAGGCCATTCGCGACCTGAAAGGGTATGCCAAGAGTTGCCCGGGGAACATGGTGGAGGTGATGGCCTGCGAAGGGGGTTGCGTGAACGGATGCAACGTCATCGCCAACCCCAAAATCGCCACCCGACAGGTGCAGGCTCTGGCCAAAGAGTAACCCTCATACTATTTTCGCCCCGAGCAACCATTTTCATGTAACGACCAATTAACAAAACCAAAATACAAGCGTATTTAGACCGACGTAAGTATGAACCTCAAAGTCAAAGTCAGCGACCGGATTTACTGGTTGGGTACCAACGACCGTCGCAAAGCTCTTTTCGAGAACCTGTGGCCGATACCGGACGGCGTCAGCTACAACTCATACCTGATTGCAGACGAAAAAACCGCCCTGCTCGACACCATTGAGATGGGAACCGGCGGGGATTATGTGGGGTGGATTGAGCACCTGCTGGGCGAACACCACAAAAACGAACTGGATTACCTGGTTATCAACCACATGGAACCCGACCACTCGGGCGAAATCGGGGAAATCGTACGGCGGTGGCCCAACGTCCGGATTGTGGGCAATATCAAGACCTTCAAGATTTTGGAAGGCTATTACGGGATTACCCAAAACCTGGTTGAAGTGAAGGATGGGGACACCCTCGACCTGGGACACCACAAACTGCAGTTCGTGACAACCCCCTGGGTGCACTGGCCCGAAACCATGATGACCTACGACACCACCGAACAAATCCTCTTCTCGGCCGATGCCTTCGGGACATTCGGAACACTGGACGGCGCGGTGTTCGACGACGAAATCGACTGCTTCGAAGAGAAATACCTCAGCGAAATGCGCCGATACTACTCCAACATCGTCGGCAAATACAGCAACATGGTGCAAAAGGCCTTCTGCAAACTGGCCTCCGTACCGCTGAAAACCATCTGCCCGCTGCACGGCCCCATCTGGCGCAGCAATCCGCAGAAAGTGGTCGAACTCTACGACCGCTGGAGCCGCTACGAAGCCGAAGACGGCGTGGTGATTATCTACGGCTCGATGTACGGCAACAATGCGGCTACGGCAGACTATATTGCCCGCAAGTGTGCCGAGGCGGGGATTCGGAAAATCAAAGTGCATGACGCTTCGAAAACACACCTCTCGTACCTTATCAATGACATCTGGCGCTATCGCGGGGTGATTCTCGGCAGCTGCGCATACAACACCAATATGTTCCCCAAAATGGAACACCTCACCAACGAACTGCTGCACATGGGGGTGCAAAATAAACTGTATGCCCTCTTCGGTTCATACAGCTGGAACGGCGGCGGGGTACGCAACCTGAACACCTTTGCCGATGCCATTGGATGGACCCGTGTGGCTGACCCGGTGGATGTGTTCGGTACACCGACTCCCGAAAAACTGACCGGTTGCGATATTATTGCTCAAAACATGGCAGCTGCGCTGGCCAAACACGAATAAACACTTACGTCTTATGCGTGAAATCGCTATCGGCACCTCGCACACCTCGACACTCCTTGTGACCGACTCCCATACGGCTATCGCATTAGGGTCGGGCAACCTCGCGGTACTGGGTACCCCCGCCATGGCGGCTCTCATGGAGAATGCAGCCATGGAGGCAGTGGCCCCCATGCTGGAGGTAGGGGAGAGCAGCGTGGGAACGGCGCTAAACATCACCCACGAACGGGCTTCCGCAGTCGGCGAGAAAGTCTCCGCCACCGCTACCGTGACGGCTGTCGAGGGACGGCGCATCGACTTCGAACTGTGCGCCCTGAACCAAACCGGCGAAACTATCGGAAAAGGAGTCCACACCCGGTTTGTGGTGAACGTCGAAAAATTTATGAGCAAAATCGGAAAATAATCGTAAATTTGGAGATAGATTTTAGACTGAACCCTAAAACAACAACTTTAATACATCAAAATAATGAGCGACAAAAAATTTCCGGCCGGTGTCCTCACCGGAGACAAAGTAGCCCAACTGTTTGCCTACGCCAAAGAAAAAGGTTTCGCCATTCCGGCTGTTAACGTGACCGGGACAGATACCATCAACGCAGTGCTCGAATCGGCTGCTACGGTCAATTCACCCGTGATTATCCAAATCTCGAACGGGGGTGCCGCTTTCGTTGCCGGTAAAGGCCTCAAACTCGAAGGACAGGAAGTTCAGGTGCTCGGTGCCATCGCGGCTGCAAAACACGTCCACACGGTTGCTAAGGCTTACGGGGTGCCCGTTATCCTCCACACCGACCATGCCGCTAAAAAACTCCTCCCCTGGATTGACGGCCTGCTCGACGCCAGCGAAAAACACTTCGCAGAAACCGGTACGCCTCTCTTCAGCTCGCACATGCTCGACTTGAGCGAAGAACCGCTGACCGAAAACCTCGAAATCTGCTCGAAGTACCTCACCCGCATGGCCAAAATGGGCATGACCCTCGAAATCGAACTCGGGATTACCGGTGGGGAAGAAGACGGCGTGGACAACTCGCACGTCGATGCCTCCAAACTCTACACCCAACCCGAAGACGTTTGCCTGGCATACGAAACCCTCTCCAAAATCAGCCCCAACTTCACCATCGCCGCTTCGTTCGGTAACGTACACGGGGTATACAAACCGGGTAATGTGGTCCTCGAACCCAAAATCCTCCGCGATTCGCAGGCTTTCATCCACAAAAAACTCAACACCGCTACCGACAAACCCGTGAACTTCGTATTCCACGGCGGCTCGGGCTCGGAACCTGAAAAAATCGCTGAAGCCATCAGCTACGGGGTTATCAAGATGAACATCGACACCGATACCCAATGGGCCTTCTGGAACGGTATCCGTCAGTTCTACCTCAAAAACGAAGCCTACCTCCAGGGACAACTCGGAAACCCCGAAGGACCGGATAAACCCAACAAAAAATACTACGACCCGCGTGTATGGCTCCGCGCCGGCGAAAGCTCGATTATCGAACGCATGAAAGTGGCTTTCGATAACCTGAACTGCGTAAACGTACTCTAACCCTCCCGGTTGTACACCAAACGCACAAGGTCGTAAAAACCACTCCGCGAACAGCCCCGAACTTTCGGGGCTGTTCGCTTATAAAACCTGCCAATACGAAAATTTTTCACTAACTGACCCAACGTTTTCCTACCATGAAAAATGCTGTTGCCATACTCTGTGCCGGAGGACCGGCACCCGGAATCAATACGGTTATCAGCTCCGTTACCAAAATCTTTCTCCAAAACGGATACAAAGTCATCGGACTCAACGGCGGATACAAAAGCCTCGTCAGCGATGAACCCAACTTCGTCTATCTCGACTTTGACACGGCTGACAACATCTACTGCCGAGGCGGCTCGGCGCTGGTGATGAGCCGCTACAAACCTTCGGACAAAGAGTTCCGAACCGACTTCTTCGAAAAGTACAACGTCAAGGTACTCGTGACCATCGGGGGAGACGACACCGCCTCGACAGCCAACCGACTGACCAAATACCTGAAACAAAAAGGGTTGGACGTCTCCAGCATCCACGTACCCAAAACCATAGACAACGACCTGCCGCTGCCGGCCGGCTATCCGACTTTCGGCTACAACTCGGCCAAAGAGGAGGGGGTAAAACTTGCTACGACCCTCTACGAAGATGCCCGTACCAGCGGAAACTGGTTCGTCGTCTCGGCCATGGGGCGTGAAGCAGGGCACCTGGCATTCGGGATTGGCTCGGCATGCCACTATCCGATGATTATCTTCCCCGAGATGTTCAACAAAACCCCGATTACCTTTGACAAGATTGCCCGACTGGTCATTTCTTCGATGGTCAAACGGCGCCTGATGGGCATTCCGTACGGGGTGGCGATTATCTCGGAAGGGGTATTCCACTTCATGACCGACGAAGAGGTGATTAATACCGGCGTGCAGTTCACTTACGACGAACACGGACATCCCGAGCTGGGGAACGTCAGCAAGTCGCACATCTTCAACATGCTGGTACAGCAGAAACTCAAAACGCTGCGCATCAAAGTCAAGAGTCGGCCCAATGAAATGGGGTACGAGTTGCGCTGCTGCCGACCCATTGCCTACGACCTCTCGTATGCCACCCAGTTAGGGTTGGGCGTGTACGAACTTTACGAAGCGGGACACACCGGATGTATGGTGACCGTTGGACGCGACGGCTCCGTCGAGCCGCTCTTTATGGACAGCGTAGCGGATAAGGATGGCAAGATTATGCCGCGTCTGGTGGATGTCAATTCGCGCAAGGTGCAGCAGATTATCCAAAACAACCTCCACTACATCACTCCCGAAGATTACAAAGGGGCTTCGAAATTTGTCGATAACCCCGAAGAGTACGACTTCATGAAAATTCTGGAGTGGGACAAGTAACCCTTCTCAGGGAGACCTACTAAAAAAGGCAGGGGCGTGATACCATGTATCACGCCCCTGATTATTTCATTGAACAAGACACGCCTGACAGACATGCTCACCCCAGATGCACCGTCACCCGTTCAAAGACCTGCTCGGGAGTCAAATCGTTCAGGCAGGCATAATCGCCCCGCCAACACTCCTTATGTCCATAGACCGAACAGGGTCGGCAGTTCATCGGAAGCCCCACCGCATCCTCCTCACGCTGTCCCAGCCCGAGAAATCCTGCATAGGGATGCGTTGCGCCCCACACCGACACCACAGGAATCCCCATCAGCGATGCCATGTGCATCGCCGACGAGTCCATCGAAACCATCAAAGCCAGATTGGCAATCAAATCCAACTCCTCGCGCAACGTAAACCGCCCGACCACCGAAACACATCGTTCCGTGGCTGCCTTCCGAGCCGCCTCTTCGGCCAGTTGCCGTTCCTCGCTCCCCCCACCGAAGATAAATATCCGAGCCGTCGGATAACGTTCCAGTATCATGGCTGCCACACGGCTCATCTTCTCCAGAGGATATACCTTCCCCTTGTGTTGCGCAAACGGAGCCATCCCAACCCACAATTCCTCCTGCTCACGGACAACTCCCAGCCCCTTGGGCACCGGACGCACCTGCCGACAAGCCGACAAATCAGCCGCAATCGGCGGAAGGTCAAACCCCGCCGCCCGAAAGACATCGGCATACCGCTCGACACTCGTTCGCAACGGACGCATCACCTTGCCCTTGTCCGGCATGGCAGTCAGGGCTTTTTTTTCGGCCCTTCCCTTGTCGATATGCCGAGAGGGTATGCCCCGCAGAAAATAGAACTTCCGCAGGAACTTCGAATAGATTTTATCCTGCAAATCCACGACCATTTCCACATCGGAATGTGCTTTCCGAAGCTCGCCATAGAGCCGCAACAGCCCGCGTCCTCCGCGATGATAGTCCGCCAGGTCGATATTGTGAAAGGTCAGATTCGGAATACCGTCAAAGAAAGGCTCATAAAATCCCCGCGTCAGCACCACCATCTGCGTTTGAGGGTAACGACGCGCCACCTCGGCCAAAACCGGAGACGTCATCGCCACATCCCCCATTGCCGAGGAGCGAATAACCAGAATTTTCGAGGGTACGCCTTTTTTTCTCACGGCCTGCAACAAAAGATTATTTCTTGGCATACAACACCGGATTAAGCGCCGGGTCGTTGTACATCTTCATCTGTTTGTAGAGTTTCATATACTTGCGGCCCGCCTCGATATCCGTCAGCAACTCTTCAATCGCCTGCGAGAGGTCGATACGCTGGGTCAGCAGTACATCCAGTTTGGTCTGGCACGCCGCACGATGTTCGGCCGAAACATCTTCCCGCGCCACCTCCTGAGCCATATGGTATATCTTCAGAGCCAATATCGACAAACGGTCCACGGCCCAGGCCGGGGTCTCGGTATTAATCCGTGCATCGGCCAACGGCTGCACCTCCTTGTACTTGTCCAAAAAGTAGCTGTCGATATATTCCACCATATCGGTCCGCTCCTGGTTCGAAGCATCGATACGCCGCTTAATGGCCAAGGCTTCCACCGGGTCAATCTGCGGGTCGCGGATAATATCCTCCAGGTGCCACTGCACCGTGTCTATCCAGTTTTTGTGGTAGAGCAGGTGTTCGATACTCCCTGCCTCATAAGGATTGGTAATCGGAGTGTCCACGTGGTCGTGGCGGTGATAGTCCTCAATGGAACGTTGGAAAATCCGGTTACAAAGCGATGTAAACATAGGTGAGATACGGTTCATGTCGGCATCCTGTCCCTCCATCGTTGTACGACACCCCCTCGATTTGCCGATTTTTTATCGTACGCAAATATAAAACAATTTTGCCGGATAGCCCCCGTTTTTCTAATTTTGCTCGTCATATTTACCCGCTTTCCCGATGAATCGGACTTTTTTATATCTCCTTTTTTTCGTATTACCCACTGTGGGACGGGCACAGTACAAAATGACCGCCCAGGAGTATATCGACACCTACAAATACATGGCTATCCGCTCGATGGAAGAGTACGGCATTCCGGCCAGCATTACCCTGGCACAGGGGCTGCTCGAATCGGGCAACGGGGGCAGTCAGCTGGCTGTCGAAGGGAACAATCATTTCGGGATAAAGTGCAAGGGGTCGTGGACCGGAGCCAGGATTTATGAAGATGACGATGAGGTGGGGGAGTGCTTCCGCAAATATCGGAACGCCGAACAGTCCTACCGTGACCACTCGAAGTTTCTGACCGAATCGCCACGTTACGCCGACCTTTTCAAACTCGACATCACGGATTACAAGGGTTGGGCTTATGGGTTGAAGGCAGCCGGATATGCCACGAACCCGAAATATCCGCAGCTGCTTATCGACCTGATTGAGCGGAATCGGCTCTACCAGCTCGACCGACCGAACAACGGTGGCGGCAGGGCAGGGGGGCTGCTGGCTCGTCGCGAAAGTCGGCGGGAACTCAATGAACCGCTGGACCCCAAACACACCGTGGAAAGCAACAACGGCGTGCGATACATTGTCACGCAAGAGGGCGAAAGTTTTGCTTCAGTTGCCGCGCAGTACGACATGACAGTCAAACGACTGCTGAAAATAAACGACCTGAAAAACTCTTTCCCGCTGGCCGAAGGAACGGCGCTTTACATCGAACCTAAACGGAACAAATCTGCTACCACGGCCATCCATACCATCGAGAGCGGCGACTCGTACCACTCCGTTTCGCAGCAGTACGGTATCAAACTCAAAAAACTGCAAAAGATGAACCCCGTGACGCGCCGCTTCCCGCCGCGTGTGGGACAGCAGTTGCGGCTCCGATAGATACGGTCGGAGTTATCTGCGACGAAATTCCGCATTTATACCGATGCGACAATAGGTATTTAGGCTGAATGCCTGTGCAGGAAGATGGCCTACTTTTGCTCCTGTACAAACAGGTTCCAACCATGCAGACATCCCATACCGCTTCTACCTTGTCGCGACAGCCTGCGCTGTTGTCGGTTACCACGGAGGGTTACGAAACCTTTTTCGTCCGCCTGATGGACATCGTCCGCCACCAGCCCATTGACCAAGCCCTGGGGCAACGCATTCAAAGCTATGTCACGGATTGGCTGGCCTCCCACACGCTGGCAGATTTTGCGACGACCTCGACAACCTCCTACGTTCGCAACTACCTGGGCCGCTGCCCCGAAACCCACTGGGAAGCCATCCTGATGAGCTGGCAGCAGGGGAATACGACCGCCATCCACTCCCACCCGCAGTTTGCCGGCTATTTTTTTGCCGACGGGGTTTTCGAGGTGGAAATATTCGAACCGGTCGAGGAAAATAAAGTCCGTTTAGCGAAGCGTGTACGGGTCAATGAGCCCACAGCCTTCTTTGCTATTGGCGATGCGGAGCGGTTCGACAACCACATCCACCGCATCACCTGCCTCAGCGACCGCGGGCACAGCCTCCACGTCTACTCCGACGATGCCCTGCAGGGGAAAACCTACCTCCTCTCGGAGTAAAAACAGGCGGCGGAGCGGATATCATTCGGATATCCGCCCCGCCGAGCATTATGCGACAAGTCGCCTGAAGACCTCTACTTCCCGTAGTGGAAGATAAAGGTCTGCTTCAAATCCGGATGCAACGAGTTGGCCACCGGACACTCATGTGCCGCCAACTCCAAAATCTTCTTCACTTTCGGCTCGTAATCCGACGGAAAGGTTATCTCCACCACAATCTCAACCACCCGACGCGGGTCGGTGCCCATAATCTTCGAAATCTCTACCTCTGTCCCGTCGATGTTGAAACCGTGCACCTGCGCCGCTTTACCCATAATGGTCAGGCTGCAACTCCCCAACGCCGCCGCCAGCATATCGGTCGGCGAAAAATATTCACCCTTGCCGCCGTTATCTACCGGTGCGTCGGTCGTAATCTTGTTCCCGGACTGAAGATGCTCCGCTTCCGTGTGCAGATTGCCCACGTAACGCGTATGAACCGTAACTCCCATAAGCTTGTGTAAATTTAGTTGGTTATCTTTGAGGTCAAAGATACACGATATCTTCGTATCTTTGCAACCCTTTTCACCTCGAACCCCACGAACCGTATGACACCCTACAGCTATCGCAAAATATGGCAGGTGGCCTTCCCGATTCTGCTCAGCCTCCTGATGGAACACCTTATCGGGCTGACCGACACGGCCTTCCTCGGACGCCTCGGCGGACACGCCGGCGAGGTGGCCCTCGGAGCATCGGCACTCGGAGGGGTATACTACATTGCAGTCTTCATGCTCGGATTCGGATTCAGCGTCGGGGCGCAAATCCTCATGGCACGACGAAACGGCGAAGAGAACTTCCGAGCCATCGGACCCATTTTCCAACAGAGCGCCCTGTTCCTGCTTTTTCTGGCGACGGTGGTTTTCACCTTCTCCAAACTCCTCACTCCCCATATTCTACGAAACCTTATCACCTCGACCGAAATCTACCACGCCACGCTCGAATACCTGAACTGGCGTGTCTACGGTTTCTTTTTCATCTTCCTGGCCGTTATCTTCCGCGCCTACTACGTCGCCATTACCCGCACCAAAATCCTCACCATCAACTCCATCGTCATGGTGCTGAGCAACGTGGTACTGAACTACGGCCTGATTTTCGGACGGTTCGGACTCCCGGCACTCGGAGTGGCCGGGGCGGCCATCGCCTCGTCGGTCGCCGAACTGGTCTCGCTCCTCTTCTTCGTCATCTACACCACCCGAAAAATCGACTGGCGACGCTACGACCTCTTCCGCCGCTCTCGATTCACCCTCCGACAACTGGGCCATGTGCTGAACCTCTCGGCCTGGACCATGGTCCAACAGTTCGTGGCCGTGGGTACCTGGTTTATGTTCTTCGTGGCCGTCGAACACCTCGGTGAACGCCCCCTGGCCGTGACCAACATTGTACGAAGCGTCTCCTCGCTCCTCTTTATCATCGTCAGCTCGTTCGCCACCACCAGCAGCTCGCTGGTCAGCAACATGCTCGGAGCCGAACAACCCCAACAGGTAATGCCCACCGTGTGGCGTATCCTGAGGATGTGCTACCTGATTATACTGCCGCTGATGGCCGTCATTCTGCTGTTCCCGGGCACCGTGCTGCGCATCTACACCGACAATGCCGACCTGATTCAGGCCTCGATACCCGCCTTGATGGTGATGACCTCGGCCTACCTGATTCAAACCTCGGCCCTGGTCTGGTTCAACACCGTCTCCGGCACAGGAAACACCCGAGCCGCCTTCACGCTCGAAATGGCAGCCATCGCCACCTATGCCCTCTACGTCTATTACGTGGTCATCCACCTGCGGGCCGATGTGGCGTGGTGCTGGACCACGGAACACGTCTACGGCATCGTCATGTTTACGCTAGCCTACCTCTACATGCGCAAGGCCGACTGGCGAAGCAAAAAAATATAGTTACCTTTGGCCTGTTATGAACATCCTCTCGGCTACCTTCCTGTGCAGCAGTCAGAAAGTGACTCAGTGCCCGACCGACGAACGGCGTGAATTTGCCTTTATCGGCCGCTCGAACGTCGGCAAATCGTCGCTTATCAACATGCTGACGGGTCGTCCGGGACTGGCCAAAGTCTCGGGAACGCCCGGCAAAACCCGACTTATCAACCACTTCATCATCAACGACCAGTGGGCACTGGTAGACCTGCCGGGCTACGGCTACGCCAAGGTGTCGCGCCGCGAGCGCAGCGGCTTTTCGTCGCTTATCACGGATTACGTCCTGAACCGCACGCAACTCTACTACCTCTTCGTGCTGGTCGATTCGCGCCACGAACCCCAACGCATCGACCTGGAGTTTATCCGTTTCCTCGGGACAAACGGCGTACCCTTCGGCATCGTCTTCACCAAGGCCGACAAACTCTCCCAGGCACAACTCAACCGCAACATCGCCCTCTACGGCCAACGCCTCCGCGAAGAGTGGGAAGAGTTGCCGCAGATGTTCGTCACCTCGTCCGAAAAGGGCAGGGGACGTGACGAAATTCTGGATTTTATTGAAAATTGTTTAGAACAGAGTTAAAAAAAGGTTACCTTTGCGCCAGTCTAAACTGAAATCCTTACAACTCATTTACACACATAAAATTCCGAAGCACAATCATGGGCGAACCGCAAAAAATCAAATTCTTTTCCTGCCGTAACTCCCGTTACCTGGCCGAAAAGATTGCCAAACACTATGGTTCGGAACTGGGCAATTCCGTCGTACTGGAATTCAGCGACGGTGAGTTTCAGCCGGCTTACGACGAAAGTATCCGTGGATGTACCGTTTTCGTTGTCTGCTCCACCTTCCCGCCGGCTGACAACATGATGGAACTGCTCCTGATGGTGGATGCAGCCAAACGTGCTTCGGCCAAACGGGTCGTGGCCATCATGCCGTACTTCGGCTGGGCACGCCAGGACCGCAAAGACCGTCCGCGCGTCTCCATCGGAGCCAAACTGGTAGCCAACCTGCTCCATGCTGCGGGTGTGGACCGTATCATGACCATGGACCTCCACGCTGACCAGATTCAGGGCTTCTTCGACGTACCCGTAGACCACCTCTATGCCAGCGGGGTGTTTGTGCCGTATATCAAAAGCCTGAACATTGACAACCTGACCGTTGCCACTCCGGACATCGGAGGGTCGAAACGGGCCAATGCCTATGCACAATACCTCGGTGCACCGATGGTTATCTGCCACAAACACCGCTCGAAACCCAATGTGGTCAGCGAAATGACCGCCATCGGAGAGGTCAAGGGACGCAATGTGGTACTCTTCGACGACATGATTGACACGGCCGGAACCATTACCAAAGCGGCCGATATGATGAAAAACATGGGTGCTCTGTCGGTGCGCGCTGTCGTGACACACCCGGTGCTGTCAGGGCCTGCTTATGAACGCATTGCGGCCAGTGCATTGGACGAGGTGATTACCACCGACACTATTCCGCTCAAAGAGGGCAAAGATACCTCAAAATTCACGGTGCTGACCGTGGCCGATATTTTTGCCGATGTGGTGGAACGTGTCTACAACTACAAGGAAATCAGCTCAATGTTTATTTTCTAACGACGCTTGCTTATTCGACAACTCCTTTTTCGCGGCCTCGGACCATGGGCCGAATAAGCAGGAGTTGTTGAAACGCTGAAATTTTCCCGTCGGCATACACTTTCGGTTCATCCGCCCCCACCCATGTGAACCGAAAGGCCGACGGGATTTTTTTGTATAGCCCATCTGTTCTGCCATGCTTGACGTGCTCTACGAAGACAACCACGTGATTGTGGTCAATAAACGCCCCGGTGAACTGGTGCAGCCCGACCCGACAGGAGACCCTGCGCTGGAGGATACCGTCAAAGCCTATATCAAAGCCAAATACAACAAGCCGGGAGCTGTCTTTTTGGGGGTTGTCCACCGCATTGACCGTCCGGTGGGCGGGGCCGTGCTGCTGGCCCGCACGTCGAAGGCGCTCGTACGGCTCAACGAACAACTCAAGCAGCGCCAATTCCGAAAAATCTACTGGGCCATTGTCGAAAACCGACCCGAAGCGTCGGAAGGGGAGTTACGGCACTTTTTGGTTCGTAATGGACGAACGAACAAAACCGTTGCATACAACACTTTGCAGCAAATACCTAAAGGAATGCAACAGGAGGCCAAAGAGGCTATTTTACGCTATCGGCTGTTGGCCTCGAGCGACCGTTACCACCTGTTGGAAATCGAACTGCTCACTGGTCGGCACCATCAGATACGGTGCCAACTCTCGAAAATCGGGTGCCCGATAAAGGGAGACTTGAAATACGGTGCCAGCCGTTCAAACCGCGACGGCGGCATTTCGTTGTGGGCACGCCGTTTGACCTTTGAACACCCCGTAACGCACGTATCCCTTACCGTCGAAGCTCCCACACCGCCGCAAGATACGCTGTGGGCCTATTTTGAAGAGGCTGTAAGCAAGGCATAACCTCAGTTGTTTTCCTTCCCTGCGCCGCACATCACACTTAATCGTGCGGCTCTTACAATTCAAAAGCGTACGGCAGCAACTCCGTAGCCATCGCCACCCGCACCTGCTCACCCTTTCCGTCGGCCATCACCACGCGGATGTCCGCACCGCCTTGTGCGCGCACCGCTTCGGCCAGCACCTCCCGACAGCCGCCGCACGGCGAGACCGGAACGGTCGAGTCGGGCGAGGCTATCGCAATGGCCACAATTCGTCGAGCGGGGTAGCATGCCCGTGCCGTATTCACAGCCACCCGTTCGGCACAGCTACCCAGCGGATAGGCCTGATTCTCCTGATTGTTGCCCCCAATAATCGTCCCGTCGTCCAACAACACAGCAGCTCCCACATGGAAACCCGAATAGGGCGCCCAGGCATTTTTTGAAAATTCCAACGCTTTCAATGCAAGCTGTTTGTCATCCATAACTACGCTAACACTTTAGATTTTTCTCGCTCGCACCATATGCCGTTTTCCCAATGCCCCCGGCAAACGGCTAACTTCAAAGCCCACAGCACGCAGCGCCTGCTTAACTGAACCTTTTGATGAATAGGTGACCAGTACACCCTCGGGCCGTAATATCCGATACATGGCAGCCATCACCGCCTCGCTCCACAACTCCGGCTGCGCATCGGGCGCAAAGGCATCGAAATAGACCACATCGAACGTCGAGGCCATCTCCGAAAAGTCAAAAGTCACCAAATCGGCCTGAAACTTGGTCAGCGAGAACTGGCCCTCACCATACCGATAGGCCGCTCCGTCCCACGGCACCTCCTGCATCCACTCGAAAAACGGACTCTCCGTATAGTGCAGTTTCCGCCACGTCTCCTCCGCCAAAGGATAGAGGTCAATAGCCCGATAATCGACCGCCCGTCCCAACTCCGCAGCCCGTTCGGCCGTGAGCCAGGCGTTCAGCCCCGTCCCGAAACCCACTTCAAACACAGCTATCGGCCGCTCGCTCTCCGCTGCAGCCCGTTCAGCAGCCACAAAGTCCAGTCCCGCACGGATATAGACATGCTCCGCCTCGCCCACAGCCCCGCGGTCCGAGTGGTACAATTCACCCAGCACCGCATGTCGCAGCGTCAGCGACCCATCCTCCGTTTCGAGAAATTCCATAATACGCTATCAGACAAGACTATCGGCGCACCAATTGAACCACATTCTCCACGTGATGAGTATGAGGAAACATATCCACCGGCTGCACACGCGTCACACGATACGCCTCGTCGAAAATGGCCAGGTCACGCGCCTGCGTCGCCGGATTACAACTTACATAGACCATCCGCTGCGGAGCTGCCGCCAGTATCGTCGCCGCCACGTCGGCATGAATACCTGCACGCGGCGGGTCGAGGATAATCACGTCGGGGCGACCATGCTGCTCAATAAAGGCGGCATTCAGCACATCCTTCATATCCCCCGCAAAGAACCGGGTATTCTCAATCCCGTTCAGGGCCGAGTTCTGTTTGGCATCCTCGATGGCCTCCGGCACATACTCGATGCCGACCACCCGACGCGCACGAGCCGCCACGAAATTGGCAATCGTTCCCGTCCCCGTATAGAGGTCATAGACCACCTCATCTCCAGTAAGTTCCGCAAAATCCCGCGCCACCTTGTAGAGGTTGTAGGCCTGTTCGGAGTTGGTCTGATAGAACGATTTGGGATTGACCCGAAAAGTGAGATTCTCCATCCGCTCTTCCATGTAGGGTTTGCCGGCGTAGCAAAAGACCTCGCGGTCACCAATCGAATCGTTCAACTTGTCGTTCACAATGTAGTTGAGCGAGGTAATCGACGGAAACTCCCGCACCAGTGCATCCAACAGCTCTGCACGCCGCTTAGCATCGTCCCGCGCAAAGACAACGGTCACCATCACCTCACCGGTAGTTGAAGTGCGAATGATGATATTTCGCAGGAAACCCTGATGGTCACGCAGGTTATAAAATTCCAATCCCAGTTCCTCAGCCAGTCGTTTCACCGCCAGCCGAATGGCATTCGACGGTTCGGCCTGCAGGTGGCACCACTCCACGTCGAGCACCTTGTCAAACATTCCGGGAATGTGAAATCCCAGCGCATTACCGTCGCCCGTCGCTGCCCCCGCAGCCACCTCCGAACGAGGCACCCATCGTTTGTTGGAGAAGGTAAATTCCAACTTGTTGCGGTAGTATTCGCTCCGTTCGGAACCGATAATGGGCGATATCTCGGGCAGTTCGACTTTTCCAAGCCGCCGCAACTGCTCTTCGACCTGCCGTTGTTTGTACTCCAGCTGCATCGGATAGGGCAGCGCCTGCCACTTGCAGCCGCCACACTCGCCGTAATGCTTGCAGAACGGTTCGACCCGCAGCGGCGAACGACGTACATAATTCACCACATACCCCTCCATAAAACGGCGGCGCTTGTTGTTAATCTGCACATCGACCACATCGCCCGGCACGGTGTGCGGCACGAAAACCACCACATCGTTATACTTGCCCAGCGATTTGCCTTCGGCGGCAATGTCGGTTATCTCCAGCCCCTCGATAAGCGGATATTTGTTTTTTCTTGGCGTCATACGGATTGCTATCGTTTCAGTGCGTCCAAAGATACGGGTAAATTTCGTAAATTTGGAACCGATTAACCATTGACCTCTCCGTTATGATTAAACTGGCAACGCTTACGTTTAACCCCTTCGGCGAAAACACCTATATCCTCTACGACGAAACGCTGGAATGTGCGATTGTGGATGCGGGCTGCAACTCCGCCAACGAACAACAGACTCTCACGGCCTTCATCGAAAAAAACGGCCTGAAACCGGTCGTGGCTGTCAATACCCACGGCCATGTGGACCACATTTGCGGCGTGGAGTTCGTCAAACGGCAGTGGGGAGTTCCTTTTGCCCTGCACCGCAACGACCAGCCGATTATGGAGATGGCCCACTGTTATGCCGAGATGGGATTTGACGTGACAAGTCTCCCCACGGTCGATATCGACCTGGCTGAAACGCCCGAAATCAAGGTCGGCAACAGCACCCTGCGCATCGTTCCGACCCCGGGCCATACACCGGGACACGTCGTCATCCACGCCCCGGAGGCCGACCTGCTGCTGACGGGCGACCTGCTCTTCAAAGAGAGCATCGGGCGCACCGACCTCCCCGGAGGCAGCTATACCGACCTAATGAACAGCATCGTGGAACGGGTCATTCCGCTGGGCAGCGACACCCGTATTTTCCCCGGCCACGGCCCCCAAAGCACCGTGGCACACGAAGTGATGTTCAATCCGTTTATTGTGGAGGCGCTGCGGGGCGACGTGAACTACAAAGCCAACGAAACCCATGAGAATTGACATTATCACCCTACTGCCCAAACTGTTGGACGGCGCCCTGAGCGAATCGATTATCAAACGGGCTCAGGACAAGGGGCTGGTTGAGATACACATCCACAACCTGCGCGACTACTGCGAGGACAAACACCGCACGGCCGACGACTATCCCTTCGGGGGTGAGGCGGGCATGGTGATGAAGGTGGAGCCGATTTACAAGATTATCACCCACCTCAAATCCGAACGGAAGTACGACGAGGTTATCTACACATCGCCCGACGGCATCACCTACAACCAGCGCGAAGCCAACCGTCTCTCGACGCTCGGAAACCTGATAATCCTCTGCGGACACTACAAGGGGGTAGACTACCGCGTGCGGGAGCACCTGATAACGCGCGAAATCTCCATCGGCGACTATGTGCTGACGGGGGGCGAATTGGCCGCGGCGATTATCACGGACAGCGTCGTGCGCATCCTGCCAGGGGCCATTGGCGATGAGTGTTCGGCCCTGACAGACAGTTTTCAAGACAATTTACTTGCACCACCGATTTATACCCGTCCGGCCGAATTCAACGGTTGGCGTGTGCCGGACGTACTGCTGTCGGGGAATTTTGCCGAAATCTCCCGCTGGCAGGAGGACCAGGCCTTCGAACGGACAAAACGCCTTCGACCTGATTTGCTGGAAATCAAATAACACGACATGAAGTATTACATCATAGCCGGTGAAGCCTCGGGCGACCTGCACGGCTCGAACCTGATTCGGGGTCTGCTGGAGGCCGACCCGCAGGCCGAGATACGCTTCTGGGGCGGCGACAAGATGATTGCGGCTGCCGGTACCCACGGTACTCTGGTACGCCACTACAAAGAGGCCTCAATAATGGGTTTTTGGGAGGTGCTGAAGAACCTGCGCCGAATAGGCCGGCAGATGCGCTTTTGCCGCGAGGATATCGCTATGTGGGGGCCTGACGTACTGATACTTATCGACTATCCGGGCTTCAACCTGCGAATGGCCCGCTTCGTACACACCCATCGGTGGACGCGCCCCCAGGGGCGGCCGCAAGTCTTCTACTACATTGCTCCGAAGGTGTGGGCATGGAAAGAAAAACGGGTGGCCAAACTGCGGGAGTATGTCGACAAGCTCTTCATTATCTTTCCGTTCGAGATTGCCTACTTCCGCCGCCACGGCATCGAGGCTTTTTACGCGGGAAATCCGCTGATGGACTCCGTGTCGCAGCGACCGACAGTAACGCCCGAAGCTGCGGAGGCCTTCCGACGCGAAAACAACCTCGACCAGCGGCCCATTATCGCCCTGGTGGCAGGCAGCCGCAGCTCCGAGATTCAGTACAACCTGCCCCACATGGTGGCCGTGTCACGCCTCTTTCCCGACTACCAGTTTGTCGTAACGGGTGTCTCGTGGCTCGACCGTTCGCTGTACGACAAATATCTGGCAGGGAGCGACGTGCGCTTCGTATGCGACAAGACCTACGAGACCATTGCCCAGTCGGCCGCCGCGCTGGTCACCTCAGGGACGGCAACCCTCGAAACGGCGCTGCTCCGAGTGCCCGAAGTGGTCTGTTTCCGCAGCTCGGCCATCAGCATCTGGATAGCCAAACGGTTGGTCAAACTGCGCTTCATTTCGCTAGTCAATCTCGTCATGGACCGCGAAGTGGTACGCGAACTGATTCAGGAAGATTTTACACCCGAGATTGCCGCCCACGAACTGCGCGCCATCCTGCCCGGAGGGACGAAACATGCCCGCATGATGCAGGATTTCGAAGCGCTGCGGGTAGCCATGGGCGAACCCGGCGCTTCGCAACGTGTGGCGGCAGAGATGGTCCGGTTACTCAACGAAAAACATTCGGCATGAAAATTATTTGCATCGGCATGAACTATGCCGAACACGTGCGGGAGCTCCCCTCGGTATGGGACGGCAGCGAACGCCCCATACCGCAGGCTCCGGTCTTTTTTATCAAACCCGACACCGCGCTGCTGCGGAACAACGACGCCTTTTACATTCCCGATTTTTCGAACGACGTACAGTACGAATGTGAAGTAATCGTCAAGATAAACCGCCTATGCAAAGGAATCGATGAACGTTACGCACATCGATGCTATGAAGAGGTAGGACTGGGTATCGACTTCACGGCACGCGACCTCCAACGGCGCTGCAAGGCCGAGGGTCTTCCGTGGGAGATAGCCAAAGGGTTCGACCATTCGGCGGCCGTATCGCCCGTCTTTATTCCAAAGAGTGAACTGCCTGAAATTCAGAATCTCCATTTTTCAATGTCCCTGAATGGCGAGCAGCGGCAGGCAGGTTATACGGGGGATATGATTTTCAGCGTGGACCGAATTATTGCCTACGTATCGCGTTTCGTTACGTTGCGCATTGGCGACCTGATATTTACAGGGACACCGGTAGGAGTGGGACAGGTGCACATCGGGGACCGTCTGACGGCTGAACTGGAGGGGCGTACCTTGCTCGATTTTGACATTAAATAAACCGCATAACAGACTGTTTGTGAATCCGATTTTTCAAAACAGAGATATCATTTTAGCCAGCAGTTCGCCGCGGCGGCGCGAACTGCTGACCGGCCTCGGCATCCCGTTTCGGGTAGCGGCACCTTATGCGGTCGAAGAGGTCTATCCGGCCGGGACGGCACCCCATGCCGTCCCGGCCTACCTCTCGGCCCTGAAGTCGAACGCCTATCCGCAGCCGCTCACCAACAGGCAAATCCTGCTGACGGCCGACACGGTCGTTATCCACAGCGGGCAGGTCATCGGCAAGCCTCAGGATGCGGCCGATGCGGCCCGCATCCTGAGGCAACTCGCAGCCTCGACCCACGAGGTAGTGACGGGCATCACCCTGCGCGACAACCGTCGCACCGTGACCTGCTCGGAGACAGCTCGCGTGACGTTCGGCCCCCTCTCGGACGACGAGATAACCTACTACGTCGATACTTACCGTCCGATGGACAAGGCCGGAGCCTACGGCATTCAGGAGTGGATAGGTTACATCGGCATCGAACGCATCGAGGGGTCGTTCTACAACGTCATGGGGCTCCCCACGCGACTGCTCTACACAACCCTTATCGACTTTATTCAGACTGCAAATTCTTAATTGACACGATAACCACATGAAACACTTGACACGTCTTACGCTTTTGACCCTGACCTTCTGTCTGAGCCTCAGCACCACCCGTGCCGACGAAGGGATGTGGCTTCCGAGCCTCGTGGCCGAAGGTCGCATCAATGACATGCGCGCCAAAGGGTTGCGCCTGACGGCCGAGGACCTCTATGCCGTCAATCAGGCCAGCCTCAAGGATGCCATCGTCCGTTTCGGCAGCGGGTGCACAGGGGAACTGATTTCGGACGAGGGGCTGTTGATTACCAACCACCACTGTGGCTACGGCCAGATTCAGCAACACAGCTCCGTCGAACACGACTACCTGACCCATGGTTTTGCAGCCATGAACCGTTCGGAGGAGTTGCCCAATCCGGGACTGGTCGTGAGTTTTCTGGTGGAGATGCGGGATGTAACCGATGCCGTACTGAAGGGGGTAAAGCCCGGGATGGATGAAGCGCAACGCACCAAAATCATCGACCGCAACAAGGCGAAAGCCATTCAGGCAGCCACCAAAGGCAACCATTACAAAGCGACCGTCGAAGCATTGTATTACGGCAATCAATATTTTCTGTTTGTATACGAGGTGTTCGAAGATGTGCGACTGGTTTTCGCACCGCCGTCGGCCGTCGGGAAGTTCGGCGGGGACACCGACAACTGGATGTGGCCGCGCCACACGGGTGACTTCTCGATTTTCCGCGTCTATGCCGGGCCCGACAACAAACCCGCTCCCTATTCGCCGGAAAACGTACCCTATGTACCCAAAAAATCGTTTACTATCTCCCTGAAGGGGATTGACGAGGGAGATTTCACCTTTGTCTATGGTTTCCCGGGCCGCACCTACCAATACCTGCACTCGGCCGCCGTGCGATACACCCAACAGTTGAGCGACCCTCACAAAGTGAAACTGCGTACCCTGCGGCTCGACATTATGAACCGCGCCATGGCGGCTGATGCGGCCGTGCGTATTCAGTATGCCGCGAAGAATGCCAGCGTATCGAACGCCTGGAAAAAGTGGCAAGGTGAGATGCGGGGCCTCGAACGACTCGGCACGGCAGCCAAAAAAGAGGCTTTTGAAGAGCGGTTCGAAGCGTGGGCGGCCGACAAGCCCGAATACGCAGGGGTAACGGAACGACTGGCCGCATTGTATGATTCGTTGGAGCCCTATGCCTTTGCCCGCGACTACCACAGCGAAGCGGTGATGGCCATCGAACTGCTGAAATTTGCCGGCAATTTTGCCAATGCCCGTGACCTGAAACCCGAAACGATTGCCTCGCTTCAAAAGGCGGCTGACGGTTTTTTCAAGGATTATGTACCGGCCATCGACCGCGAGACGACCACGGCTCTGTTGCAGGAGTATGCCCGATACGTTCCGGCACGGTTCCGTCCGCAAGGGGTAGTCATTGATTCGTTTGCCACTGCAGTATTCGACCGCAGCCTCTTTACCGATTCCGTACAGTTGCGTGCACTGCTGGCAACGGCTGATACGGCAGCCCTGCGGCAGCAAATCAACAGCGATGCGGCCGTAGAGGCCTATCGGGCTTTCCTGTCGGCCTACCAAAACACCATCGAACCGACCTACGCCGCACTGAACCGCCAACTTGACACCGAATACCGCACCTATATGCGGGGGATGATGGAGATGCTCGACGGCACGAAGGAGTTTTATCCCGATGCCAACTCCACGCTGCGCATCGCCTACGGGAAAGTGGACGGCTATCGGCCGATGGATGCCGTCTATTATGAGCCTGTCTCGACCCTCGAAGGGGTGATGCAGAAGGACAATCCCGAGATTTACGATTACGACGTGCCGACCCGCCTGCGCGAGATTTACGAGACGAAGGACTACGGTCCCTGGGCAGTAAACGGCACCGTTCCCGTGGCCTTTATCGCCACCAACCACACCACGGGCGGTAACTCGGGCAGCCCCGTACTGAATGCCGATGGCGAACTTATCGGGGTCAATTTTGACCGCTGCTGGGAGGGAACCATGTCCGACCTGGAGTACGACCCGACGGTTTGTCGGAATATTGCTCTCGATATTCGGTATGCCCTGTTCCTGATTGACCGCGTCGGAGGGGCAGGCTACATGCTGGACGAAATGAAATTTTCGAAATAATCATCCACACGCCTCACGATGACTGCCGCCACAACCATACCGCAACGTCTTGCCGCCCTGCGGCAATGGATGCACGACCATAGCCTGGGGGCCTTTGTGGTTCCCTCGAACGACCCCCATTTCAGTGAATATGTGACTCCGCACTGGGGCTGTCGAGCCTGGATAAGCGGTTTCGACGGTTCGGCCGGGACGGTGGTCGTTACAGCCGAACGGGCTGCGCTGTGGACCGACTCGCGTTACTTCCTGCAGGCGGAGACGCAGCTGCGGGGGAGCGGCATCGAGTTGCAGCGGATGGGAGTAGCAGGGACACCGAGCCTGGCAGAGTGGCTGCAACAGCATCTCCACGCCAACTCGGTAGTTGGCGTGGACGGCGCACTCTTCAGCCGCGCCGCTTTCGACCAATTCCAACGGGAATTGGTCGAACAGCAGCTGGAGCTGCGGGCAACGGACGACCCGTTCGCCTCGATTTGGAAGGGGCGACCACCCATGCCCTCGGAAACGGTTATCGCACTGTCGGAGCAATACAGCGGGGAGAGCACGGCCCATAAATTGGCTCGCATCCGTCAGCAGCAGCCGCAGGATGCTGTACGGATAATCGCCGTGTTGGACGAGATTGCCTGGACGCTGAACCTGCGCGGCGGGGATATTGCCTACAACCCGCTCTTTATCTCCTACCTTGCCGTGGAGCCGCAGCGGGCCGTGCTGTTCGTGCAACCGCAAAAAATAGCCTCGGATACGGCTAAACAACTGCAAGAAGAGGCCGATGTGGAAATATCTCCCTACGAAGCCTTCACAGAGTACCTGACAACGCTCGGCGGGAAAAAGGTAGTGGTCAATCCAAACGGACTGGATACCCGCTCTTGGGAGGCATTGGAGCATGCCGAAGCGCATCTCATCCGTGAATCGACCCCTTATGGCGCAGTTTCGGCGATGAAAGCCGTCAAAAACAGGACGGAAATCGAGGGATTTCGTCAGGCCATGGAGCGTGACGGGGTGGCACTGGTACGTTTTGAACGGTGGCTGGAGGAGGCCGTTCGGTCGGGCGCGCGCCCGACCGAACGGCAGATTGCCGAAAGGCTGCACGCCTTTCGGGCTGCGGGCGAGGAGTTCCGTGGCGAAAGTTTCGAGACCATTGCCGGATACGGCGACCATGGCGCCATTGTCCACTACAGCGTAACGCCCGAAAGCGACTGCCCCCTCGACACGGAGAGTTTCCTGCTGATTGACAGCGGCGGACAGTACCTCTGCGGCACAACGGACATTACCCGCACCTACCATTTCGGCCGCCCCACGGCGGAACAGCGACGCGACTACACGGCCGTGCTGAAGGGGATGATTGACCTGAGCGCCTCACAGTTTCCCGTCAGGACCCGCGGCGCGCAGCTCGATGTGCTGGCGCGTCGCTACCTCTGGGCACAGGGCGACAACTACCTCCACGGCACGGGACACGGCATCGGCCATTTTCTGTGTGTTCACGAAGGGCCGCAATCCATTCGGATGAACGAAAATCCCGTCGTACTGCAACCGGGAATGGTGCAGAGTTGTGAGCCGGGGCTATATCGTGCCGGGAGCCACGGCATTCGTATCGAAAACCTGATTCTAGTCTCGGAAACAGACGTGCCCAACGGTTTTCTCCGCTTCGAGACCCTGACCCTCTGTCCCATATCGACCACAGCGTTGGATATCGAGGCGCTGGAACGACCGCAACGGGAGTGGTTGAACAGCTATCATGCAGAGGTATACAGGCGGTTGGCCCCATTGCTGACCCCGGACGAGCAGGCTTGGCTTCGGGACAAAACCCGACCTGTTTAGTACCATCTTTAGGCACAATTCTTGATATACAATCCAGCAAAGACTAAACTATCTACTAAATGGATTGGAATTATGGAAGAACAGGTAATACAAGGGTTTGAACTGAGCCGTTTTCTCGGGAAGTGGTATGAAATCGCCCGCTTCGAGCATATTTTCGAACGGGGCATGCAGGCCGTAACCGCTGAATATTCCATTCGGTCGGACGGCAAGGTTCGGGTTATCAATCGGGGACACCGCGGTGCAATGGACGGTTCCCTGGCCCAAGTCGTCGGAACGGCCAAACTCGGGGACCCGAAGAGCCCCAACCGTCCGGGTTATCTGAAAGTCTCGTTTTTCGGGCCGTTCTACACGCCGTATTACATCCTGGCATTGGACGCCGACTATCGGTATGCTTTGGTGGGCGGGAAAAAACGGAAATACCTGTGGATTCTCTCACGGGAACCGCAACTGCCTCAGGATATTACGCAAGGACTTATCACCAAGGCCAAAGAGCTCGGGTTCGATGTCTCACGGCTGGTCTTTGTGCAGCAACATCCCGACGGGGTAGGGTCCGAATAGGTATCCTATTCAGGCCCATCCTGAAAATACGGCGGCGGGGTAACATGGTCTTCCATGTTACCCCGCTGCTTGTTCTATCCCCGCATCCGACTACGGGTTATACAAGTCGAAATTCCGAAAACTGAATATCTCCCGTATCAACTCCCGCATCTGAGCCGCCACCGTATGCTCAGGCTCCAACTCCAGCGTTCTGGTAAAATCATTCATCGCCGGGCCAAACTCGTTTTGCCGATAATAGAGGCAGCCCCGAGCAAAATAGTTGCCCGCTTCATTGGGAGCCCGTTCTATGGCATCGCTCCACTCGCCAAGGGTCATATCGTCCATCGTGTACAGTTTTTTGCTGTATATATAGTCCCTCACCACGCTCGGGACCAGATTATCCGCTACGGTCAGCCCTGCCGCCAAAGCGGCCCGTATCGAGGTCGAATCGACCGCAAAGAGAGGCGCTTCGGCCATTTCAGGCGATGCCGTGCCGTGGTTACGCGGATAAATCAAAAAACGTACCAAACGGCGCAACTCCTCGGACCGGTGCCAGCGCGGCAACTGGTCAGCGATGTCGCTGCCCGCCAGGATACTAAACTGTACATCGGGACAGTGCTCCCGCAGATATTCAATCGTATGGATGGTGTATGAGGGTTGTGGCAGAGCAGCCTCCACGTCACAGGCTTTCAGTCGGGGGTCGCCCGTCTCTTCCACCGCCAGTCGGACCATGGCCAGCCGGTCGGCAAACGGTGCCAGCAGCGCCGGATTTTTCAGCGGATTTTGGGGCGAGACGACCAGCCACACCTCATCGGCCAACTCCTGCGTCACCACATACTGCGCCACGGCCAGATGCCCCCTATGAATGGGGTTGAACGACCCCATTAGCAGTGCCACCCGTTTCCCGTTTTGTCCCATAGCCACGATTCCGTTTCCGCCGATAAAGATTATTTGGCTTTCAGAAAATCCCCCACAACCCGGGTCGCCTCGTCATAGGCCGTTTCGAGGTCATCATTGACAATTACACGGTCGAACCGCTCGGCATAGGCAATCTCCTGTTCCGCCTTGGCCAAACGCCGCTCAATGGCTTCGGGAGCATCCGTTCCCCGTCCTTCGAGCCGCGCACGCAACACCTCCACCGAAGGCGGCATGATAAATATCGACAAGGCCTGCTCGCCAAAGAGTTTCTTGATATTCAACCCGCCGACTACATCCACGTCAAACACCACCACATGCCCACGGTCCCAGATACGGTCAATCTCGGCCCGCAGCGTCCCGTAACAGGTACCGGCATAGACCTCCTCCCACTCGAGGAACTCACCCTCTTCGACCCGCGCCATAAATTCGGCACGGTCCATGAAATAGTAATCCACCCCGTCGCGTTCTTCGCCCCGTGGAGCCCGCGAGGTGGCCGAAATCGAAAATTCGAGTTCCGGAAAACGTTTCAAAAGATGCTTGACAATGGTGGTCTTGCCCGAGCCTGACGGAGCCGAAAATATCAATACCTTGCCCATACAATAACGTCTCTTTAAGCGGTTCTATACAACTATAAAAGATTGAGCAGCTGCTCTTTGATTTTCTCCAGTTCGTCCTTCATCCGCACAACGATTTTCTGAATCCCGGCATGGTTGGCCTTCGAGCCGGTGGTGTTGATTTCGCGCCCCATCTCCTGAGCGATAAAACCCAACTTGCGCCCCACACCCTCCGACTCTTGGGCAACGGTACGAAAATAGTCACAGTGTTGCTTTAGACGCACCTTTTCCTCCGTGATATCGAACTTCTCGAGGTAATAGATTATCTCCTGCTCGAAACGGTTGCTGTCCACCTTCACCTGCAGGGCATTCAGGTTCTCCATCAAACGGGTCCGCACCGTCTCGATGCGTTCGCCCTCGAGCGGAACTATCTCGGCCGACAATGCCTCGATGGTGTCGATGCGTTTCAGCAGGTCGGCTATCAGCACCGCCCCCTCCTGTTCACGAAACCGGTTCAGATTTTCCACCGCCTCGGCCACCGCCTCGGTCAGCGCCTGCCACTCTTCGTCGCTGATAGTCACCGCCTCGGTCTGCATCACCTCGGGAAGGCGCAAAACCGTCGTAATCAACGGTTCGGCCGTATTGTGGTCGCCCAACTCCCGCTGAAGCGCTGCCAACTGCGTATAATAGGTCCGAAACAACTCCTTGTTGATTGTCCCGGCAGCGGTTTTCGCCCCGCTCAGGTTTTCGACCGTCACGAACAAGTCCACCTTGCCGCGCCCCAACGCCTTGCCCACCGTATTGCGAATCTCGTACTCCTTCTCGCGGTAAATCGACGGGATGCGGGTCGAGAGGTCGAGCTGTTTACTGTTCAGGCTTTTGATTTCAACGGTTATCTTGCGCTGGTCGGTATGCCGTTCGGCACGTCCGAAACCGGTCATTGATTTAATCATGATTCGGAATGTTTTTTCGGATTCTTTTTAGCAAAGATAGAGTGATTTTCCCATTTTCCACTGCGATAGTAGCCATAAGCGATGGCCAGCCCGACACTCCAACCCACAGGAACCGCCCACCAGATGCCCCGTTCGCCGATGAGCCTCGAGAGCCACATGGCCGCCGGGATGCGCACCACCCACAACGACAACAGGGTGGAGAACATCGGGAAAATCACCGCCCCGGCTCCGCGCAGCATGCCGTTGATGACAAACATCCCGCTGAAGACGAGATAGAACGAGCTGACAATCACGAGGTATTCGCGTCCCACGCGAATCACATCCTCGTCGGTGGTGAAGATGCGCAGGATGTCGGAGCCGAAGAGCACAATGACGGCCGTAATCAGCACGCAGGTCAGGGAAGAGTAGAGCAGGGTCATTTTCAGCCCGCGGTGGACACGGTCCATGCGTCCCGCACCGACGTTTTGGCCGGTGAAGCTGGTCAGCGCCATGGCGAAGTTCATGGAGGGGATAACCGCCAGGTTGTCCACCCGAATCGCAGCGCTGTAACCCGCAATGACATCCGTTCCCCATCCGTTCACAATCCCCATCAGGGCCACCATCCCCAGCGCCACGAACGACTGCTGCACCCCTGTGGGCAATCCGTAGTTGATACACTGGCGGAAGATTTTGCGGTCGAAGCGCAGTTTGAGCAGGTTGATATGGAAGATGGATTTCCCGGCATTGATATACCAGATGGCGACAAAGTAGGCCACGCCTTGTGCAATGACCGTAGCCCAGGCTGCCCCGGCCACGCCCCAGCCAAACTGCAGAATGAACAGCAGGTCGAGCCCCACGTTAAGCACCGCCGAAATCAGCAGGAAATAGAGCGGTGTTTTGGAGTCCCCGACCCCGCGCAGAATGGCGGCCACCGTATTGAATCCGAAAAGCAGAAAGACACCTCCGAGATAGATTTGGAGATACTCCGTAGCGAGCGGAATCAGCTCTTCGGGCAGGGCAATCAGCCGAAAGATACCCTCGCTGCAAAAGACCCCCACCAGCGCAATCACCAGTCCGGCACCGACCAGAAAAATATGCAGTGTATCACTGGTCAGCCGCACCTTGTCGTACTGTTTGGCGCCGAAATATTGCGAGATGACGACGCTGGCCCCGCTGCCCACACCGATGACCAGCGCTACCACGGCAAACACCACCGGGGTACTGGCCCCAACGGCCGCCAGCGCCGCTTTACCGAGGTAACGACCCACGATAGCGCTATCGACAATCTGGTAGAGCTGCATGACGAAGTTCCCCAGAATGATGGGTAACGAGAAGAGGATAATCTGTCGCCCGACGGGCCCCGAAGTCAAGTCTTTCATAGGTGGTCACGCTGCAATAAGGCAGAACAAAAGTCGCAAAAAATTTCATTTCCGAAGAATTTTTCCGATATTGGTAGCCTCTTTTGTTTCCATATCCATGTGTGGTTCTTCAGCCGAATCACCGCTTAACACACTCACCGACCTATGAAAAAACACAACTTCTCCGCAGGCCCCTCCATCCTGCCTCGCGTAGCGGTCGAAAATGCCGCCAAAGCCGTTCTGGACCTCAATGGTATCGGACTCTCGGTACTCGAAATATCACACCGCACCAAAGACTTTGAAGACGTACTCGACGAAGCCGTGGCACTCTTCAAAGAGCTGCTCCACATTCCCGAAGGGTACAGCGTGCTCTTCCTCGGAGGCGGAGCCAGCATGCAGTTCTGCATGGTACCGTTCAACCTGCTGGAGAAAAAAGCCGGTTATGTCAATACCGGGGTATGGGCCAAAAAAGCCCTCAAAGAGGCCAAACTCTTCGGCGAAGTGGTCACCGTGGCCTCGTCCGAAGACAAAAACTTCTCGTACATCCCCAAAGGATTCGAAATCCCCACCGACCTCGACTACCTCCACATCACCACCAACAACACCATCTTCGGGACCGAATTCAAAACCGACCTCGATTCTCCGGTTACGCTGGTGGCCGACATGTCGTCCGACATTCTGTCTCGTCCGGTCAATGTGTCGAAATACGGACTTATCTACGGCGGGGCACAGAAAAACCTCGGCCCGGCAGGCGTTACTTTCGTTATCGTGCGCAACGACATCCTCGGCAAAGTGTCGCGTGCCATCCCCAGCATGCTCGACTACCGTACCCACGTCGAAGGGGGCTCGATGTTCAACACCCCCCCCGTTTTCCCGATTTATGTGGTGCGCGAAACGCTCAAATGGCTCAAATCAATCGGTGGGGTGCCCGCTATCCAAAAACTCAACGAAGAGAAAGCAGCCCTCCTCTACGACGAAATCGACCGCAACTCGATGTTCACCGCCACCGCTGCCCGCGAAGACCGCTCCCTGATGAACGCCTGCTTCGTCTACAGCGAACCCTACAAGGATAAGGATATCTTCGACTTCGTGAACTTCGCCAAAGAACGCGGCATGGTCGGCATCAAAGGACACCGTCTGGTGGGCGGCTTCCGCGCCTCCATCTACAACGCACTCCCCAAAGAGAGTGTTCAGGCCCTTATCGCCTGCATGCAGGAATTCGAAAAAGAGTGTGCCAAATAATCGGTCGAGGAGAACTGCACTATGAAAATACTCGTAGCAACCGAAAAGCCCTTCTCGCGGCAGGCCACTGACGGCATCGCGGCCATTGCCCGTGAAGCGGGTTACGACTGCGCCCTGCTCGAAAAATACGCCTCGGTCGATGAACTCAAAGCCGCCGTGGCCGATGCCGATGCCCTGATTGTCCGCTCGGACAAGGTCACTGCCGAGGTCATTGCCTCTGCCCCGAAACTCAAAATCGTCGTACGTGCCGGAGCCGGTTACGACAACCTCGACCTGGCCGCCTGCACCGCACGCGGTATCGTCGCCATGAACACCCCCGGCCAAAACTCCAATGCCGTGGCCGAACTGGCCATCGCCATGATGATTTTCATGGCCCGCAACCAGTTTACACCCGGCACCGGGAGCGAAATCAGCGGCAAACGGCTCGGGATTCACGCCTATGGAAACGTAGGACGTATCGTGGCCCGCTACGGCAAGGCGCTGGGGATGGAAGTGGCGGCTTATGACCCCTTTGTGACAGACCCTGCGGTGTTCGAACGGGACGGTGTGAAAATGGCCGCCTCGGTCGAAGAGCTCTACCGAAACAGCGACTACCTCTCGCTCCACATTCCCGCGACACCCGAAACCAAAGGGTCGATAGGGTATGACCTGCTGACGTCGATGCCCCAGGGGGCTACACTGGTCAATACGGCTCGCAAGGAGGTGATTGACGAAGCCGGACTGGCCCGGGCACTCGCCGAACGGACCGACCTGAAGTACATCACCGACATTCTGCCCGATACGGCGGCGCAGTTGAGCGAACAGTTCGGCAAACGCTTCTTCACCACTCCCAAGAAGATGGGAGCCGAAACGGCCGAAGCCAATGTCAATGCGGGATTGGCTGCAGCACGGCAGATTGTGGCCTTCCTGAAGGAGGGTGTCACGAAATTCCAGGTAAACAAATAGAACGACAAACACACTGTATGGTTAAAATAAAACCGTTCAAAGGGATTCGTCCCCCGGCACAATGGGCCAAAGAGGTCGCTTCGCGTCCGTATGATGTATTGAACTCGGTGGAGGCTAAAGCCGAAGCCGGCGAAAAATCGCTCCTGCACATCATCAAACCCGAAATCGACTTCGACCCCATCATCGACGAACACTCGACCGAGGCATACGACCGTGCCGTCGAGAACTTTGCCCGTTGGAAAAACAATGGATGGCTCGTGGCCGATGAACAGGAACACTATTACGTCTACGCCCAGACCATGGAAGGGCGCACGCAATACGGATTGGTAGCGGCCTGTCACTTTCAGGACTATATGGATGGACGGATTAAAAAGCACGAGCTGACCCGTCCCGACAAGGAAGAGGACCGCATGAAGCATGTGCGCAACCAAAATGCCAACATCGAACCGGTCTTTTTCGCCTACCCGGCGGACAACGAGTTGGATACGCTGATTCAAAGCGTAGTCACCTCGAAAGCACCGGAATACGATTTTGTTGCGGAAGGGGATGGGTTCGGACACCGTTTCTGGGTCATTGACGACCCGAAGGTGATTGAGCGCATTACGGCACGCTTTGCGGAAATACCGGCGCTTTATGTAGCTGACGGTCACCACCGTACCGCCGCAGCCGCACGCGTGGGGCAGGAGAAAAAAGAGACGCTCCTCAAACAGGGCGCCACCTATACCGGTCAGGAGGAGTTCAACTACTTCCTGGCGGTGATTTTCCCCGACAACCAGCTGAAAATCATTGACTACAACCGTGTCGTGAAAGACCTGAACGGACTGACGCCGACCGCGTTGCTGGAAGCCCTCGGCCACGATTTCGAAGTGACCGCAAAAGGTTCGGACATCTACAAGCCCTCCGCACTGCACGATTTCTCGATGTACCTGGACGGGCAGTGGTACGAACTGCGGGCCAAACCCGGCACCTATGACGACCACGACCCGATTGGCGTACTGGACGTCACCATCCTCTCCAACCTGG
>NBJMC04203__coassemble_165_pt1 | contig 66176 bp, 47 predicted proteins | sample NBJMC04203__metabat2_high_PE_019 | metagenome-assembled genome bin NBJMC04203 | reverse complement strand
CTTTTTCCTTATCCGTATCCATAACGGGTCGTTCCTGAGCCATGGTTATCCGCTGTCTGAATGGTTATTGGACAAAGATAACGATTTTACATGGGATTACACGCTCTCTTGTTTTTATGAAAAACCATGGCACTCCATTTCCTCCTTTCCGGACAATCCGCGTTCTTCGACTGCGAATCTTTATCCGAAATCCATATGAAATACTTTACCCTTGAAGAGTTGTGCCGCTCGGAGACGGCTGCTGCCCGAAACATTGACAATACCCCTGATGCTGCCGCATGCCAACGTTTGCAAACTCTTGTTACCCAGCTGCTGGACCCGATACGGGCGGCGTGGGGCTCTCCCATCACGGTTAATAGCGGCTATCGTTCCCCGGCTCTGAACAGTGCCGTTGGCGGTGTCCCCACATCCCAGCACGTAAAGGGCGAGGCGGCCGATATTACCGTCGGCTCAACAGCAGACAACAAGCGCCTTTTCGATAGGATTGTCGAAATGCAAAAGACACGCCGCATCGCGTTTGACCAACTTATCGACGAGTCTCACTACCGCTGGATACACATTAGCTATCGTGCAGGAGCCAATCGAAACCAGGTCTTGCATCTGTGAAAGGTGTCAGGACGAGAGGGGATGGGCATATGCGCCGACCGGTGCCGCTAGGCATGCGAGCCGACTCGTGTCCGCAATAGAATGCGAATTGCTTGCAATTTGTGTCAGGCCGAAACCGCCGTATGCGGAGGCCTGCTCTGAAACGAGCATGCCCCGCCGGCTTCGACCATAAAATTGTTCGAGAAAACGGTTTCGCCAGAAACCGTCAGCCCGCAGCCACCCCCGGCGAAGGGCTGAAAGAGTGCCCGCCACGGCGTGCCCTCTCTTCCCTTCGCTGGCTGCTCCCGAGGTGCCGCTCGGCACTCGAGCCGACTTGTGTCCGCAATAGAATGCGAATTGCTTGCCATTCGTGTCAGGCCGAAGCCGCCGCATGCGGAGGCCTGCTCTGAGGTGAGCATGCTCCGCCGGCTTCAACCTGAGGTGTTAGTTTCACACATCCAATTAATTAATATTCGGCAAAAGCTGTTGCGGTTCGTAACCACCTGGCACGCGAGCCGATTCGTGTCCGCAATAGAATGCGGTTGCACAGCAACCGTGTCAGGCCGGAGCCATGGGGCTGCGGAGGCCTGCGCTATATCGCGCGCCCTCCACTGGCTCCGTCCTAGTGTATTGCTCGGGTCCGGGTTTCCTCGCTTGGGGTTTATCTGCTCTTTGCGCTCTTTTCCCACCGGGAGAACCGGAGCTGCTCCCTGCGCCTTCCCTCTCTTCCCCTATACGGATACCCCTGCGGATTACTCCCCCCTTATCCCGCTCCTTCGATTCCCCACACGTTACTCCTGCACGCAACGAACGGATAAAGCCCATGCCCGGTAGTTGGTGTAGCCAGGGTTGACATCGCTCATATCGAAGCGTAGGTGCCTGGCATCCGTACCACTAATTGAAGCGGACCGGCAGCAGCCGATGCTGCCAACGACGCCAAAAACGCCACTATTGAAGTTGCGATACCCCGCCGCAGGAAACCACCCCATATGGATGTATTTCCTCCCGTTTGCTACATTCGTACCGGAACCCGATAGCGTCATGGTAACAGTAGAAAAGTCCCCATAGGTCTTAGATGCATCTGTTGGTACTCGCCATCCTTTTGGACAGGGGTCATAAGTGCTCTTTATACTCCCATCTCCCCATAATGTATTGTCCTGATTGATAGCCAATGTTGCATACCAGTCATAAGGAGTAGTTGTATTATAGATAAATGTAAGCGGGTTTTTAACAGAATAAATCATTGAGGTAGTCCCGTTGATAACTCCTGAAGTAGTAATGTTTATTTTTCTGTATCCCGTGCCATCTTCTGTTAATTCAGTGTTTCCATCAGCATCATAAATCGAGATTGTTTCTGCATTCGGGTCGGCTCCAGTTACTTGTGTTATCGTGCTGCCGTCGGCGCCCGGAAAACAGTCCTTGCGGCCCCAAACCCCTCCAAACCATAAAAAATGCGCGCCCACTACCTGTGGACGCGCACGAAACAACTCGAGACGAAAACTCCCTAGCGGTCACCCCGACCTCGACCCTCGTACCAGTCAATGTAGGCACGATTCACCAGTTTATTCCCGCCGGGAGTGGGATAATTGCCCGAAAAATACCAGTCCCCCGTATGGTTCGGACAGGCTCGATGCAAATCCGCAATGGTTTGATACACTACCTCTACCTCCGACGGACAGTCTGACGGAGTTATCATCCGTGCAATGCGGTCCGAGATGTCGCGGTCACTGAACGGTTCGTAGATGGCCTTGACGTGATTGACAATTTCTTCCTTGGGCAGATGTTCCTGAGCCTTGCAGAGTCGGTATACCTCGTCAATGCGGGAGGACATGCCCCGTTCCCGCAGCAACTCAATCGCTGCATTGAAGGCGATAAACTCACCCATGCTCGACATGTCGATACCGTAGCAGTCCGGATAGCGGATTTGGGGCGAGCTGGAGACAATCACAATCTTGCGGGGACGCTGGCGGCTGAGAATGTGTACGATGCTGCGGCGAAGCGTCGTGCCGCGGACAATGCTGTCGTCGATGGCTACCACCGAATCCACTCCGGGGCGAGTGGTGCCGTAGGTCGTGTCGTAGACGTGTGCGGCCAGGTCGTCGCGGCTGCTGTCCTCGGCGATAAAGGTCCGCAGTTTAATGTCTTTGAGGGCCAGTTTTTCGGTGCGTACCCGCATGGCCATAATGTCGGTGATTTCGGCTTCGGTCAGCGTCTCGCGCGAGGCCAGCAGGGCATGGCATTTCTGGCGGTTGAACCACTCCTGAAGACCCTCCATCATCCCCATGTAGGCCACCTCGGCCGTGTTCGGAATAAACGAGAAGACCGTGTGCGCAAAGTCATAATCGACGCGGCTCAGCACCTCTTCGACCAGCAGACGCCCCAACTCTTTCCGTTCGCGGTAGATGTCGCAGTCGCTGCCGCGTGAGAAATAGATGCGTTCGAACGAACAGGCTTTGACCTCACCGGCAGGCAGCACCTGCGCCAACCGCCATGCGCCCGACTGATTGACCAGCAGCGCCTGTCCCGGCAGCAGTTCGTGTACCTGGTCGGTGTCGATGTCGAAAGTGGTTTGCAGCACAGGACGTTCGGAAGCAACGGCAACCACATCGTCTGAGATGTAGTAGAAAGCAGGGCGAATGCCGTGCGGGTCGCGCAGCGAGAACATCTCACCGCTCCCTGTCAGACCACATATCACGTAACCCCCGTCCCACAACTGGGACGCTTCGCGCAGAATACGCTCGATATCGACATGAGTTTCGATGGCTGCGTTCAGCGGGGCGCCTTCCAGACCCTGTGCCTTGAAGTGTTGGTATTGGCGGTCTACTTCGCTGTCCAGCAGGTAGCCCAGCTGTTCGAGCAGGATAAAGGTATCGGCATTGTGGCGGGGGTGCTGGCCGCGCGAGACAATGTGGGCAAACAACTCATCCACATTGGTCAGGTTGAAGTTGCCGGCCAGCGAAAGATTGCGGCTGCGCCAGTTGTTACGGCGCAGGAAAGGGTGCGTATACGAAATGCCGGAACGTCCCGTGGTGCTGTACCGCAGGTGACCCATATAGAGTTCACCGACAAAGGGACGATGGAGCGGGTCGGCGGCCAGGTCGCGGTGAACGGACGAGAAAATCTCCTGAATGGCCCCGGTTCCCATGGCGCGTTCGCGAAAAATATACTCTTCGCCCGGTTCGGCGTGGAGCTTGACAGCGGCCAGACCGGCCCCTTCCTGGCCGCGGTTGTGCTGTTTCTCCATCAGCAGGTAGAGCTTGTTCAGACCCCACAGGTCGGTACCGTAGGTCTCCCGATAGTGTTCCAGCGGTTTCAGCAGGCGTACCATTGCTATCCCGCATTCGTGTTTGATGCTGTCGCTCATCGTATTAAATTGACTGACAATTGGACTATCTTCATCGGCCATTCGGAGGAGGAGAGGGTAGTGCGGAGTCGGGTGGGGCTGAGGTGAACGACAAACAACCGGAAAATCGTCTATCGGCCTCGGTAAATCACTCCCATCTCGCACGTCCCGCAGTGAAAAACCAACTCCAACCGGGTGCCGTTATTTTCTAAATACAGTTTTTCGTTTCGCAGTTCGGGGTATTCCCGAAGGCAGGTGCCCATCTCCCGTCGCAGGCAGTACGGTGTCCGCATCACTTCCCGTCCCTCGAAAACAGGATGGGGTTGGGCTTCCAGTGCCGCCTCTTCGACCGCTACCCCCACTGACCGATAAAATGCTGCGGCTGCCTCGTTCGATACATTGGCCCGAAAATCGGTGGCGGTGCCGGGGGGCAGGGAGGGGAAGAGGGCAGGGCGATGGTAAGGTGCAGGACGTTGGTAGGCCTTTAACCGTTCTGTCAGGAGCCGTTCCAGCAGGGTGCGCCGCAGTCCGTTCAACTCGGAGGCGGGCAGGAAGGGAAGGTCGCCTTTTGTCGGAAGCGTTACCTCGGTGGTGTGGAAAATCGTTCCGCCGCTCTTTATCAGGGCGTTGCGGATGTTGCGTGCCGCCAACTCCCGATTGGCGGCACGCTCACTGTCGGAACGCAGCGCGACCGACGCAGAGTGTCCGCTGCTGTCGGTCGCGCATATTTCGGTCGGGGTAAAAGCGACCGTGATGTCGATATGCCGTTGTGAGGTCGGGCGAAACGAGTGGTCGGCGTTCCGAAAGAGCTCTGTACCCCGAGGCAGTTCGACCGTCTTGTTCAACGTGATGCGGTTCCCCTCGACGCGATTGACCTGTGCCCCTTCCAACCGTCCCGACGAACCGATGAAACAGAGTCCGTCGCCGTTGTGCAGTTCAATGCCGGGTTTCAGCCGAAGCGTCAGCGTGTTCTTTTCGCACCGTTCCACGCTGCCCGTCGCCTCTCCGATGGAACGCGCCTCCGGAGCCATCACGCCCCGATGCCGTCCCGTCCAAAAGTAGGTGGTGAAACCGCGTGAAAAACTCTTTTCGGGATTGGGCTCAAAATCAAACTGCACCACACCTTCCGATGCACGCTCCACACCCAACTGTTGCAGCCGACGGTGATAGTGGGCCGTGTTGTTCACCACGTAGCTCTCCTCTTTGAGCCGTCCCTCGATTTTTAACGAGCATACCCCAGCTTCAATGACCTCTTGCAGGCGGTCGCTCAGATTCAGGTCGCGTACCGACAGCAGGTGACGGTCGCGCAACAGGAGTTCTCCCCGTTCGTTGTATAGGTTGTATTGGGCCCGGCAGGGTTGCGCACAGGCTCCACGATTACCGCCGCGGCCGCAGAGGGCATGTCCCAGGTAACACTGTCCGCTGTACGATACGCATATCGCTCCATGCACAAAAGCCTCCAGTTCGACCTCTTCGGGAATAGCGGCGCGAATTGCCTTGATTTGTTCCAGCGACGCACCCCGCTCCACCACAAGACGCGAAAATCCTGCGGCAGCTAAAAAGGCGGCCCGTTCCGGCGTAAGGTTGAAGGTTTGGGTCGAGGCGTGCAGGGCAATGGGCGGCAGTTCCATTTGCGTAAAGGCCATATCCTGCACAATCAGGGCATCCACGCCCGCTTCATACGCCTCGAAGGCGGTCCGTTGTGCCGCAGCCAGTTCCGAATCGAACAACAGGGTGTTGAGGGTCAGATAGACACGCGCACCGAACGCGTGAGCCTCTTGTACCAGCGTGGCGATATCCTCCATGGCGTTGCCCGCTGCGGTTCGGGCTCCGAAGCGCTCGGCACCGATATAGACGGCATCCGCTCCGGCATGAAGCGCTGCACGGCCGATAGCGAGATTACCGGCTGGCGCAAGCAGTTCAATGGGGTGTATAGACCGGAGGGTGTCTTTCACGGACGCAAAGGTAATGCGTTTCGCGTTTTATTATTTCTCGGGGGATGAATTTTGTCGTTTTCGGAGTGGCTGGGGGCTGACCATATCCGTTCGCAGGGAAAACGTCCCTTTTCCGGGCACCTCTTTCCCTTCGCTGGCTCCGTCTGGAGAATGGCCTCCATTTTCTCGGTCAGGGTATCCGCAGCTATCTTCCTTTACCCAAAACTACAACAGCCGCAAGCGTGCAAACTTCAGCAGAAGCGTCTTTACGCCCGCCCCCTCGAAACGTACCGTCACCTTGGTATCGGTAGCCGTCTGTTCAAAAGCGGTCACCGTTCCCACTCCGAAACGGTCGTGTGCCACGCGTGCACCTACGGTCAGGTCGCCCGCCGATTCGAGCGGCGTACCTTGCACCGCAGCCGCGGGACGCGACTCCACCCGTTTGAACCCCGCAGGCACAGCCGTGGGAGAGGAGGGAGAGGCTGTTTTTCGTTCGTAACGTTGGAAAGCTGCCCGAGCCTGTCCACCGGTTGCTGCAACACCGGCGCCGTTCCACCGACTGCGCAACCCTGCCACATCATCGTCCTCGCCCGTAGAGGCTGGGTCGGGAAGCGTCGGCATATCGAGGTATTTCGGGTCTATTTCCCGAATAAAACGACTCGCCTGAGAGGGCACCACACTGCCCCATTTGAACCGCGACAGAGCGAAACTCAACGTAGCCCGTTTTTCGGCTCGTGTCAGTGCCACATAGAACAGGCGCCGCTCCTCTTCAATCTCCTCGGCCGAAGAGGTGCCGTGCTGGCTCGGGAAGAGGTTTTCCTCCAGCCCGACGATATAGGTGTATTTGAACTCCAGCCCCTTCGAGGCGTGCACCGTCAGCAGCGTCACCCGCGGGGTGTCGTCCTCCTGTTCGTTGTCCATGTCGGTCAGCAGCGCCACATCCTGCAGCCAGCGGTCGAGCGTAACAGGGCGGGGAACCTCCTCCTCACGCTCCGCATCCGGCACATCGCCCGATTCGACCATTGCCTCGCGCTGCTCATCGACAAAGGTGCGTATCGAGTTTATCAACTCTTCGACGTTCTGCAACCGCGACTCATCCTCCACCGAAGGGCTGTTCTTGTAGTGGGTGACCAGCCCCGAACGCGCCATCACCTCCATGGCCAACTCATAGGCATCCATTTGCTTCGACTGCCGGAACAGCTCCGTAAAACTCTTTACAAAGCCGCCGAGGCTTTTGACCGCACCGCCGCGAATCCCGAGCTCCTCGGGAGAGTGGCGCAGCAGCACCTCCCACATCGAACACCCTTCGGCTTGTCCGGCCGCGATGATTTTCCCGACCGATGTTTCGCCGATACCCCGGGCCGGTACATTGATGATGCGTTTGAGCGACTCATCGTCGCGCGGGTTGATGGCCAGCCGCAGGTAGGCCATGGCATCCTTGATTTCGGCCCGCTGATAGAATGACTGACCGCCATAGACGCGGTACGGGATGTTGTTGCCCCGCAGGTACTCTTCGATAACACGCGACTGGGCATTGGTGCGGTACAACACGGCAAAGTCGTCGGGAGAGGCCTGTTGGCTGTATATCGTCGTATGAATATCGGCCGCCACACGCTGTGCCTCCTCCTTGTCGCTGAAGGTGCAGAAAACCCGTATCGGGTCCCCCTGTTCGTTCTCCGAAAAGAGGTGCTTGGGCAGTTTGCGGCTGTTTTTCTCAATCACGCTGTTGGCCGCCTCGACAATGGTGCGGGTCGAACGGTAATTTTGTTCGAGCTTGAAAATCTTTGCCTCGGGATAGTCTTTCTGAAACCGCAGGATGTTTTCGATGCGCGCCCCGCGGAACGAATAGATGCTCTGCGAGTCGTCGCCCACCACGCAAATGTTGCGCCGCACGTCGGCCAGTTTCTTGACAATCAGGTATTGGGAGTAGTTCGTATCCTGATACTCGTCCACCAAAATATACTGGAACTGCTCGCCGTACTTTTGGACAATCTCGGGGTGGTCGCGCAGCAGGACGTTCATGTAGAGCAGCAGGTCGTCAAAGTCCATGGCTCCGTTTTGCCGACACTGACGCATGTAGTGGGCATAGACTTCAGCCAGGCGGGGACGCTTGGCCCGTGCATCTTCGGCCATCAGGGTGTCGTTGGCAGCATAGGCCTCGGGCAGCACCAGATTGTTCTTGGCCAGCGAAATACGGGCATAAACCTCGTTGGGTTTATACTGTTCGTCGGGGAGTTCGAGTTGTCGGACGATGCCTTTGACCACGTTGCGGCTGTCGGCCGTGTCGTAGATGGTAAAGGCCTCGGGGAATCCGAGCAGTGCCGCCTCGACCCGCAAGATGCGGCTAAAGAGCGAGTGGAAGGTACCCATCCACAATCCCCGCACCGCCTCGGGCGGCAGGATACGGGTCACACGGTCGCGCATTTCGCGAGCCGCTTTATTGGTGAAGGTCAGGGCCATGATGTGGCGCGGCGAAACGCCCTGTTCCAACATATGGGCGATGCGCATGGTCAGCACGCGCGTTTTACCGGAACCTGCACCGGCGATAATCAGCGAGGGGCCGTTGTAGTTTTCGACCGCACTGCGTTGAGGGCCGTTGAGTCCTTTGAGATAATCCGTTTCCATGTAAATCCTGCGGCCGGCGGCCGCCTCCGACGATATAAGCTAAATAAAATAAATAGAGGGGTAGGAGTGGGTTTGCCTCGGGTCGAGGCTGAAGGGCATCGTGTGGGGTTACCACACGATGGGTTGCTGTCCGGTGGCCACGAGGTATTCGTTGGCGCGGCTGAAGTGGCGACAGCCGAAGAAGCCGCGGTAGGCCGACAATGGGGAGGGGTGCGGTGCCGTGAGGATACAGTTGCGGGAGGCATCGACCACAGCCGCCTTGCGCTGGGCATACGAACCCCACAACATATAGACGACCTGCGATTTTTGTTGGGCGATGACCCGCACCACGGCGTCCGTAAACTGTTCCCAGCCGTGTCCGGCATGCGAGGCGGGCTGATGGGCCTGGACCGTCAGCACGGCGTTGAGCATCAGCACCCCCTGTTCGGCCCAGCGGTCCAACTCGCCGGTGGCAGGCATCGGAGCACCCGTATCGTCGCATACCTCTTTGAGGATGTTTTGGAGCGACGGCGGAAAGGGTGTTCCCGGGGCAACCGAGAAACAGAGGCCGTTGGCCTGCCCCTCGTTATGGTAGGGGTCCTGGCCGATAATCACCACCTTCAGGCGGTCGGCCGGGCAACTGTTGAAGGCACGGAAAATCTGTGCCGCGGGGGGATAGACCACGTGCGACATATACTGTTCGCGCACGAATGCGGTCAGTTGGTTGAAGTAGGGTTTTTCGAACTCTTCGGCCAGGAGTTTCTGCCACGAGGGTTCTATCTTCACTTGCGCCATACGTTCTCTACATAGGGTGTTGGGCCGGGCGGGAAAGAGGCCAAAGACATCATACGCAACGGCCTCTCATGCACACAAGGTTCTGCCGGGATGCCGTTGCGGCGGCATCACACGCATGCTCGGCACAGGATTAGAACCATGTTCCGCCCGTGTCAGATTCCCCTTATTTGGCTGCGTAGAAGCAGCGTTTGGGGGATTCGGCCTTACCCTCTTTGACCAGGTTCTTGATGGCTTTGTCCACATCGGCTTTGGGCAGTCCCGTTGCTTCGGCCACTTCAGCCGATTTCATCGGCACGCCGCTTTTTTTCAGCGCGGCCAGTACTTTTTCTTCGTTCATGGTATTCAGGTGTTTATTATTTTCGCTTACAAGGAGCGAATCATCCCGTTCAGAGATGCCGGCTCCAATCCGCAAAAATCGTGAAAAATCGCACAAAGAGCCAATTAAGCCCCTTTTCTTCGGAACAAATTTAGAAAAAATGGTAATTTTATCACAAATTTGCACTCGAAAGTCATAAATTCAACAAAACAACCACACCCTTTTATGAAACGAAACCTGCGAATGATAGCCTTGGGCGGAGCCTTGGTTCTGTGGGGAGCCACGGCCGTACAGGCCCAAAAACCGTTTCCCGGCGAAACCGCACCGGTGGACAGCAGCGTACGGGTAGGGGTACTGCCGAGCGGCATCACCTACTACCTCAAACACAACGACAAACCGGCCAACCGCGCCGATTTCCACATCTATTACAAGGTGGGGGCCATTCAGGAAGAGGAGTCCCAGAACGGGCTGGCTCACTTTCTGGAACACATGGCCTTCAACGGGTCGGAACACTTCCCGGACAACTCGATGATTGACTGGTTGTCGAGCATCGGGGTGCGTTTCGGCGAGAACCTGAACGCCGCCACCGGCCAGGAGCAGACCACCTATATGATTACGAACGTGCCGCTGACGCGTTCGGGGATTATCGACTCGGCACTGTTGATACTGCACGACTGGGCGGGCCACATTACGCTGGACACGGCGGCCATCGACAAGGAGCGCGGTGTGATTCTGGAGGAGTGGCGTCAGGGGAACAACGCCCAGCGACGCATCTTTAACCAGCAGATGCCGGTATTGTTTGCCGGCACGCTGTACGCCAAGCGCAACGTCATCGGGACTCCCGAAGTGCTCCAGTCGTTCAAATACCAGGAACTGCGCGACTTCTACCACCGTTGGTACCGGCCCGACATGCAGGCCTTCGTGATTGTGGGTGATTTCGACGTGGACAGCATGGAGCAACGCCTCATCCGCACGATGGCCGACCTGCAGCCTGCCGCCGTGAAGACCCCGAAAGCCGTCATCACGGCTCCCGACAACGAGCAACCGCTCGTGTCGGTAACCTCCGACCCCGAACTGACCTCAACCTCCGTACAGGTGCTTTTCCGCGAGAAACCCCTCGTGGAACGTTACGACGGTATGGAACGCCTCTACCACAGCTACATCCATTCGCTGGTCGGACGGATGCTGAACGACCGCTTCAGCGAACTGGCCCGACAGGAGAATGCGCCTTTCCTGGGGGCAGGAGGCGGCTACACGCCGCTGCTTAAACCCTTCGATGCCTTTTTCCTGATGGGGTCGGCTCGTGAGGGAGAAGCCCTGCGCACGCTGGAGGCGCTTTACACCGAAGCCTACCGCATGCAGCGCGGCGGATTTACCCAGTCGGAACTCGACCGCGCCAAAACCGACATTTTGCGCGGCACCGAGAGCTACTACGCCAACCGCAACGACCGCAAAAACGGTGAATTTGTTGATGCGTTCATGGAACACTTCGAAAACGGCACGCCGTACCTGAGCCCTGAACAGGACCTGGCCATTACCCGCCGCCTGCTGGAGGCCATCACCCTGGAGGATGTCAATGCCGAGGTACAGGGATGGGTGCGCGACCGCAACAGCGCCATCCTTATCTCCATGCCAGCCAAAGAGGGGGTAGCGCTGCCGACCGAGGCCGAAGTGCTGGAGGTAGTCGAACGGGTTAAAAACACGCAAATTGAACCCTACCGCGAAACGCTCCAAAGCGGCGAACTGATGGATGCTTCGACCCTCAAAGGCTCCAAGACCATCAAAACCGAAGCCGGGAAATTCGGGTCCACCCTTTTCACGCTCAAGAACGGCGTGCGGGTAATTGTCAAGCCGACGCAACTCAAAGCCGACGAAATACAGATGACGGCCTTCCAAAAGGGCGGGATGTCCACCCTGGGCGATGTGACGGACCTCTACAATTTGGGGATGCTGCCCGCATACCTGGGCATGAGCGGTGTGGGCGACTACTCCCGTTCGGACCTCGACAAACTCCTCACCGGGAAAATCGCCCGCGTCAATCCGACTGTCGGGTCTCTGTCGCAGGGCTTCAGCGGCGGCTGCTCGCCGCAGGACCTCGAAACGCTGCTCCAACTCACCTACCTCTACTACACCGCGCCGCGATTCGAAACCAGCAACTGGAACGTGGTCATGAACCAGTACCAGTCCATGCGACCCAATGTGGTCAACAGCCCGAACTACATCTTCCAGGACAGCCTCATGAGTACGGTCTACGCCCACAACCCTCGCGTTTTCCAGTTGTTCGACGTACTGGACTCGGTATCCCGCGAACGTACTGTGGAACTCTACCACCGTTTCTTCTCGAATGCCGACCAAATGACCTTTGTCTTTGTCGGAAACGTCTCGGCCGATACGCTGCGCCCGCTGGCCGAAAAGTACCTCGGGTCACTCCCCTCGAAACGGAGTAAAACCCTCCAGTGGGGCGAACACATTGTGCTGCCGGTGGCCGGAAAGGTTGAAAACCGCTACCGCACGCCCCTCGAAACCCCCAAAGTCTCGGCCATCGAAATCTACTCGGGCGCACTGCCATACTCCATGGCCAATGATATCCATCTGGAGGCCATCCGCTACATCCTCGAAATGCGCTACACCAAATCCATTCGTGAAGAGAAGGGGGGAACGTATGGTGTGGGAGTCGGTCTGACCTACCAAAAGGTGCCGCTGCCGCGCTTCGCCTACCAGATTTTCTTCGAGACCGACACGGCCAAAGTGGATGAGTTGTTGCCGTTGGTGGTCAAAGAACTCGATGCCCTGAGCCGCGACGGTGCCACGGAAGAGGAACTGACCAAAACCCGTGAATTTTTCCTGAAACGCTATCGCGACGGGCTGATAAATAACGGCACCTGGATGGGTTACCTGACCAGTTGGTACCTGAACGACAACGACCGTTATACCGATTACGAAGCTACGGTCAATGCCCTGAGTTCTGAGAGTATCCGCACGATAGCAGCAGAGGCTTTCGGACAGGGTAATGTCTGCACGGTGGTTCAGTTGCCCACGGTGGAAGAGAAGTAGGGCGCTGTCTTTGTCTTATCGAATCGGCGGGGAAAACCATTTATGTGGTTTTCTCCGCCGATTCCTTTTTCGGGCAGCGTGGTGAAACCCAGCCTTGGCTTTTGCAGAAACAGACGCTGTATGGAGAGAATACTTTCGGAAAATATTTTCTTCCGGACAGAGAGAGGGTAAAAACAGCGCGGGGCACTTTTGAGAAAGTGCCCCGCGCACATTGAACGGATACTCGCGATAGGGAATGCTATTCTATATTGCTCCCACGTACGGGGCATATAGAGCCGCTACCTCCGTCTGACCGTACTGACTCGTAATCAGGTAGAGGTTGTAGAGCATCCGCAGACGGTCCATCATTTCGTTCTCAACCAAAGTCTGCTTGTTCCCTTTGAAACGGCTGTAGTAGTCCACATATTCCGTCAAAATGGTCCCCGCTTTCTGCGCCAGCGCGTTCCCTTTGTCATAAGCTCCGGCACGGTAGTAGGCCTCAATCAGGTAAACCACCATGTCATCCATGCGCAACTGTTCGAGCGGCAACTCGGTCATGGCACGGTCCACCACTTCGATAGCCCGCGTCGTATCGCCCTCGGCCGTGAGAGCGTTGGCCAACCGAGCAAACGACGACCGCAGTTGAGAGGTCAGCATCGTATTGGTCACAAAGTAATCCACATAAACCCTCGGGTCACGGATATTCCCGTAACGATACTTGTTCATGAGGTTGTCGTAGAGGGTCTCGGTGTCGATGCGTCCCACGCCGTAGATGCGGTCGATGGGTGACTTTATCGGCACCAGACGGTAGGTCATCCCGTCCTGTTGCAGATAGGACCACGAACCCTTCTCGCTCTGGCTATCATAGTTCACTAATCCCCATTTCAGCAGGTCGGCGGCCGAAGTGAAGTGAATTGGTCGGGTCCAGTCACCCGATGCAAGCATGTCAAGAAAAACCACATCGCCTGCCACCAGCGCATAACGGCTCGGGTCGATGTTGAGGTATATCGTATCTTCAATCAGGTCGGCATCTTCGGGACGAACGATACCGCTCCGGATGACATTCTCCTTGTTAACCGGCACGGCAATGCGACGAGCCGGAACAATGTTGTATTTGTTGCCCTCCTGGTCGGTGAGTTGGGTGCGGGGGTCGTCGCTGTTGATGACCTCCATCACCTCCTGCGCAGTCCAGTCGCTGCCGTCGGCTTTGGGAATCTCACGGATAATGAACTGTCCCGTGGCATCTCCGTAGTATTTGTGGCGCGGCATGGAGTGGGGGATGGCCTCCGACTCGTTGGCTTTCATGCGCATTTGGTCGATATACCAGTCGCCGCCGATGTAGGAGGAGTTCATGACCCGCACATCGGTGCGCACTCCTTCCACCTCCTGGTTGTACCACAGCGGGAAGGTGTCGTTGTCGCCGTAGTCGATGATAATGCCGTTGGGCAGAACGCCGCTCAGGTAGTTGTAGCCCATGTCACGCGCCACATAGCGGTGGCTGCGGTCGTGGTCGTCCCAGTTTTGGACGGCCAGTACCGTCGGTACCGAAGCGCAGACAACAAATGCTATGGCAGCCGCTACCCGTCCGCGTGTTTTGAAGACGCGGCGGCGCAGCAGGTCGTAGAGCCACAGCATGCCCAGACCAATCCAGATGGCAAAGGCATAGAACGACCCGGCGTAGGCGTAGTCCCGTTCGCGAGGTTCGAGCGGTTTCTGGTTCAGGTAGAGGATGATGGCTATCCCGGTCATAAAGAAGAGCAGGAAGACCACCAGGAAGTTACGTCCGTCGCGTTTGAGCTGGTAGAAGAAGCCGATAAGCCCCAGGATAAACGGCAGGAAGTAGTATGTGTTCCGCCCCTTGTTGGCCGCGATTTCCGAGGGAAGGTTGTCCTGCGGGCCGAGGTAGAGTTCGTCGATGGGGCGGATACCGCTCATCCAGTTTCCGTCGACGATGGTTTGGTTTTGGATGTCGCTCTGCCGTCCCACGAAGTTCCACAGGAAGTACCGCCAGTACATGTTGTTGAGCTGGTAGGAGAAGAAGAAGCGGAGGTTTTCGCCGAAGGTGGGTACGGTTACCATCGAGCCGTCCTGTGCCCGCACGCGACGCCCCTTGACATCGGCCCACCGCTTGTATTCTTCGATGTGGCGCGGGTTGTTGCTGTGCATGCGGGGAAAGAGCATCAGCGTATTGGGGTCGTAGGCGTAGTCGCTGACCGTTTGCATCGGTTTGTACTTGCCCTCATCGTCCACGAAGTAGGAGGCGTTGTATTCGTTGCCGACGGTGGGCGAGGCGTAGGACTGTCCGTAGAGCAGCGGCGGGGTGCCGTATTGGTCGCGGTTCAGGAACGACAGCAGCGTATAGGGGTTGCTGGGGTTGTTGCTGTTCATCGGCGGGTTGATGCTGGCACGGATGAGTACGATGCCGTAGGTCGAGATGCCGACGATAACCATAAAGGCCGAGAGGAGAATGGTGTTCCAGCCGGCTTTGCCGCGTTGGTGGGTACGCCAGACGCCCCAGCCGAGGGCGATGAGTAGCAGTACGACGAAGGTGGTGAGACCGCTATTGACACCCAGTCCGAAGCCATTGACGAAGATGCGGTCCACGAAGGCGCCGATGGAGACCACCGTCGGGGTGAGCAGGTAGAAAGCACCGGTCAGCAGGATGGAGACCACGCCGGGTTTCCAGAGGTCCGCTTTTTTGCGTCCTGGGAATTTTTTGAAGTAGTAGATGAAAACGAGTGCCGGGATGGCGAGCAGGTTGAGGATGTGAGCCCCGACCGAGAGACCCATGAGGTAGGCGATGAGCACGAGCCAGCGGTTGCTGCCGGGTTGGTCGGCCACGTTTTCCCACTTGAGGATGGCCCAGAAGACCACAGCCGTGAAGAGTGACGAGAGGGCATAGACTTCGGCTTCGACGGCCGAGAACCAGAAGGTATCGGTCCAGGTGTATGCCAGCGAACCGATGGCCGCAGCGCCGATAATGGCCCAGCTTTGGGCGTCGGTGAGTTCGTTCTCTTCCTTGCGGTAGAGTCGTCGTCCGAGGTGTGCGATGGTCCAGAAGAGGAAGGCGATGGTCAGGCCGCTTTCGAGCGCCGAGAGGGCGTTGATGGCGGCAGCCACGTTCGACGGGTCACCGGAGAAGATGGCCCCCAGACGATTTATGAGGAAGAAGAAGGGGGTTCCCGGGGGGTGTCCCACTTCGAGTTTGTAGCTGGTGGCGATGAACTCACTGCAGTCCCACAGGCTGGCGGTGGGTTCCATGGTGAGGAGGTAGGTGAGGCTGGCGATGACGAAGACTATCCATCCGCCCCACAGGCTTCGTTTGCTGAAACTGCTCATAAATGAGGGTTGTCTTGTTTTCGTAAGGGGTAAGGTGCTGGCCCATCTCTCGCGGACAGCGGATTTGAGGCAGCTAAGTTAATCATTATTTGTCAATTTGCCGATACTGCGGGTCACGAGGGGTGAATTGGTCGGGCGGTTCGGGGATTGACCTTCCAATTTGTCGCTGCGTTCGACGGGAAGGGACGGGGAGGCTATGTCCGAAGGGGCGGAGGGAGAGCCGACGTTTGGCATGGAGGTTTTACATAAACCGTACGGCTATACCCCAAAAACAACTACCTTTACGTCATACAAATACCTCATCTATGAAAATACTGATTGTGACAGTTGTTACAGCACTGTTCGGAACGGGTTCCGTTTGGGCCCAGAGCTACACGATTCAAGGTACGGCACCCGAGTCGGAAAACGGAAAAACAGTCTATATGACTGAATATGAGCACAACACTATTTTGGATAGCGCTGTTGTCCGCGACGGGCAATTTACCTTCACCCGCACCGATAGCGGAATACGTAGACTGGATTTGGGACGGGAATTGTATGCCAATCTGATTGCCGAGCCGGGCACTATTACGGTGGATATGAACAATCCGTTATCGGTGGGCGGTACTCCGCTGAACGATTCGCTGTCCGTCCTGCTCAACCGTCGCGAGCTGTATTTCGATACAATAGACCGGCTATGGGCCGACAGTATGCAGACCCGGGACGAAAAACAACGGCAGGACAAACTCTGCAGCGAACAGTATATGTCCCGGACAATCGCCGTCTATCGGGCCAATCGCACCAATTTCATGGGAGCCTATGTGTTGATGGACATCGCCTACGACATGGAACCGGAACGATACATTACGCTCTATGAAGAGGGGGGTACGACTATACGCAATTACGGACCGTTGAAAGATTACCTGAAGGCTAAAGAGTTTGAACTCATGACTTTGCCGGGCAAACCCTTTGTCGATTTCGAGGGGATGGACGCCGCCGGTCGGGTCATTAAACTTTCAGATTACGTAGGTCAGGGAAAATATGTGCTGGTAGATTTCTGGGCTTCGTGGTGCGGTCCGTGTCGGGAAGAGATGTCGGTGTTAGCCCGGGTATACGGGAAATACAAGGACAAAGGAGTGGAGGTTGTGGGGCTTTTCGTTTGGGACAAGCCGGAAAACCTTGCTCCGGCAGTGAGCGATTTGAAAATCACCTGGCCGCAGATTATCGACTCGAACTCCACGGTGCGTCATCTGTACGGCATCAACGGCATTCCGTACATTATGCTGTTCGGTCCTGATGGAACGATTTTGGCCCGCGACCTGCGTGGCGAACGAATCGAGCAGGAGATTGCCCGATATATTCCATAGGGCCGATACGGAGGGGGCATCCGGGGACAACGGTCTGCGGTTCTCCTTGGGTGAACGAGAGATGGGACACCTTGCCACTGCAAGGTGTCCCATCCTTATTTTTGGAGGTAGTATGAGATTTGACCGGCCTTTTGTCCGATTTGTCCGTGGGGCTGTGCTTAGCGCAAGGGGAGTTTGCGCGCTTCGACCCGCTCAACCCATACCCCGACCGAATCGGGGGTGTGTCCGCCGAGCAGGTGGAGGTACGAGGGCCCGTGTTCGGTGGCGTTTTGCAGCGGGAGGGTGGTCCGTCGCCGCCCGTCGACCATCAGCCGCGCCGCACGCCCTTCGCTCCACCGTATGGTGACGGAGTGCCAGCGGTCGTCGCGGATGCCGAGCGTGCGGCGGTCGAGCGTGGCGCGGTACGGTGCCGCGTACCGCGCCACGGTGTCCGTGGGGTTGAACCAGCGGTCGTTGAGCAGCAGCTCGACGGCCGCTGCCCCCTGCGGGATGCGAAGGCTGAGGGTTACCTCGCCCGACGGGGAGGCGGGAAAGTTCCACAGCGCCCCGTCGTTGTCCTGTACCAGCGAATCGTTGGGCTGATATCGGATGCAGAGGGCCTTTCGGGCGGAGTCGTCGGGGTGGGAAACCAGCAGCGGAGCCAGCTGGCGGTTGTAGCAGCAGTGGCCCGTGATGCCGCGATAGTAGCGGAAGGCGGTCCAGGAGTCGAGACCGTCGCTGAAATCGCAGGTGCGGACCGTGTCGTAGAGCCAATCGACATCGAAGAGCACCATGCGTCGGCTCAGCCGATGCTGTCCTGCCGATACGAGGATTTTACCCGGTGCTACCTCGATGGCTTGTGCCTGGTGGACGCTTTTGTCTTCGCCGTGGCGGGTGATGCCGTAGTTGGCGGCATTGCGGTCGGGGTCGAGCAGAATCTCGCGGAATCCTGTCCAACTCCGTCCGTCATCCTCCGAGACGGCAGCGTGGAGCACGCAACGGTTCGTAAAGACATCGTCCCAGACTCCGTTGGCCGTGGGCAACTCGGGCAGCGGGGTGGTGTTGCACCACAGGAAGAGCAGCCGCCCGTCCCCGAGCCGATGGAGCGTCGGCATCGTAATGGTCCCGTAGAAGGGTGACGGGGTAGCAGGAGTCCACGTTTCACCGCCATCCTCCGAGAAGGATTGGTAGTGATGGTCTTGCGCCGTCCGCATAATCATCCACAGCCGTCCGTCCTGCAGCTCGACAATCGTCGGCTCTACGGCACCGTGATTCCACCGTGTCCCCTGATGAAAGCCTCCTTTTTGGTGGTCGGGAGCGGTCACTTTTTGTGAGGCGTGCCATGTGCGTCCGTCGTCGTCCGAGATGTAGACAAAAGCTCCGCTGCGGTCGATGCGGTGTGCTCCCGAGATGACCCGTGTGCCGTTGCGGATGAAAATCGGCGGCTTGTTCATAATCCCGGGCACGGAATCAATCTTCGTAATGGTGCGGCCGCCCGCTAATCCCCCTTCGGTGCGCAGCGCGTAGACGTTCGACCCGACGCAAAACAACCGAATATACTCTCCGCTGAGGGGTGACCTTTGGTCGGCGGCGGGCAGTTCAGCCGCCAGGGACCGTGCGTGCCACGTGAGGCCGCTGTCGCGACTCGAGAGGTACCCGGGAGCGGGACTGGCGGGATGGCTGCCGTAGTTGTAGTGGCGTATCTCGCCGTCAGGCATCAGACACAGTCCGATAAAGGCATCGCAGGGCGGAATGCCTACCACTACGGGGGCGTGGATGGAATCTATCGTATTGGGGCGGGGGTTTTGTGCCGCTGCCGAAGCGAGCAGGGTGCATGCTCCGAGTGTCAAGGTCCAAAGAGGTTTCATGTGTGGAAGGGGATGAATGGAAAAGTCGCTCTGTGGGTCGAGCAGGTATTTTGCTCAAAGATAATAAAAACGAATCGGATAGTGCTTTTGTGGGCGTAGACCAGGGGGTAAAATGGAAAGAGGTGCAGTTGTTCGGGGTGTGTGCAGTCCGATGTCTGCAAAAAAAAAGCGGCCTCGCACAAGGGTTGTGCAGGCCGCTTTTTTTGCGACGGCAAATGTGGATTCCTAAGTCATTGGACCCGAGGTGGCCGTTCGCAAAAATAACCGATGGGTTGGTGTCGTATGGCGGTTGATATCCGCCGCACCCTTTTCGGTTCGTATGTATCCTGTCAGAGAGGGGGCGATTACTTCTTGGCGAAGAAATCCTTTACCTCTTCGTTGGGTACGATTTCGGTTTTGAAGATGTAAGCTCCGGTTTTTTCGGATTTCACCATCTTGATGCATTTGGTTACGTTCTTACCGTTCGCAGCGGTTTTGAGCGTAGCGACTACCTTCTTTGCCATGATTATTTAATTTCGCGGTGAATGGTTACACGTTTGAGTATGGGGTTGTATTTTTTACGTTCCATACGGTCCGGGGTATTTTTCTTGTTTTTGGTGGTGATGTAGCGCGACATACCCGGCATTCCGCTCTCTTTGTGCTCGGTGCACTCGAGAATCACCTGTACACGGTTACCTTTTTTAGCCATTTTCTGGAGTCAGACTAAGTGGATTAATAAACTTTGGGCAGCGCAGCGGCACCTTTGAGTGCAGCCGAGAGGCCTTTTTTGTTGATGGTACGCATGGCGGCAGCCGATACTTTGAGCGTCACCCAGCGGTTTTCTTCTTCGAGGAAGAAGCGTTTGCTCTTGAGGTTCGGGCTGAAGCGGCGTTTGCTCTTCTTGTTGGAGTGCGACACGTTGTTACCGACCTGTGCGCTCTTCCCGGTGATTTGACAAACTTTCATCGTTGTTTTACGTTGTTGTGAATAAACAGGTTGCAAATTTCGGTATTTTTCTCCGAATAATCAAATTTTTTCAATCGTGTGTTCCATTTCGTCGAGCGTTTGGGTCAGGTCGGTGTAGCGGAACGGAACGGCGCGCATGATTTCGGAGCCGTCGAAGCGTTTGTAGGAGTCGATGACGGCCGCCATCGAGGGCGAGAAGGGGAGTGTCAGCCGAAGCATCCAGCGGGGGATGCGGATGGTGGGGGCGGGGAGAGCGGCTGCGCGGGCCACTTGGGAGAGGAAACGGCGGTAGGTAAGGTTTTCGGCCGAGAGGATGTAGCGTTTACCCCAGGCCGAGGGGGTTTCGGCAAGCGCCAGCAGGGCGCGCGCCACGTCGTCGGCCGAGACGAAGGCCATTTCGCCCTCAATCCAGAAACGGTGGGCTCCCCGACGCATGGCGTGCAGCAGGCCGTTGAACCAGAAGCCCGAGTCGGGCGACATGGCTCCCAGAATGACGGCCGGATTGACCACGGCTACCGACAACCCGTGGGCCGCACCGCGCCACACCTCGTTTTCGGAGAGGAATTTGCCGCGGGCGTAGGCCGAGGCGCCCGAGAGGTTCTCCATGACGGCCTGTTCGTCGATGCAGCCGTTAGCCGAGGGGTGATTGCCGAGTGCGGCTATCGAGCTGACGTGGAGAAAGAGCGGGCGTTCGTCGGCCGGGAGTTCCAGGGCGGCGGTTATCAGGTTATGGACCATTTCGACGTTGCGCATCACCAGTTGCTCGTCGTTTTTCGTTTTGCCGAGTTCGATGCGGGCGGCGCAGTGAAAGACCACCTGCGGCCGCTCGTCGTGCAGCAGACGGCGACAGTCGTCCAGGTATTCGAGTTGTGCGGTGGTGCGCTGTTGGAGCCGGGTGGCAACGCCGCGGCGGAGCAGCACCCAGTCGAGTTTTCCCCACGATGCGTCGGAACGGGCCACTACTACGGGTGTGCCGTAGGTCGTGTCACCCTGTTGGAGGCGGCTCAGCAGTTCGGCGGTCAGGTGGCTGCCGACCAGCCCGGTGGCACCGGTTATCAAGACTTTTTTCATGGTTTCGGAAGGCGTTTGGTGGGGCGCGTGACAGGTGCCCGACTGTCGGCGCTATGTCTATAGCGGCATCTCGTCGGCCGGGATGTAGCCGTGCATCAGCGCATAGAGCGTCAGCCCCGATATGGTTTTAATGCCCAGTTTGGCGGTAATGTTCTTGCGGTGGGTCAGGACGGTGTTGAGGCTGATGTTGAGCCGTTCGGCAATCTCCTTGTTGATGGCGCCGCTGACAACCAGTTGCAGGACCTGTACCTCGCGGGCCGAGAGCTCGTCCGAGGTGCTCCCCTCGTCCGCGGGACGCATCGGGGTCAGCACCCGTTCGATTTTCTCCAACAGGTTCTCCAGTCCGCAGCCCGTGGCAATTACCCGCGGCGTCTCGCCGCCCCGCAACTCCGGTTCCCGCTCTCCTCCCACCAGCACCACGCTTTGGTTGCGCCGCGGCAGGAAAAAATCGACGTGTGAGGCAAACGTGTCGCTGTCGGTAAAATAGAGGTCATACCCTCCGTTTCCGCCCTCGGCGGTCACCTCCTGCACCCGGGTGAAGCAGGCCACCTCGGCCGGTGAAAAATACCGCTCCAGAATGGCGGTCATGCCGGCTCCCTGCAACAGGTCGGGCAGTATGACGGCTATGCGTGGCATAAGGCGTGGATAACGGGGGTTAGGATACGGTTGCGAATGCGGTTGTGCTGGCGGATGTCGTGCTCGATGCTGTCCAGGGCGAATATTACGGCATAGGCCAAGTTGTCGTTGTACTCTCCGCCGAGGTGTCGTACCATGATGCTGCGCAGGTCGCGCAGCAGGCTGACGGCCGGGTCTTCGTCCTCGTTGTCGGTCTGGAGCGGGGGAGGGGTGACGGCGAGTGTCGGCTGTGCCTCGCCACGGCTCAGCGCCAGACAATAGGGGAACCACTCCCGGGTATCGTACTCAATCGAGGCGGTCAGGCTCTCCTTGAAGCGGGCAAAAAAACGACCGATAAGGGCCAGATTTTTATTCTCTCCGCCGCCGCTGGCGATGAGCGACCCGAGGTGCCGCTCGATGTTGGGCAGCTGTTGGTGGAGGTAGTAGGCGTTGGTTTTGTCGAGGTAATCGACCAGTTGGCTGACGTGGAACGATTTGAGTTTCTGCTCGGGAAAGTACTCTTCGAACAGATAGGTATTCATGAGGGTCAGCAGGAATCCGGGTTCCATGTGGTGTTCGGCGCAGACGGCAGCCACGGATTTCTCGCCCAGCCCGAGCCGTATGCCGAAGCGGCTGACCAGCGGAATGAGTGTCGGATGTAGTTCGAGGGCCGTGCTGAGCGGCATCTCAGAAGTTAATAGTGCCATGGGGGTAAAGTTACACATTTTCGCGGGTGTGGCGACAGTCCGATGCGTTCGTCCAGGAGAATGGGGACTGTGCAGGTGTTTCGTTTGGGTAGGGGCTTGTCGTGAACTCTCTGATGGTGGGCTATTGGGTGTGGTTCCGGCTATCTCAGGCTGCGGTAGATGATCCGTGCCACACGCGCCATGATGCGTGCATGGGTGGCCTCATGCTCCCGGGAGTCTTTGACCAGCACTGCCAGATAGCATCGCTCACCGTTGGGCAGGTAGATAACTCCGACATCGGTATCTCCTATCATAACTCCCTCGGCGGTACGGTCGGAATGGCCGGTTTTGTGTGCCAGGGGAATGTGGGGCGGCAGGCCGGCTTTCAGTTTGTTCTGTCCGGTGGAACAGGTCAGTAACAGATGCTCCAAAAAACGGAAATGTTCAGCAGTCAGCAACGGTTCGGTGTAGAGTTTCTCCAGCAACTGCACCACTGCCAACGGACTGCTTCGATTGTCGTAGCAGTTCAGGATGTCCTCGTGCATGGTCTTTTCCGTTTCGGTCAGCTGAAAAGCGTCAATCCCCAGGCTGCGGATATAGGCATCCACTCGGTCAATGCCTCCCGCAAAGTCAATCAGAAAGTCACAGGTATTGTTGTCGCTGTGCGACACGGTGTAGGTCAGCAACTCCCGATAGGTGGTGTGACGGGTAGCGATATTTGGGGCTTGGTCCCGCATCGGGCTGTATGTGTCGGGGTGCCAGTATTCGGGGCCGACGGTGACCGAATCGTCCAGTGCAATATGCACATGTTCCATCTTGTGCAGTGCAGCCATGGCAACGTGCACCTTGAATACGCTCATCAGGGGGTAGACCGGTGTATCTGCGAGTGCGAAGGCCTGGTCTTTGTATCGTAGTGCGATGCCGATGTCAGCCTTTTTGTGGCGGACGATGCGGCGTATTTTATTGGCAGGAAGCTCTCCGCAGGCCTGCGTCGGGTTGGCACACAATAGTATCAATAGGGCACTGACCGTGCAGAGGGACTGCCATCTCTTTTTGGTTCGGGGACGGAGCAGAGACTGTTGTTTCATGCGATTTGTGGGGTTGTTTCGGCCGGATGATGCGTGCGGTTTTTTCCCGCAGCAGGCGATTGAACACCTTTTTCCTGACTCGGTCTCTCAAAATTAGCGAATTTCAGCTAATTTGGGCAGGGAGTGTTCGTTCCAAGGCCGGGCCATGCGGTACGTCCGCGAAAATCACTACCTTTATCCCAATGAAATATGCTGTTGCACTCTCCCTGTTGCCGCATGTGGGACCCAAAAACATGCGGTTGTTGCTGGACACGTTCGGTTCGGCCGAACGCGCCATGACAGCCGATGTGGAGGAGTTGATAGCGGCGGGAGCCTCCCTGAAAGCAGCGCAGGAGATAGTCGGTGGCACCACCCTGTCGCAGGCGGAGAGCATTCTGGACCATTGTGAACACGCCGGGATACGGGTGCTGACCCGTGGCGAGGCGGATTTCCCGCAGGCTTTTGCCGAGTGTGTCGATGCACCGTGCGTGTTGTACGTCCGGGGAAATATAGACTTTAACAGCGGCCATTGGCTCTCGGTGGTGGGAACCCGCAAAGCCTCCAGCGCAGGGATTACCGCTACGGGCATGGTGGTGCGGGATGTGGCGATGCTCTTCCCCGATACGGTGATTGTCAGCGGACTGGCTTTCGGTATCGACAAGGCGGCTCATGCGGCCGCGTTGCAATACCGTTTGAAAACGGTGGCCATTATGGCGGGGTGGGTCGATGACATTGTGCCGCAAAGCCACTACTACCTGGCACGACAGATTCTCTCGGCCGGAGGTGCCATCGTCTCGGACCGTCCGCCGGGGAGCGTGATTGACAAGGCCAGTTTCCTGAGCCGCAACCGACTGGTGGCGGGGCTCAGTCAGGCTACGATTGTGGTGGAGTCGGCCGCGAAGGGCGGCTCGCTGGTGACGGCCGACATTGCGGCCGGATACGGGAAGGAACTGTTTGCCCTGCCGGGGCCGATTGGAGTACCGATGAACGAGGGGACCAATATGCTGATACGGTCGAGCAAAGCCATTATGTATCAGAGTGCGGAGGATTTGGCCGATACGTTGGGGTGGAAACGGAGTGTGCCGAAGCCGGTGGCTGTGGCGGAGTTGTCGCCGCGGTTGCGGCGGGCCTACGAGGCGATGCCCGACGGCGAACGGTTGGATGCCGAGCAGTTGGCCGAGCGGTGGGAGGTGCCGTTGTGGGAGGCGTCGAGTCTGGTGGGGCAGTTGCGGGCAAAGGGGCTGGTGGCGGTGGATGTGTATCGGTGTTTTTACAAGGTGTGAGGGGTCGGGAAATAGTTTGGGGTTCGGAGGCAGAAAACCGCAGTTTTCTGCCTCCGAACCCCAAACTGTATCAGGCGCACGACGCCCCTACATGCCCTGCAACTCGCTCAACAACGGCTGCACCCGGTCCTTCTCTGACAGCAATAACTCATCCATGGTCAGTCCGTAGTGTTCCAACCGCCAGTCCACTCCGATGGTCGGGTCGTTCCACCGCACACCGCCGTCAAACTCCGGATGGTAGTAGTCCGTACATTTGTAGAGAAACTCCGTTCCGTCGGCCAAGGTCAGAAAACCGTGGGCAAAGTGAGGCGGTACGTAGAACTGGCGTTTGTTTTCGGCCGAGAGCTCCACGCCGTACCACTGGCCGTAGGTCGGACTGCCTGCCCGCAGGTCTACCGCCACGTCGTAGACGGCTCCTGCCACCACCCGAATCAGTTTTCCCTGTGCATGTTGGGTCTGAAAGTGCAGCCCGCGCAACACGCCGCGTCGCGATTTGCTGTGGTTGTCCTGGACGAACTCGACCGAGCCGCCGAACAGCTCGTCATAGTCACGTTTGGCGTAGGTCTCCATGAAGAAGCCCCGTTCGTCGCCGAAGACGGTCGGGTCGATAACGATAAGTCCTTCGATAGGGGTTTCGGTTTTTCTGAACTTTTTCAGAGTGCTCATTGCGTTGTCGTTTCAAGTAGGTGTTGGGTGTGAACCCGCCGCTATTGCGCCATGGCTGCTTCGACCTCGTCGGGGGTTATCGGCGGGCGGTGTTTGCTTATCAGGCGGTTGCCGGTGGGGGTTATCAGGATGTTGTCCTCCAGACGGATGCCGCCGAAATCGAAATAGGCGTGCAGTTTCGGGAAGTTGATAAAGGCCGAGTTGATGTGCTCGCGTTCCCACTTTTCAATCAGCGCCGGGATAAAGTAGATGCCCGGTTCGACGGTCAGGACGTGTCCCGGCCGCAGGGCTTTGCCCATGCGCAAGGCGCTCAGCCCGAACTGGGTGCTGCGCGAGGTGGCATCGTCGTATCCCACATATTTTTCGCCCAATCCCTCCATGTCGTGGACGTCGAGCCCCATTTGGTGTCCCAGGCCGTGGGGCATGAAAAGAGCCGCCGCTCCGGCAGCTACGGCTTCGGCAGGGTCGCCGCGCATCAGCCCGAGAGCCGTCAGCCCTTCGGCAATGACCTGCATGGCTGCCTGATGAACACTCTGGTAGGTAACCCCCGGTGCAGCGAGTTTCTGTCCGCAGGCGTTGGCTGCCAGTACAATGTCGTAGATTTCGCGCTGCCGGGTCGTGAAACGGCCGCCCACGGGCAGTGTGCGGGTGTGGTCGCTGGCGTAGCCCATGGCATTCTCCGCTCCCGCGTCAATCAGCAGCAGCCGCCCCTCCTGCAGCCGTCCTTCGTAGCTGAGGTTGTGGAGCGTTTCGCCGTGCTGCGAAACGATGCTGCGGAACGAGGTGCGTCCCCCACCCTGAGCGGCAATGCGTTCCAACTCGGTGGCAATCTCCAGTTCGCTTACCCCTTCGCGGCAGAGGTGCATGGCGGTGGTGTGCATCTTGTAGCCGGTGAGGGCTACCTCTTCGAGTTGGGCAATCTCTTCGGGCTGTTTGATTTCGCGCATCGAGACGATGGCGCGAATCAACTCCCGCGATACATGGTCCTTGAGCCGTTCGACGGCAATCCCCAACCAGGCTGACAGTTGGAGCTTGGTCTCGGCGCGGTAGGGCGGTACGAAATGAATCTTGCGCCCCTTCTTGATGGCGCTGTTGAGGGTGGCGGCGAGCTCCTGAAGGCTTCCGGCCGATTGGACGCCGACCCGGGCAGCCTGTTCCCGTACGGTGGGCTGCGGACCCATCCATATCAGGTCGTCCATGGTCCATTCGTTCGCATAGAGGCAGTCGGTGTCGCGGTCCACGTCGATAACCCCCGCGAAACCCGGCTGTGACAGACCAAAATAGTAGAGAAAATTGCTGTCCTGGCGGAAACCGTAGGCGTTGGCCGGGTAGTTAATCGAGGCATCGATGTTGCCCGGCAGCAGAATCAGACCGCTCTTGATTTTCTTGCGCAGTGCCGCCCGACGGGCGGTATAGATTTCGGATGAAAACATAATCGGTTGAGGATGTTTAATCGGGTTGTTGGTATATATAACGTATGAAGCAACCGTTTTTGCTATTTTTGTGCTCTGTAAAAGTAGAAAATTTTGTGGCCTTTCTCAAAAATCATCTTCCGGCACTCGCCGTGGCGGCGGCTGTTGCGGTGCTGCTGAGCGTGGCACGCGGAATGGCCGGTTTCGACCTGCTCCTGTTGGACCGTTTCCTGCCGGGACTGGGATGGCTGCAAATTGCCGGAGCTGCCGTGCTCGGCTTCTGGCTTACGGGCAAATTCCTGAATCCCGCCACGGCACCTCGCTGGCGGAGACGGCTGTGGCTTCTCTTTGCGGGTGTCTTCTTCGGGCAACTCCTCCTGGGGCTCACCCTCTCGCCCCTCTTCCTGATGACCGGCAAACTCCACTTCCCCATTCCGATGGTTATCGAAGGAGGATGGGTCTATCGCGGTGAACTCTCCTTTATGCCCATTCTTTTTCTGGCCACCATCCTCCTCTCGGGTCCCGCCTGGTGCAGCCACCTCTGCTACATGGGAGGCTGCGACCTGAACCGCGCCCGGGCGGCAAAAGGCTTCAAAGCCTTTTCGCCGCCCGTCCGCGGACGGTGGTACATGCGTTTCGGGGCTGTGATTCTGGTCGGGGTTGTCGCCTGGCTCCTGCGTACGCTGGGGGCTCCCGGGTGGCTTGTGGTAACCCTTGTGGTGGTCTGGGGCGTTGTCGGGTGGCTCCTGGTGCTCTTCGTCTCGCCCCGAAAACGCCAAATGATTCACTGCAACCTCTTCTGCCCCATGGGAGCCATCGTCTCCCTCGTCAAATGGCTGAACCCCGTGCGGCTGCGCTTCTCGCGCACCCGCTGCACCCGCTGCATGCAGTGCGCCCGCGTCTGTCCTCACGCTGCCGTCACGGCGCGTGACCTCGACCGCGGGCGACCCGCCCTGAACTGCACCCTCTGCGGCGACTGCTACTCGGCCTGCCGGCACGGTGCCGTGGAGTACCGTTTCTTGGGACTTGCCCCCTCCAAAGCCCGCACTACCTATCTGGTCATTGTGGTGACCCTTTACGTGGTCTTCCTGATGCTGGCCCGCATCTGAGGCTCACCGGGGCGAAAATCTTTCTCCTCCACCCTCTCTGTTTCGAAATTCTCCCTCCTGAATAATTATTTATTCGGGCAAGCTGCCTTTTGAAATCTATTTTCTATATTTATAGGCAGAAATCCGCAGGGGTTTCTTGAAAATTAACCCATAAAACCCGCTCGTTATGAAAAAATACCCCACCAACGAAATCAAAAACATCGTCCTGCTGGGCGCCTCGGGGGCAGGCAAGACCACCCTCGTCGAAGCCATGGCCTACGAAGGGAAAGTCATCGAACGCCGCGGCTCCGTCGAGGGTGAAAACACACTGTCCGACTATACCGACATCGAACACCAAAACAAACACTCCATCTATTCCACGGTACTCTATACCGAGTTCAACGGCTACAAACTGAACGTTATCGATACTCCGGGGGCCGATGATTTTTGCGGAACGCTGTTTTCGTCGTTCAAAGTGGCCGACGTGGGGGTGATGCTGCTCAATGCCCAGAACGGTTTTGAGGTGGGGACCGAGATACAGGCACGCTATGCCCGGCGGCACGAAAAACCGGTGATTGCGGCCGTCAATCAGCTCGATGCCGAAAAGGCCAACTGGGAACAGACCATCGAAGAGTTGCGCGCAAACTCCGAAGCCCCGATTGTGGTGGTGCAGTATCCGGTGAATCCGGGTCCCGGTTTCGACAGCTTTATCGACGTGCTGATGATGAAGATGTACCGTTTCAAAGGCGATAACGGCGAACGCGAAGAGCTCCCCATCCCCGATTCCGAAATGGAACGGGCCAAAGAGCTCAACAAGGCGCTGGTCGAAGCGGCGGCCGAAAATGACGAGGCTCTGATGGAACTCTATTTTGAAAAAGGGACGCTGACTCAGGATGAAATGCGTTCGGGGATTAAACTGGGGCTGGCCAAACGCGACCTGGTACCGGTCTTCTGCCTCTCGGCGCGGAAAGATATCGGGGTCAAACGGTTGATGGAATTTATCATCAACGTGGCTCCGGGACCGCTCAAGGCTCCCAACTTCCGACTGATTGGAGGCGGCGACGTGCAGGCGGATGCGAATGGGCCCGTGTCGATATTTGTCTTTAAAACGGCAGTCGAACCGCACCTGGGTGAAGTGGCCTTCTTCCGTGTCATCAGCGGGACGCTCACCGAAGGGATGGAACTCACCAACATGGCGACGGGCAACAAGGAAAAAATCGGCCAAATCTTTGTCAGTGCCGGGCGGAATCGGACAAAGGTAACGGAACTGTGTGCCGGCGATATCGGTTGTACGGTGAAGCTCAAGGCCACGCGGGTGAACCACACGCTGAACGGTCCGGGTGCCGACTGGCAAATCAACCTTATCGGGTTCCCGCAGCCTCGTTTCCGTACCGCTGTCAAAGCCAAAAACAGCGCCGAGGACGAAAAACTGGGTGAACTGCTGTTGCGGGCAACCTACGAGGACCCCTCTATTGTCGTTGAGTATTCCAAAGAGCTCAAGCAAACGATTCTTTCAGGACAGGGCGAACATCACCTCAATATCCTCAAGAATCAGTTGGTCGGAACGCATAAAATCGAGGTTGAATTTTTCCCGCCGCGCATCCCCTACCGCGAAACCATCACCAAAACGGCAGCGGCCTCGTACCGTCACAAAAAACAGTCGGGCGGAGCGGGTCAGTTCGGCGAGGTGTCGCTGGTGATTGAACCCTACTACGAAGGAATGCCGGCACCGTCGAAATACAAAATCGACGGCCGCGAACAGGTCATGAACATCAAGTCGGTCGAAGAAATAGACCTCGAATGGGGCGGTAAACTGGTCTTCTGCAGTGCTATTGTGGGCGGGGCCATCGATGCCCGTTTCCTGCCGGCCATCCTCAAAGGGATTATGGAGAAGATGGAAGAGGGACCGCTGACGGGTTCCTATGCCCGCGACATTCGCGTGGTGGTCTACGACGGGAAGATGCACCCGGTGGATTCAAACGAAATTTCGTTCAAACTGGCCGGGCGTAACGCCTTCAAAGAGGCTTTCCGCAATGCGGGGCCCAAAATCATGGAGCCGATTTACCAAATCGAGGTGCTTGCCCCGAGTGACAAGTTGGGTGACGTGATGAGCGACCTTCAGAACCGCCGTGCCATGATTGAAGGTATGACCAGTGAGAAAGGGTTTGAAATCCTGACGGCGCGGGTGCCGTTGGCCGAAATGAACCGTTATTCGACGTCGCTGAGTTCGCTGACCGGAGGACGGGCTACCTACACGATGAAGTTCGTGGGATACGAACAGGTGCCCTCCGACGTGCAGGATAAACTGCTTAAGGCCTACTCCGATACGGACAAGGACGAGTAGGATTTTTCCTGTAGTTTGTTATGTTTGGCGCGCGTCCATCCTCTGGGGTGGACGCGCGCTTGACGTTTTTGGAGGCGGTTGTGTCTCTTTTGCAGGGGGGCTATGGTCTGCACGGCTGTCGCAATAGGATGTATGGTGCCCAATGCGGTCTAAATCGTGCCTGAAAGATGCGTTGCTTTTTCGGTCGGCGACGACCTCGAGCGGCAGCGCCGCTGGGCGCATGACCGACGGGTTGCTTCAGCAACCCGGTGCTGTGGAATTTTCGGGCTGACGACAGTTGTCGTTGTCGGTGCCGCTGGGCACTCCAGCCGAGGAGGCTCTGCCCCAATCTCCGCCGGCTTCAGCCTGAAAACCTTAACGGGCTGCGGATGCCGCTCGGCATTATAGCCGAACTGTATATCCAATGGAATGCGAATTGCTTGCAATGCCTGTCAGGCTACAAGGAGTGCACGCCGTTTGAGCATGGGTCGGATTATTGGGGCTGCTGCGGACGGCGCCAAAAGAGATAGGTCTTGTTCTCGTTTCCTTCGCGCAACCGTTTGATGTTTTTGCGGTGGGTAATCAGCAGGACGACTGCGACCAGTACTCCGAATCCAATTTTATAGGGAGCCCAGCCGTTGATGATGGCAATATAGAACGGGAAGAGAACCCCGCCTGTCATCGAACCCAGCGAGACATAGTGGCTTATAGCCAGTACAATGAAAAAGGTGGCCAGAGCCATCAGCATGGGAATGGGTGCAATGGCCAGCATACACCCGGCCATGGTAGCTACCCCTTTCCCTCCTTTGAAGTGGGCGAAGAGGGGGAAAATATGTCCCAGAATGGCTGTTGCGGTCAGGCCTATTTTCAGGAAGAAAAGGGCATCTCCCTCGAGCGGTGTCAGGTGGGAGAGCATCACGGCGGCATAGCCTTTGGCCGCATCGATAAGGAATACCGGCAGGGCGGCTCGTCGTCCCAGTACCCGTAGTGTATTTGTGGCACCGGCATTGTGGCTGCCGTAGTCGCGGACATCGGTATGGTAGAACCAGCGGCCAATCCACACGGCGCTGGGGATGGACCCCAGCAGATAGCCGGCTATGAGCAGAAGGCAAATGACTATCCAGGTCATGATATGGGGCAAATTGGGGGAACACCTCAATAGGGATAAACAGCCGTAAGCAGTGCCTGCCGGGGAGAGGCGGGTGTGACGGGGTCGGTTTATCCGTGTTTCACTCCTGCAAAGGTAGGGAAAGCCCTGTGAATCGCAAAAAATAGTTAAATTTGACCTCCCGTCATGCGTGCGGGCATTTATTCTTTCATGTTGCGGAAAACGCTGTATACCCTCGGACAAGTCTATCAGAGCGGCCGAATGGCGCTGGAGAACGTCGTGATTAACAAATTGCGGACGGCTCTGTCGTTGTTTGGGATTACGATAGGGATTTTTGCGATTATCACGGTCTTTACGCTGGTTGATTCGATGGAGATTAAGATTCGCCAGACGGTCAATACCCTGGGGAGCAATACGCTTTACGTGGGGAAATGGCCCTGGGACGGCTTTGGGGAGTGGTGGAAGTATTACAACCGGCCGGAGGTGAGCCTCGATGAATTTAACGAGGTGAGCCGTCTGCTGTCGGGGACCGAGGCCGTGGCCTTTATGACCTCCTTTACCCGAACCGTGAAGAACGGACCCTATTATGTCGAGCGGGCCGGGATTATGGGAGTAACCTATGACTACAATGCGATTCGCAGTTGCGAGGTGGTCGAGGGGCGCTACTTTACCCCGTTCGAGGCCGAACATGGGGCGCGGGTGGCCCTGATTGGGTATATGGTGGCCAACGAACTCTTCCCGGGTGAGAACCCCGTGGGACGCGAGATGCGCATTGGCTCGACGAAACTGACCGTTATCGGGGTGATGGAGAAGTCGGGGAGCAATGTGATGGGGCTCAGCATGGACGATAATGTGGTGATACCGCTGACCCTGGCACGCACGTTTGTCAATTTGCGGTGGTCCTCGAACGAGATGATGATTAAGGGACCCGACGGAGGGAGTGTCGATGATTTGAAGGCCGAAGTGACCTCCCTGATGCGGCGGCTCAGAAGGCTCAAACCGCAGGCCGAAGATAACTTTGCCGTCAATGAGCTGAGCATCGTCAGCAACATGCTGGACGATATGTTCCGGAAAATCGGCTATGCCGGCGGGATTATCGGGATTTTCTCGATTCTGGTCGGTGGATTCGGAGTGGCCAACATCATGTTCGTGTCGGTGCGAGAGCGGACGCCCCAAATTGGGATTCAAAAGGCACTCGGGGCACGACCTTACTTTATCCTGTTTCAGTATGTTTTCGAGGCGGTGCTGTTGTCCGTCGTGGGGGGGATAATTGGACTGCTTCTGATTTTTGCCGGGGTGACGGTGGTCAATGCCGTGACCGACTTTACGATAGTGCTGACCCTGGGCAATGTGGCGTTGGGACTGGTGATTTCGTCGGTGGTGGGAGCCGTGGCGGGATTTTTCCCGGCGTGGATGGCTTCGCGCATGGAACCGGTGAAGGCCATCTTCCACAGCTGATACGTGGTTCGCGCGGGGCATGCTTAATCTGAAAAACCCAAACTTACAATGAAGATACAACAATTTTGCGGGGTTGCTGCGGCGGCCCTGACGGTGGGGCTGGCAGCGTGTCAGAGCGCGGTGGCTCCGAAAAACGATTTGGTGGCGATGGTCAATCCGCTGATTGGTACGGACGGGCCGGGAAATGTCTATCCGGGGGTGAGTGCCCCGTTCGGGATGGTGCAGCTCTCGCCCGACAACGGGACCAGCGGATGGGACCGTATTGCGGGCTATTTCTGGCCCGATACGACGATTGCCGGATTTTCGCATACCCACCTGAGCGGGACCGGAGCGGGAGACCTCTACGACATTAGTTATATGCCTGCCGTACCGCCTTTCAAGCGGGGAACGGGCGAGTTGGGCGTCTATTCCACCTTCAGCCACGACCGCGAAGAGGCCGAGGCGGGGTATTACAGTGTGTGGCTGGCGGATTACGATACGCAGGTCGAACTGGTGGCCACCGAGCGGTGCGGCATGCAGCGATACTCCTTTCCGAAGAGTGCGGAGGCAACCGTCTTCCTGAACCTGGCCAAGCACATGAACTGGGACTACACGATGGGTTCGGAGTTGCGGGTGGTGGACGACCGCACCGTGGAGGGGTACCGTCTCTCCGAGGGATGGGCTCGCGACCAACGGGTCTATTTCGTGGCGCAGTTTTCGCAACCCTTTACCTCGTATGCGATTGATACGGTGACCTCCGTGCATGCCGACACGGCCTACAATGGTATTAAAAGCCATGTAGGGCGGTTTGTCTTCGATACGCAGGGGGGTGACCCCGTGTTGGTCCGCACGGCGATTTCGGCCGTGGATATCGAGGGAGCACGGAAAAATCTGGCGGCCGAGATGCCGACCTTTGCCTTTGACAGCGTGCGCTCGGCGCAACAGACGCTCTGGAATCGGGAACTGGCGAAGATTGAGGTGCGCGGAGGCACGGAGGCCGAACGGACAGCCTTTTATACGGCACTCTATCGGACGATGCTGGCTCCGACGCTGTTTGACGATGTGGACGGCCGTTACTTCGGTCCTGACGGGCAGGTGCACCGCGCCACGGACAGCACACGCAACTATTCGACCTTCTCGCTGTGGGACACCTATCGGGCGGCGCATCCGCTCTACACCTTCGTGCACCCGGCTCGGGTGCGCGACATGGCAGTTTCGATGCTGAACTTCCATGACCAGCACGGGATGCTGCCCGTGTGGCCGTTGTGGGGCAACGAAACCGACATGATGATAGGCTACCATGCGGTGCCGGTGCTGGCGGAGGCTGCCCTGAAAGGCGTTCTGCCCGACACGTTGGCACGGCGGGCGCTGGCGGCCTGTGTGGCGACGGCCAACCGCGACGACTATCGCGCTATCGGTCTTTACAAACAGTTTGGGTATGTCCCGGCCGACATGGAAGGGGAGTCGCTCTCCAAAACCCTCGAATATGCCTACGACGACTACTGTATCGCCCAACTGGCGCGGCATTTGGGTGAAGATGAGATTTACAACGAGTTTATCGTGCGTTCGAAAAACTACATGAACCTTTTCCAACCCGCATCGGGCTTTATGCAGCCGCGACTGGCCAATGGGGAGTGGGTGCCCGCTTTCGACCCGAAGGCCTACACCCGCCACATTACCGAAAGCAACGGGTGGCAGTATCTGTGGGCCGTGCCGCAGGATGTCGAGGGGTTGATTCGGTTGATGCGGGGTCCCGCGCAGTTCGAAAAACGGTTGGACGAGATGTTTACGCTTTACCCGTCGGAGAAGGATACGTTGCCGATTTTCAGCACGGGGATGATAGGGCAGTATGCGCACGGGAACGAGCCGTCGCATCATGTGGCCTACCTCTATAACTACATCGGGAAGCCCGAAAAGACCCAGCAGTATGTGTCGCAGATTATGCGCACACAATATTCGGACCGTCCCGACGGCCTCTGCGGCAACGAGGACTGCGGGCAGATGTCCGCCTGGTATGTCTTCAGTGCCATGGGGTTCTATCCCGTGGACCCCGTGAGCCTCAATTATGCCATTGGAACGCCGCTGTTCGAGGAGTCGGTGATTCACCTGCCCAGTGGCAAGACCTTTACGGTGCGTGCCCCGGGAGTCTCGGCCGAGCGGTATCGCATAGCACAGATGAAACTGAACGGACAGGCGCTCGGGACGCCATTCCTGACCTGGGATGACATCGTGCGGGGCGGGGTGTTGGAGCTGACGATGGCGGAGTAGGGGCGTGCCCGGTAGGCTATAAAAGGGAAGGGGTCGGAATGCAACCGGTTGCATTCCGACCCCTTCCCTTTTGCAGAGGCGGCAGGCTACTGCATCACCGAGCGCGGGCGAGCGTCGGCGGCCGACCCGAACGCCTCGTTCGGGGTCGGCCCCATCACGAGGGTCAGCTCTCCGCCATCCATAATGTCACGATAGGTGATGTATGCCTTTTCGTAGGGCTGTCCGTTGAGCGTAGCCGACTGGATGTAGATGTTTTGCGGGCCGTTGTTTTCGGTGACTACCGTGAATGCCTTACCGTCCCCCGCCGGGAAGGTGACGCGGTCGAAAACAGGGCTCCCCAGCACAAAGGCTCCGTTGGCGGGGTTGGCCGGGTAGAAGCCTAGCGCGTTGAAGACGTACCAGGCGGACATCTGCCCGCAGTCCTCATTCCCGCACAGGCCGTCCACCGTATCAGAGAAGTATTCGTCCATCACCTGCCGTGCCAAACGAGCGGTCTTCCACTGTTTGCCGAGGTAGGCATAGGCATAGATGGTCGAGTGGTTCGGCTCGTTGCCCTGTGCGTACTGACCTATCAGCCCCGAGATGTCGGGCGAAGCGTTCGGACCGCCGTTGTAGGGTACGGTAAAGGTGCTGTCGAGCTTGGCTTCGGCAGCCGCTTCGCTGGGGAAGAGCGCAAAGAGCCCCTCGAAATCGTGCGGCACCATCCAGGTGTATTGCCAGGCGTTTCCTTCGCAGAAATCGTCGCCGCGGTGGGTCGAGTAGTCGGGGTTGAAGGGGGTGCGCCACGACCCGTCGGCCAGACGACCCTTCATAAAGCAGTCCGTGGTGTCGAAATAGTGGCGGTAGTTTTTGGAGCGTTCGAGGAAGTATTCGTAGTCGTCCGTTCGGCCCAGTTGCTTGGCCACTTGGGCGATGCTCCAGTCGCTGATGCAGTATTCGAGAGCTTTGGCTACCGATTCACCCTCCTGGTCGGCTGCGATATAGCCCTGTTCGCGCACCTGTTTCAGCCCCCGGTCATCGAGTTGGGCATAGGCCTTGATGGCTTCGTAGGCCTTGGCGGTGTCGATGCCGGGAATCCCCTTCAGGATGGCGTCGGCAATCACCTGTACCGACGGGACCCCCACCATACAGTCGGTTTCATTACCCGCCAGATGCCATACCGGCACCTTCCCCTGCTGTTCGTAAATCCGCACGAAACTGTTTACCATGCCGCTAACCCGTTCGGGTGCCGTGATAGTAAAGAGCGGGTGAGCCGCCCGATAGGTGTCCCACAGCGAAAATATGGTATAGATGTCGGTCGTATCCTGATGGATTTTACCGTCCGCACCCCGATATTCACCCGTCACATCGTTGAAGACGGCCGGATAAATCGAAGCGTGGTAAACTGCCGTGTAAAAAGTCCGCAGGCGGGCCGTATCGCAGCTCTCTACGCGCATGTGTCCCAACAACCGGTTCCAAGCCCCACGAGCCGCTTCGTGCACCGCATCGAATGACTTGCCCGCAGCCTCGGCAGCCAGGTTGGCGCGTGCACCTGCCACACTCACCCCCGAAATTGCTACCCGTGCCTCAATCCGTTCCCCGTCGGCCAGCGGCCCGAAATCCAGCACTCCGTAGGCATTCGGAATAATGACTGTTTTGGCTGGCATCTTTCCGTTTGCCGCTACCTGTGTCGTATCGGCATAGAGAGTCAGCGCTTTGAAAGGTCGGGAGAATTCAGCCACAAAATAGACCCTGTCGTCCGGAGCCCATCCCTTCGAAAAACGGTAGCCTTCGACGGTCGAGTCATTGACGGCCACGAGCTGCAGCTCGCTGGCCGCATCCCATCCGATGCCTTTGTAGAGGTTTATCAGGATGCCGGCCGAATCGGTCGCAGGATAGGTATAGCGATGGAAACCCGTTCGCGTTGTAGCCGTCATCTCGGCGTCGATGCCGTAGCGGTCCAGGTGGGTCTTGTAATATCCGGCCTGAGCCGTTTCGTTGGCGTGCGAGTAGGTCGAGAGGTAGTTGGCTGCTTTCACAGGAGTGCTGACGCTGCCGGTAATCGGCATGAACAGCACGTCACCCTTATCTCCGATTCCCGTACCGCTCAGGTGGGTGTGGGCAAAACCGATGACGGTCGTGTCACTGGCGTGGTAGCCCGAACACCAGTCCCAGCCTTCGCTGATATTGGTGGGGCCGAGTTGCACGGCGCCAAAGGGGACATTGGCGCCGACAAAGACGTGTCCGTGTCCACCCGAACCGATAGTGGGGTCTACGAATTGAGTGAGGTCAGCAGCAGTTTCTGCTGTGGAGGCTGATGATGAGCAGGCCGTCAAGGTCCCTGCCATCAGTACGGCACTGAGGGTGCCGAGAAGAAATGGTTTATGGTACATGGGTTAGAAAATAGATGTCAGAAGCAATTGTGCAGCCACGTATGTGCCTACTCCGTAACCAGCAGGCCGTCGCGCATCGTGATGCGGCGGTCGGACATGGCGGCCAGCTCGTTGTCGTGGGTGACGATGACAAAGGTGTAGCCAAAGCGGTCGCGCAGGTCGAAAAACAACCGATGCAGTGTCTCGCGGTTGGCGCTGTCCAGGTTGCCCGACGGTTCGTCTGCAAAAATGACCGAAGGCTCGTTCATCAGGGCTCGTGCCACCGCGACCCGTTGTTGCTCCCCGCCCGACATGGCGGCCGGTTTGTGGTCGGCGCGGTCACCTACGCCGAGCAGTTCCAGCAGCATCGCTGCGCGTTCGGCGGCTGCCGAACGCGAACGGTGCGCGATAAGGGCCGGTATCATCACATTTTCGAGTGCCGTAAACTCCGGCAGCAGGTGGTGAAACTGGAACACAAAGCCAATTTTCTCGTTGCGCAGCCGCACCAGTTCGGCTCCGCGCAGTGACCCGGTCTCCTGTCCTGCAATCTCAACGCTGCCCCGGTCCGGGCGCGAGAGGGTGCCCAGTATCTGCAGCAGCGTGGTTTTCCCGGCTCCGCTGGGGCCGACAATCGTAGCCACCTGCCCGGCTGGAATTTCCAGGTCGATGCCCCGCAGTACTTCGAGCGTTCCGAATTGTTTGTGAATGTCCGTACAACGTATCATAGCAGGACAAAGATAGCGTTTTTGGAAACAAATACGGGTTGCTGCTTCGATAAGCAGCAACCCGTAGAATAGATGCAAGAGAGCGTCGGTCTGGTCGAGCTATGCGGCCAGGGTTTTCTTGGCGTTCTCTTTTTTGTCCTTGCGGCGCTTCATGTCGTATGCCACCGGCGTAGCAATAAACACGGAAGAGTAGGTACCGATAACCACCCCGAAGAGCAGTGCGAAGACAAACCCGCGAATCACCTCACCCCCGAAGATGAAGATGGCAATCAATACCACGCAGGTCGAACCTGCCGTATTGATGGTACGTGCCAAGGTACTGTTGATGGCGTGGTTGATGTTGTCTTTGCGCGAGCGGCGCGGGTAGAGGTACATATTTTCGCGGATACGGTCGAAGATAACCACGGTGTCGTTAATCGAGTACCCGATGATGGTCAGGATGGCTGCGATAAACGACTGGTCTACCGTCAGGTTGAAGGGCAGCAGGCCGTAGAGCAGCGAGAAGATACCGATGGTGAGGATGGCATCGTGGAAGAGCGATACGACACCCCCCATCCCGTACTGCCAGTTTTTGAATCGGATGGCGATGTAAATCCCAATAGCCAGCAGCGAGAAGATAACGGCAATGAACGAATTGACTTTGATGTCGTGTGCAATGCTCGGCCCTACCTTTTCGGCACTGATAATCCCGTACGGATTGCTTACGGTGGTGGTAAAGTCGTCGATGGAGATTTTCTGTTCGTAGAGCGGAGCCAACGCCTTGTACATCATTTCGTTGATTTCGTTGGTCACACCATCGGCATCATCAGCGTATTTGTACTGGGTGACGATACGCATCTGTTTCTGGTCTTTGTTGCCGTACTGTTTCACTTCGAGTCCGTCGGTGAAGACTTCTTCGAGGGCAGCACGTACTTCATTGGCGGTCACCTGTTTGTCGAAGCGAACCACATAGGCGCGTCCGCCCGAGAAATCGACACCGTAGCTCAGCCCTTTGGTTGCCAGCGAGACAATCATAATCAGGATAACGATACCCGATGCGATGTAGCTGAATTTACGGATTTTGATAAAGTCGATTTTGGTGTTGGCCAGAAAGTGTTCGGTCCAGCGGTTCCAGAATTTGATGTTGCGTCCTTTTTCGAGCATCCCGACGAAAATCAGACGGGTGATGAAGATGGAGCAGAAGAGCGAGGTGATGATACCGATAATGAGGGTCGTCGCGAAGCCCTGTACCGGTCCCGACCCGAAGATAAAGAGAACGATACCGGTAATAAGGGTGGTAGCATTCCCGTCGATAATGGCGGAGTATGCGTTTTTGAAGCCGTCGGCAATGGAGAGGCTGATGCCTTTTCCGGAGTGTATCTCCTCTTTGACGCGTTCATAGATAATCACGTTGGCATCGACGGCCATCCCCATGGTGAGGACGATACCGGCAATCCCGGGGAGGGTAAGCACGGCACCGAACGAGACGAGCACCCCGAAGAGGAAGAAGAGGTTGGCCAGCAGGGCGATGTTGGCTACGAACCCGGCCGTGTGGTAGAAGAAGAGCATGTAAATCAGCACCAGAACGAAAGCCAGCACGAAAGAGGTCATCCCGGCGTTGATGGATTCCTGGCCGAGCGAGGGTCCTACGACGGCTTCCTGGATAATTTGTGCAGGAGCAGGCAGGCGGCCCGACTGGAGGATGTTGGCAAGGTCTTTGGCTTCGGCGATGGTGAAGTCGCCGGTGATTTGGGAGTGGCCGCCGGTGATTTCGCCGTTGACGATGGGGCAGGAGTAGACGTAGCCGTCCAATACCACGGCAATATAACGACCCACATTATCGGCGGTCAGACGAGCCCAGACCTTGGCACCGGTGGCATTCATGCTCATGGAGACTTCGGCTGCGGAACCGGTTTGGCCGTATTGGCCGACGGCATCGGTAATCACGCTACCGTCCAGAGCGGGACGACCGTCGCTGCTGCCTTTGATGGCGTAGAGTTCGAAGACGGTCGGATTGCCTTTGATGCCTTTGATGCTCCACATGAAGCGTACGTCGCGCGGGAAGAGCGACCGCACCTGCGGCATATTGAGGTAGGTATTGACCTGAGCCGTGTCGTACGACTGTGCCATCCCGATAACGCCGCCGTCTTCCATCGGTTGGAAGATGCTGAAGAGTGAGGTTGCCTGAGCGGTCTCCATGCCGTCGGGTACATTTTCGCCCTGTGCCGTTCCGAGGTTGGCGAGCAGGTCGGTCGTGTCGTTAGCGGCAGGCGCAGCGGTGGTTTGTTCCGATGCGGTGTTTGCCGTCGTATCGGTAGCGGCTGCCATCAGTTTGGCCACCTCCTGGTTGGCCTGCATCATCATCGGCAGCAGTTCCTTGGCGGTGTAAGTGGTCCAGAATTCGAGGCTTGCCGTTCCCTGGAGGAGTTTGCGCACGCGTTCGGGGTCCTTGATACCGGGCAGTTCGACGAGGATACGTCCCGTATTCCCTACCCGTTGGATGTTGGGTTGTACCACCCCGAAGCGGTCGATACGGGTCGAGAGGACGTTGTACGAGTTGGCGATAGCGGCATCGCACGATTCGCGCAGCACGCGAATCACCTGTTCGTTGGTCGATTCGGGCGTGATTTTGTTGCGGAGTTCGTAGGTGCCGAAGATGGCGGCCAGACGTCCTTCGGGAGCCACGTTGCGGTAAGCGTTGGCAAAGAGGGTGATGAAGTCATCCGTGCTGTTGCGCATGGCTTTTTTCGCATCGGCCATGGCTTGTACGAACGCGGGGTCTGTGCTGTTGTTGGAGAGTGCGGTGAGGACATCTTCCACAGCGATTTCGAGGGTGATGTTCATCCCCCCCTGCAAGTCGAGACCCAGGTTAATCTCTTTTTCCTGGCATTCGGCATAGGTGTATTTGACCAGTCCGAGGTTGTAGACGACTTGCGACTTCATGGAGTCGAGGTAGGCCTGTTCGACGGCGGAGTTTCCGGCGGCGATTTTGGCGGCATCGCTACGGACGCTGTGCGTCACGAACGAAAACGAGAGCTGAAATGCGCAGGCGATGGCCAGCATAATGGCCAGAAACTTGAGTGCGCCTTTATTCTGCATGGGTAGTAAAAATTTTTATTTTGTTTTGTTTTTGTCTGTGTTACTGAAGTTGCAAATATACGTTTTTTTCTTGAGACAACCCCATTTTTTGCGTTTTTGGGGGTGATGTTGGGGGATGGGAGGTGAAATGACGAGCGCAGCGCATCTTTCAGCTGAAAGATGCGCTGCGCGGGATAAAAGGGGATGCGCTGTGTAGTCTCAGGCCTTGAGGGTCTCAATCACCTGCGGCATCAGCGTCCAGAGGGTGTTTTCGGTCTGTGCGGTTAGAAAACCTCCGTTCACGACAGAGGGTTCGTTGGTAGCCGTACCGTATTGAACGGCTCCTTGTACCATGGGGTGAAGGGCGAGCCGTTTGCCGTGGGTGATGCCGGCCATGTCGAACATCAGCGCGGCGGCACAGTGCCCAATCATCACTTTCCCGGCCTCTCCGAAGCGGCGGATGACCTCCATCATATCGACATTCCAGGGTTCCGAGGCGTGTTGTTGGAAGACCGGAACGGCATCTCCGCACGAGAAGACCAGAGCGTCGTATTCCGACTCATGGCCTTTCAGGTCGGCGATGGTCCCCTGGACGGTTAGTTCCATGCCGGAATTGGTCCGGATATGCGGGGTTTGGGCCACGGCGTAGACCGTATAGGGGATATGGTTTTCGTAGAAAGCCTCCAGATATTGGAAGAGTCCCAGTCCATTGACGGGATTGACAGCCAGTACAGCGACACGTTTTGCCATAGCGTTATTCAGTTAAAGGGTGAGAAAACTTTGGTTACTAAAGGTAAGCGGCTTACTTTTGTAAAGCAAAGGTAGGGTGTCGAACGGCAAAAAACAAGAACGCACAGCGGCATAACCTACTAACACCGAGGTAACTAACGTTGAAGTTCAGGAAGATGGCAGTCGAAAAAAATGTACGGAATTTTCAGGCATCGGGCAGTTGCCCGATACGGAATGTGTTGAGTCGTTTGAGTGAGAAGTGGCCGATGCTGGTTTTGGTGACGCTGCAGGCCAACGGGAAGATGCGTTTCAACGAGTTGCAGAGAGCCATTGGCGACATTTCGCAGCGGATGTTGTCGGTGACCTTGCGCACGTTGGTTGCGGATGGGTTGGTGTTGCGAGTGGCGCATGCGGAGATTCCCCCGCGGGTGGAATATGAGCTGACGGGCTTGGGGGATAGCCTGATGCCGCACATCAATGCGCTGATAGGGTGGGCACAGCAGCATTTTTCAGAGGTGACGGCCAGGCGGGGAATGGCGGATTAAAAACTCAGCGAGAAGCCCACGCCGTAGTAGAACGAGGTGTTGGAGGGCGAGGCCAGCGTGAGAGTGAAGGTAATGGGGGTGGTGCCGCCGGCGGCATTCACTTCGAACCCGATGTCCCCGCCGTAGGACCAGATATCACGTCTCTGGGTCGTTCCGCCCGGGGCAAAGTAAGCCCCGCGGCTGTAGTCGCCAAAGAGGTTCATCCAGATGCGTTTGAGGTAGAAGAGGCCGTTGATGCCGCCGTCGGGGTAGCAGACCGGGAAGGTGTAGTCGAAGGCTCCGGCGGCATAGTATTTGGCCGCGGCGCTGTTGAATGCGCCGCGCGGGAAGAGCGGTTTCTGGGTAAAGCCGAGTTCGGATTCGGTTTGGTACATTCCTCCGGCCTTGAGGGTCATGCTGTGGTTGCGCATAAAACCCGGCAGGTAGGCGCGTGCGTAGAGGCTGTAAATCATGCCGAAACGACGGTTGAAGGCCCCGATGACATCGGCCCGCAGGGCATAGCCCAGCCGGGGCGTCAGACAGCGGGTCGAGGCACGGCGGTTATCGCTCCACCACAGCGAGGCCTGGTATTTTTGGTATCCTTTGGTGAAGTGTTCCCGTGCGGGGTCGTAGAGCAGGGAGTTGTAGTGCACGACCGAGAAGGAGGGTTGCAGCAGCCGGTAGTGGCTGCCGCCCGAGAACGACAGTGGAACGGCCAGTGTGGCTTGGGCATGGAGGTAATTTTTGCGGTTGGTCGGGGCTTGTACCCCGTTGGCGGCTGCGTCCACCGGGATATAGACGCCCTGTTTTCCTCCGCCGTATTCCACGGCTGCGGTCAGTTGGACGGGAAGGCCGGCATAGGTCCAGGAGGCCTGGAGCCAGTTGTCGCCGTGGAGGCGTCCGTAAGTGGCCGACCCGTAGCTGTCGCCCATGACGCTTTGGAAGAATAGGCTGGCTCCGAAACCGATGTTAAGCATCCGTTCGTCGAAATTGAGCAGGTCTTCGATGTCGGCCGTAATGGGGGCCCAGCTGTGCACGTTGAACCAGCGCAACCCTTTGTGGTATCGTTGGGTCGGGTGGGTGGTGGTGGAGTCATCCATGGGGATGGTGGTCATGGTCGGAACGTTCCAGGAGGGGGTGGACAGGTTGAGCAGGTTGCGCGGGAGACGGCTCCAGCGAACGGTATCCTGTACGGAGTCCACCGACGAGGAGGCGACCATCGGTCCGTGGGCGGTGTAGGTGGTGAAGAGGATGTTTGCCGTATCGGCCGACGGGGTATAAGCCCCGAAACGGGAGGTAGTCATGCGCTCTTCCGTGCGGGAGGAGTCGGTGAGGTCGAGACGGTGTATTTCATCTTTTCCGGATTGGATGGAGCTGAAGTAGAGGTGCCCGGCTCCATCGGCCGAGAGTCCGCTGAGGGTGGTCATCGAGGGTGCTGTGAGCTCTTCGACCGGGGTCAGGGTCCCGTCGGAGGTCACCGAGCAGCGGCAGAGTTGCATCCCTTGTTTCCCGAGGCGGATAAAGGCCAGCGAGCGGGTCGTACTGTCCCACGCCATGCCGTGGAGCGTAGTGAGGGCGTCGAAACGCAGGCGGTCGGTCTCCTGAAACGGCTCGGCGCGGTGCAGCACCAGGTCGCTGCCCCCGAGGCTGTCGGGTGAGACGGTGGCTATCCACAGCGTGCTGTCTGTTTGTATCGGCGTGGCGAAGTAGTTGGCCTGCCACCGTCCGTAGGCTTTGCGTTTGCCGCTGGTCAGGTCAAGGCTCCGAATAACCGAATAGGTTTTGTATTCCCAGACGGGATGGGGCTTGAATTCGGTCCACCACAACTTGCCGTCGGTCAGCACGGGGCGGCTCGACGGGGGAGCTATCCAGCGCAGGGTGCGGTCCCGTTTGGCGGCGGTGGTATCGACCACTACAAAACGGGGCGGCGTGTCGTAGTCCGTCTTGGTGGCCACCACGCCCAGCGGCGTATGGAGCGGGTCCGAGTAGGTCGTATAGGCCTTGCCGTTGCGCGTCGGGCAGGTGAGGGTCGGATAGCTGTTCGGCACCGCCGAATAGGGTTTCCAGTGTTCGTAGAGCTCGGTGAGCATCGAACGGCTGATGTCGCTCAGATGGGCGTTGTAGTGGCGTTTGAGGTATATGCGCATCGGCACGATAAAAATCGGCCACTTGCCGGCGTACTCCACGGCTGACCCCCACAGCTCCGGGCCGTAGTACCGTTCTCCGGCGGCCACCATCTGATAGCCGTATTCGTAAACGCCGGGAATATACGTGCGGTAGGAGCCGGCGCTCCAGCGGTCGCTTTTGATGCGGACGTTGGCACTGTCCTCGGCGAGCAGCGCCCGCATTCCGACGGTGAAGGAGGGTTGCAGGGCACGGCCGAACTCCGAGAACTGTGTTTCGGCCAGGGTGGCATCCCCTTCGAGGAACCATTTGGGTACGACCAGCATGCCGACGCAGGTGCCTGCTTCGCCGAAGATCCACGAGGCGACACGGGTAAGGCCGCTGCGCAGCGACGAGAGTTGTACCACATGGCGGCTTTCGTGGACGGTGAGCTGTTTGAGCCACGGATCGGCATAGATGTCACCGGCCGGAGCGGTGGTCATCAGTTCCATGCGTTTCGGGGCCCAGACCACTTCGCCGTTGGAGTAGAGGTTTTCGGTGTGGAGAAGAATGGGGAGTCGTTGCGGTGTGCGGGTAAAGCCTCGGGTGATGTGCGGAGCGATGCTGTCCAGAAAACCGGCCATGGCTACCGCCGTCGGCTCGTAGTAGTCCGGGTAGACCAGCTTATAGGCAGGGCTTTTGATTTGTTTCCACCGCAGGTCCATGGGACCTCGCCCGTTATAGTAGAACTGTGCGCGTGCAAAAGGTGCTCCTGCTGCCGCAACCAACAGCAGCAGAACGATACGGCGTAGAACGAAACGGGAGACGGAACAGCACATGGTCGGCACAGGGCAGAGGGGGTCAGATTTTGCGAGCCTGATAGCCGGCCTGGGTGAGTATTTGTACGATTTTGTCGCGGAAGTCGCCCTGGATAATGATTTCGCCCTCTTTGGCGGTTCCTCCGACACCGCATTTTTGGCGGAGCATTTTGCCGAGTTCTTTGAGGTCGTCGTCGGAGCCGACGAAGTCGGCGACGATGGTTACCTGTTTTCCGCCGCGGTTCCGACGGTCGAGAGCCACGCGCAACCGCTGGCGCGACGGAGCAAGGGTCGTAACAGGCTCCGACGTGTTCTCGGTCGTGTATGAATAGTCGGGATTGGTGGAGTAGACCATTCCCAGACGCGATTTCCAGTCGTTGTTGCTCATGGCTGTTGAAAGAGGGGATAGGTGATGCCGGCCGTCGGGCTCGGCTGAGGGTTATATAACGTTCTGCAGCGGGAAAATAGTACGTGGCAGGTCGTACGTCAAGAAGGTTAGAGCCGGTCGCCGCCCCACATCGAGGGCTCCCAGCGCCAACTGTCGTGGACGGCCTCTTCGAGCACTTTGCCTGAGAAGACCAGCAGGATGCTGTCGGGTTCGGTGGCACGGATGCAGTTGGCGTAGCCCGGCGGCAGGCAGAGCAGTTCGCTGCGTGCCGCCGTCAGGGTGAATATTTCGGGCTGAAGGTCGGGTGAGGGGTTCTCCCAGTTGTCCGGCCGCACGAATGCCAATCGAAAACCGCCCTGCAGGCACTGGAACCATTTTCCTTCGTGTTGGTGTCCGTGCCAGCCGCGGATAACCTCCGTCGAATCGTGTTTGATAATGTAGTATCGGTGTGCCCCCTCGAGATGGAAGTCATTGACGTGCATCAACTCACCGCGATGGTCGCGGAAGATGCCCCCCTGTACGATACGAATATCACTCATAGTGTGCTGTCGATGCCTATTTCTCCTCTTTGATGCGTGAGAGCAGGTATTGTCCGTATTGGTTTTTGGCCATGGGCTGCGCCACTTCGCGCAGTTTGTCGGCCGTTATCCACCCTTTGCTGTAGGCGATGCCCTCCAGACAGGCCACCTTCAGCCCCTGTCGTTTTTCGATGACTTCGATGAAGGTCGAGGCTTCGGAGAGCGAATCATGCGTACCGGTATCGAGCCAGGCAAAGCCTCGCCCGAGAAGTTGCACCTTCAGCTGGTTGTCGTGCAGGAACTGTTCATTGACCGTGGTGATTTCCAATTCGCCGCGTGCCGAGGGCTTGATGTTTTTGGCCACCTCCACCACACGATTCGGGTAGAAGTAGAGTCCCACCACGGCATAGTTGGACTTGGGATGGGCGGGTTTTTCCTCGAGCGTTTCGGCATTACCGTCCTTGTCGAACGATACGACGCCGTAGCGTTCGGGGTCGCTGACCCAGTAGCCGAAGACGGTGGCTTTGGGGTTGGTCGGGTCTTCGGCTGCTGCTACGGCCTCGCGCAGCATGGCCGAAAAACTCTGCCCGAAGAAGATGTTGTCGCCCAGCACCAGACAGGCGGCATCCGAGCCGATGAACTTTTCGCCGATGATAAAGGCTTGTGCCAGTCCGTCGGGTGAGGGTTGTTCGGCGTATTCGAAGCGGACGCCGAAGTCGCTGCCGTCGCCCAGCAGGCGGCGGAAGCCCGGCAGGTCGTGCGGGGTCGAGATGATGAGTATGTCGCGGATTCCGGCCAGCATCAGCACCGAAATCGGGTAGTATATCATCGGTTTGTCGTAGATGGGCAGCAACTGTTTGCTGACCCCTTTGGTGATGGGGTAGAGGCGTGTGCCCGAACCCCCGGCCAGAACGATACCTTTCATAGTCGGATGGTTTATAGGTGTATAACGGGTGTTATTTGGCGCAAAGATAGCGATTTTCCGTCAGTGCGGCGGTTCCTCCGGGGGCAGAATGCGCGGAAACGGTCAAATTTGGTTCCGGAAAAACGAGTTCAGGGGAAAACCGTGAGGTTTTCCCCTGAACTGACTTGTGAGAAAATAAGCCGTCGGGCGGTATGATATGCTCCGACGTTAGACGGTCATGATTTCCTTCTCCTTGGCAGCCAGCACGCCGTCGATTTTTTTCGAGTAGTCGTCCACAATCTTCTGCACTTCGTCTTCTCCGTCTTTGGCTACGTCTTCGGGCAGCCCGTCGGCCTTCACTGCCTTTTTGATGGCTTCGATAGCCTCGCGGCGGACGTTGCGGATGCTGACACGGGCCGATTCGGCTTCGGCCTTAATCTGTTTCATCAGCTCCTTGCGCCGTTCTTCAGTCAGCGGCGGTACGTTGAGGCGGATGGTCTCACCGTTGTTCGACGGGGTCATCCCCAGATTCGAGTTGATAATGGCCTTTTCGATAGCCCCCAGCAGTGTTTTGTCCCACGGCTGAATCAGAATGGTGCGCGCGTCGGGCACCGTTACGCTCGCCACCTGATTGACCGGCATCTGCGAACCGTACGATTCGACCAGCACCCCGTTCAGTACGTTGGGGCTGGCTTTCCCCGCCTTAATCGAGGCGATTTCCTCTTCGAAGTGGGCGAAAGCCTTTTCCATTTTGGGTTTCGCCGCGTCGATAATCACTCTTTTTTGTCCCATATCGTGTTGCGTTGTTATGATGCGTTTAGTTGTGTACCAGGGTGCCGATAGCCGCCAGTGCCGAAGCATCTCCGCCCGTGACTTTGGCCAGGTTGCCCGGGGTGTCCATGTCGAAGACAAATATCGGCAGGTTGTTCTCCATACACATCGTGAAGGCCGTCAGGTCCATCACCTTGAGCCGTTGGGCAATCACTTCGGAGAAGGTTATCGAGTCGTATTTGCGGGCCGAGGGGTCTTTTTCGGGGTCGGCAGTGTAGACGCCGTTCACGCGGGTTCCCTTCAGCAGGACGTCGGCCTCTATCTCCACGCCGCGCAGAGCCGATGCCGTGTCGGTCGTGAAGAAGGGGTTGCCCGTCCCGCCGCCGATAATCACGGTGTAGCCTTCGTTCATCAGTTCGATGGCCCGAAACTTGGAGTAGATACCCGCTCCGACAGGTCCCATCGGGATGGAGGTCAGCACCCGTGCCTTACCCCCTGCATTCTCGATGGCCGATTGCAAGGCCAGCGAATTAATCACTGTCGCGAGCATCCCCATCTGGTCGCCGCGCACGCGGTCGAAGCCCTTGCCGACACCGCTCATCCCGCGGAAGATGTTACCGCCGCCGATGACGATGCCGATTTGGACGCCGCTGTCGGCTACGGCTTTGATTTGTTCGGCATAGGAGGCCAGCATCTGCGGGTCGAGGCCGTAGCCTTGTTGTCCCTGGAGCGATTCGCCGCTCAGTTTGAGGAGTATCCGTTTGTATTGGGTCATGGTGTGTCGTTCGGTTAAGTGGTTTGGATGTCAGGTCGTTTGTGTTGGGTAGGCTTGTGGCGTGCGGACAGCGGTGCTACTCGGTTCCGCCCGTAATCCTTCCGGCTTCGCCCAACAGCTCCATCAGGCGGTCCATGTCGGGGGTCAGAATAATTTCGGTGCGGCGGTTTTGCGCCCGTGCAGCCGAGGAATTATCGGTGGCCACCGGAGCGTACTGGCTGCGTCCGGCTGCCGTCACCCGTTTGGGAGCAATCCCCTTGTTGCGCAGGAGAATACGCACCACCGCGGTAGCCCGATGGACGCTGAGGTCCCAGTTGTCGATAATCTGGTCGCCCTCTTTCGAGCGGTACGGAAGGTTGTCGGTGTGTCCTTCGACCATAATCCGAATGTTCGGGTTGCGGGCCAGCACATCGGCCACCTTCAGCACGGCGCGTTCCCCTTCGGGCGACACTTCGGCCTTGCCCAGCTCGAAGAGCAGTTTTTCGTCCACCGACACATATATCATTCCGCCGCGTTCCGACACCGAGAGTCCCTGGCTGTCGAAATCCTGCAGGGCTTCGCTCAGCAGAGCCCGCACTTCGGCCAGTGCCTGTGTCCGTTCGCGCAGCAGCGCCCGCAGCTCGGCGTTGGTCAGCCCCTCGGCATAGTGGGTCGAGTCCAGCGCGCTGTACTGTGCTTCGAGCGAAGTGCGTTGTTCGTGCAGTTGTTCGATTTCGGCCCGGAGCGCCGCGGAGTTCTGTTCGCACCGCAAGGCTCGCTGCTGTGTCTGGCGATAGGTCTTCATCGAGACGCACGACACGCTGCCGCACACCACCATGGCCAAAGCCCCTGTCAAAACGGTTATTTTTCGGGTTTTCATAAGGCGAAGGTACAAAATTTCTATCTTTGTCCTTACTATCCCTATCCGAAATGACGGCCAAAGCAACAAAATATCTCCATCGAATCAACTCTCCGGCCGACCTGCGGCAACTCGCAGTGAGCGAGTTGCCGGCCTATTGTGCGGAGTTGCGGGAGTTCATTATCCGCGAAGTATCGACCAATCCGGGTCACCTGGGGGCGAGTCTGGGAGCGGTGGAGCTGGCTGTGGCCATCCATTACGTGTACGATACGCCGAACGACCGGCTGGTGTGGGATGTGGGGCATCAGGCCTATGCTCACAAGATTATTACCGGGCGGCGTGACCGCTTTTGTACGAACAGGAAGTTGGGGGGTATCAGCGGTTTTCCGAAGATGAGCGAGAGCGAGTACGATGCTTTCGGGGCGGGTCACTCCTCGACCTCGATATCGGCTGCTTTGGGGTTGTCACGGGCGCTGCGGCGCGAGGACGGGACGGGACCGAAGTGTGTGGCGGTGATTGGCGACGGGGCGATGACCGGGGGGCTGGCTTTCGAGGGGCTGAACAATGCGGGAGCCGACCCCGACAACGATATTCTCATTATCCTGAACGACAACCGCATCTCGATAGACCCCAATGTGGGGGCGTTGAAGGAGGCGCTGCTCGAAATCAGCACCTCGCAGCACTACAACCGGGTCAAGGATTCGACCTGGAGGGCGTTGAACCGCCTGCCTCGGATGCGGCGGGTGATACAGAAGATGCTGAACGGGGCCAAGTCGTTCTTTCTGCATCAGAGCAATCTTTTTGAGTCGTTCAATTTCCGTTATTTCGGGCCGGTGGACGGGAACGATGTGGTAGGGTTGGTCAGGGCGTTGCGCGACTTGCGGAAGCTGCCCGGACCGAAGATACTGCATGCGCTGACGGTTAAGGGGAAAGGATACGCTCCTGCCGAACAGGACCAAACGGAATGGCACGCTCCGGGGCGGTTCAATCCCGAGACGGGCGAACGGCAGGCGGCCATGCCGGGTGACAAGCCGAAACGGTTGCGTTTTCAGGATGTTTTCGGGCGGACGCTGGTCGAATTGGCCGAACGGGATTCGCGGGTGGTGGGCATCACGCCTGCCATGCCCACGGGCTGCTCGATGAACCTGTTGATGGAGCGGATGCCCGAGCGGGCCTACGATGTGGGGATTGCCGAGGGGCACGCCGTGACCTTTGCAGCGGGACTGGCCGCAGGAGGTAAGGTGCCGTTCTGCAATATCTATTCGTCGTTCATGCAGCGGGCGGTGGACAATGTGATTCACGATGCGGCGTTGCAGGAGTTGCCGGTGGTGCTCTGTCTGGACCGTGCGGGGCTGGTGGGCGAGGATGGGGCGACGCACCACGGGGCGTTTGACCTGGCGCTGTTGCGGGGGGTGCCGAATGTGACGATAGCGGCGCCGATGGATGCCGTGGAGTTGCGCAGCGTGATGTATGCGGCTTCAGCGGGAGATACTGGGATGTGGGTGATTCGTTATCCTCGGGGCGGTGCCTTCGGGGAGGAGGTGATGGAAGCGCCGCTGACGGCGGTGCGGCGTGGTGAGGGGCGTGTGCTGGGGGAACCCGAGGGGGCGAGGGTGGCTGTTTTGTCGGTGGGGGCTATTGGAACCGAGGCGACAGCGGCGGTGGCACAACTGGCGGAGGAGGGGATACCCGTGGCACACTATGACCTGAGGTTCGTCAAACCGCTCGATGAGGCGTTGCTGGAGCGGATTGTCGGGCGGGGCTGCCATACCCTGATTACCGTCGAAGACGGCGTACGGGCTGCGGGTGCCGGGAGTGCCGTGCTGGAATACCTCGCCGATAAGGGATACACCTCCAAAGGGTTGCGCGTGGTGCGTCTGGGGCTGCCCGACCACTTTGTGGAACAGGGAACGGTGCAGCAGTTGCGAGCCTTGTGCGGCATCGATGCCGAGGGCATCGCCCGTCGGGTGCGCGAGGCGTTGCAGGAGTAGCAGACAAGATAATGAGTTAAGGTAGGGGTGCCCTGCACTGGCGCGGGAAGAAAAACGTTCGGGGGATGCAAATCAACAGATTTGCATCCCCCGAATTGCTGTTTCGGAAGTGGGGCTGTCAAAGGAAGACCATTATCCTTGCGAAACCGCGCAGACCCCTCCGTCAGAAGAGTCCTAATAAAAACGCCGAATCCCCATAATCTCCCGCACTTCGGCCACGGTCCGCGCAGCGCTCTCCTGCGCCCGTTCGGCACCCATCCGCGCTACCCGCGACAGATAGGCCTCATCGGCCTGAATGGCCAGAATGCGTTCCCGAATCGGGGCTACCGTGGCGATAATATCCTCGGCCAACTGTTTCTTGAGGTCGCCGTAGCGAATCGAACAGTCGGCATACTTGTCGCGGAAATATTGTACTGTGTCGGGCGTCGAGACAATCTCCAACAGCGTGAAAATATTGCGAATCACCTCGGGCATCTCCGAATTGGGTACCGTGGGGCCGCTGTCGGTCACCGCCTTCATCACCTTCTTGCGAATATCCTGGTCACTGTCAATCAGGAAAATCCCGTTCCCCTCGCTCTTGCCCATCTTGCCGCTGCCGTCCAGCCCCGGCACCTTCACCAGTTCCGACCCGAAGTTGTAGGGCTCCGGCTCCGGAAAGTACTCCACCCCATATTTGGTGTTGAAACGCCGTGCATATTTGCGGGTCATTTCGAGGTGTTGCTCCTGGTCTTTCCCTACGGGCACCTTGTTGGCCTTGTGAATCAGGATGTCGGCCGCCATCAGCGTCGGGTAGGTGAGCAGGCCCGCATTGACATTCTCGGGTTGTTTGCGCATCTTGTCCTTGAACGAGGCGGTACGCTCCAATTCCCCGATATAGGCGTGCATGTTCAGCAGCAGGTAGAGTTCGGCCACCTGCGGCTGGTCGCTCTGGATGAAAATCACCGACTTCTCGGGGTCCAGCCCGGCGGCCAGATATTCGGCCAGAATGTCGCGCACGTTGCCGTGCAGCGCCGTCGGGTCGGGATGCGTGGTGAGCGAGTGGTAGTCGGCAATGAAAAAGAAGCAGTTGGCCGCATCCTGCATCTTGATGAAGTTGCGCAGGGCACCGAAATAGTTGCCCAGGTGAAGATTACCGGTCGAGCGGATGCCGCTGACTACAGTTTCCATAGGAGTTCGAGGTTTGTGGGTTGTTCGACAGACGCTTTTGCCGCACAGCGGGCGGCAAAAGCGTCACAAAAATAATCAATGCCGTGCAATTCTGCATCCGTCCGTGCCGGAAAATTACGGCAGCGCACCGCAGCAATGCACGGGGCTCTTTAATGACGAAAAAGGTCAGGTCAGCCTTTCCCCGCTTGCTATGCGGCCGACGGATAGGCCACCCGAACGTGGTAGATGTTGTTCAGTTTGGCTTTGAAGAGCTCCTTGAGGCGGGTGACCTCGGCAAACGAGAGCTCGGCCTGGCTGAACTGGTGTTCGGCAATCTGTCGGTCAACGATTTTTTCGACCAGCGCGTCGATGGATTCGCGGTCGTAGCTGCCCAGCGACCGCGAGGCCGCCTCAATCGAGTCGGCCATCATGCAGATGGCCACCTCACGCCGTACGGGTTTGGGGCCCGGATAGGTAAAGTCGTTCGGGTTCTCTACCGAACCGTGTTTCTGCATCTCTTCGGCATAGAAGTAGTAGAGTTTCGAGGTGCCGTGGTGGCCGGTGATGAACTCCTGAACAATGGCCGGCAGACGGTGTTTGCGCGCCAGCATAATCCCTTCGGTGACGTGCGAACGGACAATGGAAGCACTCTGTACGGGGCTCAGCATCGAGTGGGGGTTGAAGTTCCCGGTTTGGTTTTCGACAAAGTAGAACGGATTTTCCATTTTCCCGATGTCGTGGTACAGGGCTCCGGTGCGTGCCAGCAGCGGATTGGCTCCAATCTCCTTGGCGGCACTTTCGGCCAGCGAGGCGACCTGTACCGAGTGTTGGAAGGTGCCGGGGGCTTTTTCGGCCAGTTGGAGCAGCAGGGGTTGGTTGGTGTCGGAGAGTTCGAGGAGGGTGATGTCGGAGACAAAACCGAAGAGGCGTTCGAAGATGTAGATAAGCTGGTAGAATCCCAGCATCAGGAAACCATTGGCCACGAACCACAGGATGCCGAGATAGTGTATTTTGAGGAGCCCCTGCGTCATCCACATGAAAGCGATGTAGCTCAGGGCACCGGTCAGGATGGCGGCTCCGACGGCTTTGAAGACGCTGTGCCGCTGGTAGTAGTGTCGCATGACGAAGATAGCGACCATCCCGGCGAGGAAGTTCACGGTGAAGAACTCGAAGCTGAAGCGGACAAACAGCGAGGCCAGCAGCACCACGGAGATATGTCCGTAGATGGCCACGCGGGTGTCGAAGAAGGCCAGCAGCAGGATGGCGACCACCGGCAGCGGTACGATGTAAGGGCTCAGGAACTGGGTCCGCACGACCAGAGCCATGAAGGCGGCCATGAGGGTGTAGAGCAGGAAGACGAACAGCAGCGGTTTCCATCCCGTGAAGTGTCGGGAGGAGAAGTAGTGGAAAAAGACATAGCTGACGCTGAGAATGGCTGCCACCGCAAGGAGTTTCCCGAGAAAGAGGATAAGACCGCTGGTGCCCTGTCCGAGTCGGTTATCGTACTCCCGCTGGTAGGAGGTGAGGCGTCGGGCGGTGTTCTGGTCAATCATCTGTCCGTTCGAGACGATGACTTCCCCCGTGCGGATGATGCCTTCGGTTTGCGAGAGGCGCGAGAGCAGTTGTTCGCGGAGGCTGGCGTTGAGCGAGGGGTCGTAATGGAGCGACGGGGTGAGGTAACGTACCATTTGTTCGCCCTCCACGCCCTGTGTCCGCAGGTAGTTTTGTGCGGTGGAGGGGGTGAACAGGTCGGTGGCGTAGCAGGTCTTGAGCGTGTGGGCACTGTCGATGCGTACCAGACGGTCGGCATAGTCGGCCCGTTCGCCGTCGCTCACGATACCCCGTTGATATATGTGGCGAAATTCGTTGTATATCATCTGTCTCCGCTCGGGCGAGAGCGACGGGTCGGACGACAGGTCGGCTCTCAGGTTGCGCAACTGGGTCGAACCGACCAGGGTGTCGAGCCGAAATACGGGCTGGAAGCCCTCCAACAGACTTTTCCGGTCGGCAGCCAGTTGTTCGGCGCTTTTATATATCGGGATGTCGAACGGGGCCGTGAGGGTCTCCTCCTCCCACGTCTCTCCCGGGGAAAACGAAGCGTTGAGGGCGGCGCGGCGAGACATCATCAGGGTGATGAGCAGCGACAGCCCTGCTAAAAAAGCAATTTTCCGTATCATGATTTTTCAAAGGTTTTGAATCCCTCGCCCAGCGTCTCGTGGGCATCGACCACAATCATAAAGGCATTGGGGTCTACCGTGCGGATATGGTCGCGCATGAGGGCCACCTCGCGGCGCGACACCACCACAAATATCATCTCCTTGTCGGCTCCGGTGTACATGCCGCTGGCTTTGATGTAGGTGCCGCCCCGTTCGAGGGTGTCGAGAATGAAATGGCGTATCTTGTCGTGCCGGTCGGAGAGGATGAAGAGCAGTTTGTCACCCGAGCCGCCGTCCACGATGTAGTCAATCACACGGGATGAGACGAAGATGGTGACCAGCGAGTAGAGCGGCAGTTTCCAGTCGCCCAGCACCACCAGACCGAAAAGCACCACGGCCGAATCGACGTAGAGCACCGAGCGGCTGATGGGCAGGTGGACATATTTCGAGACAATCATCGCCACGATATCCGTTCCGCCCGATGTAGCGTGGTTTTTCAGGAGCAGTCCGACGCCGGCTCCCATGAGTGTCCCGCCGAAGGTGCAGCTGAGAAGGATGTCGTTCGAGAGGTCGATTTTTCCGCCGAGCATGGTGGCGGGGTCGGAGCCGATGGCCAGTGTCATGCCGTTCATAATCAGCGGGGTGAGCAGGGCCGCGACGATGGTTTTTGCCCCGAAGCGGGCACCGAACAGCTGAAAGGCTATCAGCAGCAGCGGAATGTCCATCGAGAGGCCGTAGGTCCCGACCTGTATCTTGGGAAAGAGGTAGTTGAGTACCACCCCCATGCCGTATACTCCGCCGGGTACAATGCGATAGGGGGTGATGAAGAGGACGAATGCCGTGGCAATAAGCACGGCGCCGACCACGACAAAGAGCCACTGACGGATAGTCTGTCTTTTCATAGGCTGGGGTAGGGTGACAGACAAAGTTAGGGAAAGAATTGTAAAACGATAACAGGTTGGGTGGTAAACATCCCTTCGCAGGCCTCTTCTTTCTCTGTTGTAGGAGAGGTTCACGAACGGCCTGGATGGTATATGGAAGATATGAAGTTCCGTGTGGCATTCAACCATTCTCCGTCTTGTATCTGAAGTGGGATACAGCGAATACTCGTTCCCGTGAGGTTTCTTTCGTGGTCGTTTTCTGTACTGCGTGACCACAAAAATGTGTTTTGCTTTGGGAAAGTCAAATCTTTGACCCACATTTGCACTCAGAATTACCACACACATATTTTTTATCCTCATCGGAGGGCTGTGAAAGCCGGATAAGATGACTGGTTATACCGTCATCTTATCCGGCTTTTAGTTTGCGGCCTAACAGGCATAATCTAAAACAACGAACAAATATGGGAGAACAAGTAATTGATTTTAGAAACGGAAAAATCACGGTGCTGTTCAAACAACTGTTTTTTCCGACAGTGTTGGGTATGTTGAGCATGTCTGCCGTGACAACCATTGATGGTATTTTTGTGGGTCATGGTGTCGGGAGTGACGGAATTGCAGCCGTCAATATTTGTGTCCCGCTCCTGATGGGGCTCATGGGGGTCGGATTGATGATGGGGAGCGGATGCTCGGTCATGGCTTCCATCTATTTGTCCCAAGGGAAACGGTTGTTGGCGCGTATCGGTGTGACTCAGGCATTACTGTTTGTAACGCTCATCTCGCTTATTGCAGGGGGTGGAGTGATGGTTTTTCCGGAGAGAGTGGCCCGTTTGCTTGGCGCGTCGGAACTCTTGATGCCAATGGTGGTTGATTATTTGGTGTGGTTTGCACCATCCCTGCTGTTTGAGTTATGGATGGCGGTTGCCTTGTTTGCCTTGCGGTTGGATGGTGCTCCCAAATTGGCCATGTGGTGCAATGTGATTGCTGCCGTTGTGAATATTCTACTGGATTGGTTGTTTATCTTTCCGTTCGGATGGGGTGTCAGGGGAGCGGCTCTGGCTACATCGGTCAGTTGTCTGGCCGGAGCTGCCGTGGCGGTGGTGTATTTGGGGGTATTTGCCCGTAATACGCGTCTGTGTGTCTTGAGGTTGAACCGAAAAGACTGCCTCTTGTGGATACGCAATACCGTTGCCCAATGCAAAATAGGTTTGTCTACGTTGTTCGGAGAAATGACGATGGCACTCCTGCTGTTTGTCGGAAACCATGTATTTATGCACTACCTGGGCGATGAGGGTGTTGGGGCCTTTGGGCTCAGTTGCTATTTTTTGCCCTTTGTTTTCATGATTGGTAATGCCATAGCACAGTCAGTCCAGCCGATTATCAGCTATAATTTTGGGACTGGAAGCAGGGAACGGGTACACACAGCCTTACGCGTATCGGTGATGGCGGCCGTTGGTTGCGGGGTAGTCTCAACGGCTGGATTTGTTTTCTTGCCGGAGGTGCTGGTGGGGGTGTTCCTGCCTTTGGACGATGCCGCAGCACGCATTGCAATAGACGGATTCCCGTATTATGGGGTCGGATTTGTCTTTTTTATCCTGAATCTGACGATTATCGGATATTATCAAAGCATAGAACGGATTAAACCGGCCATTACATTTGCCATGTTGCGCGGGCTGTTTTTTTTGGTTCCCTGTTTTGTGGTATTGCCTAAAGTGGCAGGGGTGACTGGCATATGGCTGGCTTTGCCTGTGTCGGAGATTCTGACAAGTCTCTGTATGGTTGTTATGTTGTGGAAACAATCCCTTTTGCCCCACTCTCCGTATGGCAATACTCATGTTTTTGAATAAGGGCTGCTCTGGCGCAAGGCATAAAATCCCCCAATGGAGCGAGGACCCCTTCCTTCATGGATGCGTGGCGGATTGGTGATGGTGACCGCGGAGGGTCTTAGCAGAGCGGCGTACCGATAAGCGTGGCCGACGAGCAGTCCGTAATCAACACGTGCACGTAGTCGCCCGGGCGGTAGTTCATGCGCGGCAGAACCACCACCTTGTTTTGTGACGTGCGGCCGAATATCTCCTCTTCGGAACGTTTCGAGGTCCCTTCAATCAACACTTCGAAATGGCGTCCCACATCGCGGCGGTTCGACTCCAGCGAGAGTTCGTTCTGCAGGTTGATGATTTCGGTCAGGCGGGCGGTCTTCACCTCTTCGGGAATGTCGTCCGTCATGGTGCGTTGGGCTTTGGTGCCGGGGCGTTCGGAGTACTTGAACATATAAGCGAAGTCATACCCCACTTCGCGCATCAGCGACAGGGTTTGGGCATGGTCTTCGTCGGTTTCGCCGCAGAACCCGGCAATCAGGTCGGTCGAAATGGCACACTCGGGCAGCCGTTTCCGAATGGCCGCAATACGGTCGAGATACCACTCCCGGGTGTATTTGCGGTTCATTCGTTCGAGTACGGCCGAAGAGCCCGACTGAGCCGGCAGATGGATGGCCCGACAGATGTTCGGCCATTTGGCAATGGTCTCGATAAGCTCGTCCGAGAGGTCTTTGGGATGCGAGGTGGCGAATCGCACCCGCAGCAGCGGCGATATCTCGGCCACTCGTGCCAACAGTTCGGCAAACGTGATGTCGCCGTAACGGTAGGAGTTTACGTTTTGTCCGAGGAGTGTCACTTCGCGGTAGCCGCGCGCAAAGAGGTCGCGCACTTCGGCCAGAATGGTCTCGGCATCGCGACTGCGTTCCACGCCCCGCGTATAAGGCACCACACAGTAGGCACACATGTTGTTGCAGCCGCGCATGATGCTCACAAAGGCCGTCACGCCGTTTTTGTCGAGCCGCACGGGGCTAATCTCCGCATAGGTCTCCTCGCGCGAGAGAAGTACGTTCACGGCTTTCGTGCCGCTGGCTGCTTCACGCACGAGGGCCGGCAGCGAACGGTATCCGTCGGGACCCACCACAATATCTACGGTTTTCTCCTGTTCAATCAGTTTGTCCTTGAGGCGTTCGGCCATGCAGCCGATAATCCCGACCAGCAGCCACGGCTTCTGTTTCTTCAGCCCGCGAAATTCGGCCAAACGACCCCAGATGCGTTGCTCGGCGTTGTCGCGGATGGCGCACGTATTTATCAGAATGATGTCGGCTTGTTCCAACGTGGCGGTATATTCGAATCCCTCCTGCTGCATGACGGCTGCAACGACCTCGCTGTCGTTCTGATTCATTTGGCATCCGTAGGTCTCGATGTAGAATTTGCCCTGTCCTTGTTGGACGGCAAGGTTGAAATGGGGTTTTGCCATATCCGCTGTGGTTGGTTGTCAGACAAAGAATGTGGGCAAAGATACGTTTTTTCCGGGTTGGGTAAAACCGATGGTATGCAAGTGATTTTTTGTCACAAATTCACATTGTTGTGGCGTATGTCATATATGATTGCTCTCTTTGCGGCTGTGGTTCAGGGTCTTAAATTTTGTAAAAAAATCGCGATTGGGTGTCAAATTGCGAAAAAAGGTATATCTTTGCAGCGGTTTTCAACAATAATTCAAAACATACCGCTATGAAAAAACTTTTCCAATTCGCATGCGTAGCAGCTATCGCTGCCGGTTTCGCAGCTTGTGGCAACAGCGCCGCTACCTCTGAAAACGCAGACTCTACCGCAGTGGTAGAAATGTCGGAAACGGTTGTTGTAGACAGCGTAGCTGTGGATACTGCTGCTTGCGACACGGTAGCCTGCGACTCAGCTGCCGTAGTAAAATAGTGCACGGCTGCCGATAGGGCAGCAGTCTCTGTTTTGCTTCGCAGGAATTAACGAACGCAAAAAGAGGGGGGCTTCGGAACATGTTCCGAAGCCCCCCTCTTTTTGCCATCTTTAGTTGTTTCCCGCTGTGTGGAGCCGAATCACATTAGTAGACTACGACCTCATCCGTGAAAATCCAGGCCGAACCCCCGGCACGCGGATGTCCTTCGGGTAGTGTCCCCATATTGGTTGCCCGGATGCGAACAAACCGAGCATCCTGTGCCTCGCCAAAGGGGATGTCGAACGAGCGAATCATCACTTCGGAATCGGTATCGGGTTCGATGCCCCAGTCGGCTACTGCCTTATACTGATTGCCGTCGGTGGAGGTCCAGATGGTCACTCCGGTCGGCAGCATCACCGAGGTCGAGGCAATGTGTTGCAGGAAACGCAGTACTACTCCCGAAACCGATTGTACGCTGCCCAGGTCCAGGGTCAGTTCCATGTCGGTTTTTTCAAAACCCTGCCAAGCCTTGTCATCGCCCCGTTTGAAGGCGTAGCGGTTGTCCACCAGCGCACTGTCACCGCCTCCGGTATAGGCAGGACTGTACGGAGTGGCATAGGTGACCGCTGCCCGTGTGGCTTTGTTGAGCAGGTAGGGAACCTCGAGAACGCACCCTACGGCACTGCCGTTGCGGTAGGTCAGGGCGGTCAGTCGGGCCGGCCCGTCGATTACGATGGAATCGGCATAAAGGGTGGATTCATCCGTGGGTGTAGTGCCGTCCAGCGTATAGTAAATCGGATAACCGTCAAGCTCTGTGGCCAGTCGGATGGTCAGCGAACCGTCGTCGTTGAAACGTTGTTCGGTGATATAAGGTGTGAATGCACTCTCGGCGTAGTTCCACCCCTGCTCGGCATAGCGGTCGTACTGGCGGTCGAGTTTGCGTTCAAAACGTTTCCAGTCGCGAGCCGTCGTGTCGCTCCAGAGCGCTTCCGACAGTGCGGCCAACCGCGGCAGCAGCATATATTCCACGTGTTCGGGTGTGCGGATGCTTTCGGTCCAGAGGTTGGCCTGACCGCCAATGACGTGGTGTACCTTGTCGGGAGCGATTTCGGGCCGTACGGGCTCAAACTCGTAGACCCGTTTTACACCGTTATATCCGCCCCACGCCTGCGGTTCACAGGGGTTCTGTCCCTGGTAGTGGTCGAAGTAGACGTAGTCCAGCGGCACCATAATCACATCGTGCCCCGCATTGGCCGACTTGATACCCCCTTGGAAACCGGTCCACGACATCACGGTGGCGTTCGGAGCCAGACCCCCTTCGAGAATCTCGTCGTAGCCAATCATCGCTTTGCCTTTGGCGTTGAGGTGCTCTTCGATGCGGTGAACGAAATAGCTTTGCAACTCGTGTTCATCCTTGAGTCCCTCGGTGCGTTTGCGTTGCTGGCACAGCGGGCATTGGCTCCACTGCTCCTTGCCCACTTCGTCGCCGCCGATGTGGATGTAGGGAGCGTCGGGGAAGAGTTCAATTACCTCGTCCAGAATATCGGTCAGGAAAGTAAAGGTCTCTTCGCGTCCGGGGCAGTAGATGCCGCTTCCGGGCTTGGCTGTCGGACACGCATATTCGGGATAGGCAAAGGTGGCCGCTTCGGAGTGGCCCGGCATTTCGATTTCGGGGATGATGGTGATGTGACGCTCTTTGGCATAAGCCACAATCTCGCGCACGTCCTCCTTGGTATAGTAACCGCCGTAGGTGTCCGAGCTGTCGCGACGCGATTCGTCGCTCAGCTCGAGCCCCAGCCACGGCGATTTGGCATCCTTCACTTTGCGCCAGGCGGCCTTTTGGGTCAGCAGCGGGTATTTGTCGATTTCGAGCCGCCAGCCGATACCGTCCGTCAGGTGCCAGTGGAAGGTGTTGATGCGGTGGTAGGCCAGCATGTCGATGTACTTTTTGATAAAGTCTTTGGAGAAGAAGTGACGGCTTACGTCGAGGTGCATGCCGCGCCACGGGAAGCGTGGAGCGTCTTCGATGGTGACCACCGGAACATAGTCGGTTCCGTCACGCAGCTGGTCGAGCGTCTGGAGACCGTAGTACAGCCCGGCTTCGCTCCCTCCGACCACTTCGACCCGTCCTTTGTCGGCCGTCAGCCGATAACCTTCAGGGTTGGTGAGGGTGGTGTCGATGCGGGTGGTGAGGTTATCCCCCTTAAGGTGGACATAGCCTTTGCCCCGCGTCATGTGGCTGGGTTGGGGAATGACGTTGATTTCGGCGGGTTTGGAGGCGCAGGCCGTGAAAAGGGCTGTTATCGCCGTGCTCGCCAAGAGGTAAAAGAGTTTAGAGTGTGTCATATAAGAGTTTTTTTGTGTCAGGTTTATTGCGGCCCTCGCATCGGTAGTTGGATGGGAACTCTTGCCGCGAGTTCTGCAGTACGGTTATTTCCGAAAGCGCAGAAAGACCCCCAGCGGCAGCTGTTTGCCGAAGGAGTCCTCCACGAAGAGCTCCCCCTGTTCGCACTGCGCCCCGTTGAGCTGCGGGAACGAGGCTTCGGCCAGTGTCCGCGCCAGGAGTGCCGAGAGTCCCATCGAATAGAGGTTCAGCACCACAAAACAGTGCTCGTCGGCCAACAGTTCAGCACAGCAGGCGAGCATCTCGCCGATATGCTCTTCGAGGACCCATTTTTCGCCGTCGGGTCCCCGTCCGTAGGAGGGCGGGTCGAGGATAATGCCGTGGTAGCGGCGTTGTCGTCTCACCTCGCGACGCACAAACTTCAGGGCATCCTCCACCATCCACCGAATCCCGTCCAGCCCCGAGGCCTCCATGTTTTCGCGCGACCAGGAGACGGTCTGTCGCACCGAATCGACGTGGGTCACTTCGGCACCCGCCGCGCAGGCTGCCAGCGATGCACCCCCCGTGTAAGCAAAGAGGTTCAGGACGGCGGGCCGTTCGACGCCTTCGCGGCGTAACGCCTGTACCGTATCATAAATATAGTCCCAGTTGGCGGCCTGTTCGGGAAACAGCCCCACGTGTTTGAACGAGGTCAGCCCCATCCGCATCCGCAGGTTCAACCCCGCGGGGTTGCGATAGGTCACGAACCACTGTTGCGGCGTGCCGGGGCGGAGCTGCCACTGCCCGCGTTCGTCGCTCCCCCTGCTCCGTTGAAATACCGCTTCGGCCCGTGCCGCCCACTCGGCCTCGGAAAGCGATGTCTTCCACAGGGCCTGCGGCTCGGGGCGCGCTGTCACCACACGGCCGAAACGCTCCAGCTTGCGTCCCTGACCGCTGTCCAATAGTTCATAATCCTCCCAATGCGCAGGAGTCATGAGCGACAATTCCTTCATAATTTTTACCGTTCCACGGTTAGTGAGTTAAAAGTAGCAATAAATTTCAATATATTTGCGTTGTATCGACCTGAACTCTATGAAAAAACTTCTGCTGACCGTTGTTGCAACGGCTTTTTTCGTCTCGTGCGGGCAATCTGACCCGGCACAATACGTGGACCCGTTTATCGGAACCGATGCCCACGGACACACCTTCCCCGGTGCCACCACGCCTTTCGGTCTGGTACAGGTCTCTCCCGATACGGATACGCAAGGCTGGGACTGGTGTTCGGGCTACCACAGCAGCGACTCGAGCATCATCGGCTTCTCGCATACCCACCTTAGCGGAACAGGAGGGGCTGACCTGGGCGATATTTTGCTGATGCCCGGTGCCGGCGCTGTCAAACTGGAGCCGGGAACCAAGGCCGACCCCGGGTCGGGCTACCGCTCGCGTTTCAGCCACGGCAGCGAAAAGGCATCGCCGGGCTATTACAGCGTATACCTCGAAGACCCCCGTGTGCGTGCGGAACTGACCGCTACACCCCATACGGGCGTGCATCGCTATACCTATGCCAATGCGGCCGAACAATACGTCATCATCGACCTGCGCCACGGCATTCAGGACAATGTCCACAGTGCGGCCTTCCGTCAGGTCGATGACCGCACCATCGAAGGGTGGCGACGCTCGAACGGCTGGGCATCGGACCATACGGTCTATTTCCGTGCGGAATTCTCGCGCCCGATTCGTAAAATCCGGGCTCGCATTGACGGGGTGGATACAACGGGAGTGCAGGCGGGTGAAGGGAAACGCCTTGTGCTGGCCGTATGCCCCGACGGACACTCCAAAGAGTTGGAGGTGCGAGTAGGTATCTCGATGGTTGATTTGGCGGGTGCGGCAGCCAATCTTCAGGCTGAAGCGGCCGGTCTGAAATTTGACAAACTCGAAGACAAGGCTCGGAAACTTTGGAACCGTGAGTTGGGCAAAATCCGCGTCTCGGGCGGTACGGCCGAAGAACGGACGGTCTTCTATACGGCACTCTATCATGCGTTTGTAGCGCCCAATCTGCTCTCGGATGTCGATGGACGCTACGTGGGCGCCGACCGCAACGTACATGCCAAAACACAACAGGACTCGCTCCCGAACTACGGCCTCTTCTCGACCTGGGATACGTTCCGCGCCCTGCATCCGCTGCTGACGCTCGTACAACCCGAGACCAATGCGGCCGTCGTGCGTTCCATGCTCCGATACTACGAACAGACCGGGCGTCTTCCCGTGTGGGACCTCCATATGAACGAAAACAACTGCATGATTGGCTATCACTCGGTGCCGATTATCGTGGATGCCTACCTGAAGGGACAAATCCCCGATTCGCTGGGGGCGTTGGCTCTGGAGGCGGCTGTTCACAGTGCCATGCAGGATAGTTACGGTGGGCTGCCCTACTATCGCTCGATGGGCTATCTCCCTTCAGACAAGGAGAACAACTCGGTCTCAAAAGCGCTTGAATATGCCTACGATGACTGGTGTATCGCTCAGCTGGCCAAAGAGTTGGGGAATGACAGCATCTACCGCGTCTTTATCCGCCGCGCCCAGTTCTACAAAAACCACTTCGACCCGCAGGATGGGTTCTTCAAAGGGCGTGATGCTACGGGACAGTTCCGCACTCCCTTCGACCCGACTGAAATCTCCATCCTCGGCCAGGGTGACTTTACCGAAGGAAGCGCCTGGCACTACCGTTTCTTCGCGCCGCAGGATGTGAATACACATATCGCAATGCTGGGCGGTGACAGCGCCTATATCGCTGCGATTGACACGATGTTCACATCGGCCTCGACCACGGCTGACCACTCTCCTGACGTTTCGGGGCTTATCGGGCAGTATGCCCACGGCAACGAACCCTCGCATCAGGTGGCCTATCTCTATGCTTATGCGGGTGCCCCGTGGAAAACGCAGGAACGGGTGGCTGAAATTAAACGCACCATGTATACGGTGGCACGAGACGGACTGTGCGGAAACGAGGACTGCGGACAGATGTCGGCCTGGTATGTGCTGAGTGCCATGGGATTCTATCCGGTGACGCCTGGTTCGGGTATTTACGTGCTGGGCACACCGACTTTTCCCGAAGTGACCCTGCGCATGGACAACGGTCGGGCATTCACCGTGGCGGCTAAGGGGCTGAAAGGGGAGGGAGACTCCAAAAATATCTATATCCAGTCGGCCGAATACAACGGGCAACCCTATACCAAAGCCTATATCACGCACGAGATGATTGAATCAGGCGGCAAACTGGTGCTGCACATGGGGAATACGCCGAATACGTCGTTCGGGTCGGCCATGGAGGACCGCCCCGTATCGCAGATTCCGACCGATGATGCGCTGACCTCGGCGAAACTGTTGGAGGGGGTGGTTTTCGAGCCCTATCTGCGCGATACGCTCCATGTCTTCGGGCCTACGATGGTTGTTTATCCTCAGCTCTATATGGCAGAACCGGGAACCCGTATCGTCTACACAACGGATGGCAGCGAACCCTCTGTGAACTCTCCTGTGGCGTCGGCTGCAGGCATTCTGCTGATGCGAGATACCGACCTCAAACTGCGTGCCGTGACGGTCGATGGGCGAATCAGCAATACCAAAGAGTATCGCTTCTACAAAAGCCTTCTGCATGACGCAACCGTGACGCTCGATAAGGAACCGTCGGCTCCCTACGTCAATGGCGGCGCGGCTGCCCTGGTCGATTTTGCACTGGGCGGCAACAGCTACGTTCGGCCCCAATGGATTGGGTTTGACGGCGAAAACCTCTCCGGAGTTATCGACATGGGACGTGTACGCTCGTTGAGCCATGTCGGTTTCAATGCGGCCAATGAACCCGGTTCGTGGATTGTGCTGCCGCGGGATGCCATCTTTGAATTTTCGGTGGACGGAACGCACTATTATCGTCCGGTGGCCATTACTACGGCCGACAGCCGCACGGCCGGCAGTGGGGCGCATTACTTCGGGACGTCTGTTCCGGGCGGGGTGACGGCGCGATACATCCGTTTTGCCATTCGCAACGGAGTGTTGCCCGAATGGCATATCGGCGCCGGTAATCCTTCGTGGATGTTTGTGGATGAAATCATGGCCTATTAATCGGCCGAGAGATACTGTTTACAGGAGCGGGAGGACGGATAAACATCCGTCCTCCTGCTGACGTTATGCCGAGGAGAGACGGTCGTGGGCAGGATGATTTTTGCCGTCTGGGAAGGCGCCACCTGAGGACCGCAAAGTAAACTCCCAGCCGACATGTCTTTGCTTAAAAATTCGGTTTCGTCAGAAACCGTGCGGGCCGCAGCCTCGCCCCGCGAAGGCCCGCAA
>NBJMC04203__coassemble_152_pt1 | contig 76209 bp, 63 predicted proteins | sample NBJMC04203__metabat2_high_PE_019 | metagenome-assembled genome bin NBJMC04203 | reverse complement strand
ACAATGCCCTCGGCCGGCAGACGGCCGCTTTCCTGAAAGAGCATGGCAATCATATTGGCCAGAATCACCACAAAAAGGTTGTGCATCAGGGCCACTGCGGCCTGCACCTGTTCGGCCGTCATCAGGCCCGACGAGACATAGAGTTGCGCGACCTGGTCGATGGTCGAACCATAGAACTGGGGGTCGATGACCTCGGTAAGCAGGAAGTAACCCGCGCCATAGACAATCCCGCTGAGGAGCGACACCAGCACCGAGAATCCGAAGGCTCGTCCGTAGGTAAAGCCGTTGGGTCTGCGTTGCGGGTCGGGCGGGCAGAGGGCTGCCGCCCGACGCCCGTAGATAATCAGCACGGCCACCACCACCGCAAAGGTGGCGAACGAGAGGAGCAGCGAGAGCACTCCCCCCGCATCCCGCAAGAGATACTGCAGGAACATCACCACGAAGAGTCCCAGCCCCATGACCATGGCCGCTGTGAACACCTCGGCCGTATACTGTTTTTTACGTTCTTTTTCGTCCATCCGTATGATTACATTTCGAGTTCCTGCCGTCCCTGACGAACGATATTGACCTCCCCGTTTGCGGTACAATCCACGACGGTCGAGGCAAAGTTGTCGCCCATGCCGCCGTCAATCACGGCATCCACTGCCGCATAGCGTTCGTGTATCAGTTCGGGGTCTGTGATATATTCCACCTCATCGCCCACATCATCGGTCCGCACCGAAGCGGTCACCAACGGCATCCCGAGTTCCCGCACAATCGCCTGCGCTATGGCGTTGTCAGGGATACGCACTCCGACTGTCTTACGCCCCACCATCACCTTGTCGGAGATTTTCGACGAGGCGGGCAAAATAAAGGTAAAGGGTCCCGGAAGATTGTGTTTGAGGAGTTTGAAGACCAGGTTGTCCACCTTGGCATACTCGGCCACCTCACGGATATCGGCACAGACAATGGACATTTCGGAAGAGTCCTTTCCGCCGCGAATGGTGCGCAGGCGTTCGATGGCCTTGGGTTGGTCGAGCGCACACCCCAGCGCATAAACCGTATCGGTCGGATAGACGATAACTCCGCCGTGTTGCAGGATATCGACGACCTGTCGGAGGATACGTTCGTTGGGATTTTCGGGATAGAGTTTGAGTATCATGCCCCAAAGGTAAGGATTTCTCCGGGATTGTGCGGCACAGGGAGAGCGGCAGTTGGGGTATCAGCCATAAAAAAAGTGGGTAAGCTACTTGCATCGCACCGCTACAACCGCCTACCCTTGCTGCCTTCCGGCCCTGGGGGATTCAGCAGGAGCTGGTCGTACAAGACTTACCCACGGCGCAAAAGTAAGGCAAATTTCGCAGACACGCAACCGAGGGGTGACGATTTTCGTTTTTTGCGTACCTTTGGGCAGTCTGCCGCCATCGACGAGCGGACCTCCGATAACCGAAATGCATGGATTATGACTCAACGCAAAACCACCCGAAGCAAGACATCAGCTAAAAAACGCTCCTCGCGGCGCCTTTCGACTCGCGGCATCGTGATACTCACCGCACTTCTTCTTATTTTGATAGTCGTTGCGGGTGCTTTCGGCTGGAAGCAGTACACGTATCGTTTCGGAACGGCCGTGGTGCGCGGCGGAACGATACAGGTTGCTACGGGAACCACCTTTGACGAGCTGACGCGCCGACTGGCCGACAGCGGTTTCATACGCAACACCCGCAAGTGGATTTCCTATGCCCATTCGAATGGTTTGGACAGTGTGCAGGCCGGGAACTACACCCTGCAAAAGGGAGCCTCGTACCGCTCGGCCTTGAGCATGTTCCGCTACGGCCGTCAGACCCCGGTGAGGCTTACGTTCAACAATATCCGGACGATGGAGCGGCTGGCGGGAGTCGTCTCGAAATACATCGAGGCGGATTCAGTCACGTTGCTCGCCACGCTGCAGGACCCGACCGTCATTCGCTCCACGGGACTCACCCCGGCCACCTTCCCGTCGCTGTTTATTCCGAACACCTACGAGGTGTATTGGACCCTGACTCCGGAAGGTTTTGTGGAACGGATGCAGAAAGAGCACGACCGTTTCTGGAACGAGGAGCGGCGCGAAAAGGCTCAAACGCTGGGGTTCACTCCCGAAGAGATAGCCACCATCGCCTCGATAGTGATTGAGGAGACCAAATACCGCGGCGAGATGACGCAGGTGGCAGGCGTATATGTCAACCGTTTACGGGCAGGAATGCCGTTGCAGGCCGACCCGACGGTCAAGTATGCCCTGGGCGACCCGTCGATACGCCGTGTGCTGAATCGTCACCTGACCGTCGATTCGCCGTACAACACCTATAAATATGCGGGATTGCCTCCGGGACCGATATGTGTACCGCCGATATCGGCCATCGACGCCACCCTGGCCTATGCCGACCCGGCCAACCGACACAACTACTACTATTTCTGTGCGAAGGCCGATTTTTCGGGTCACCACGCCTTTGCCCGCACGCTCCCCGAACACAACCGCAATGCCGCCGCCTATGCGGCTGAGCTCAATCGGCGCGGCATCCGATAACTCATCCCACACCCTATGGCCCACGAACACCCCCACACGCACAGCCACTCCCACACCCACCACCATGCTACGGGAAACATGGCGATTGCCTTTTTCGTCAATCTCGGTTTTGCCATGATTGAGCTCATCGGCGGCCTCTGGACAAACAGCATCGCCATCCTCTCGGACGCTTTCCATGACTTTGGCGACAGCCTCTCGCTGGCCGTTGCCTGGCGGCTGCAGAAGGTTTCCGAACGCAAGGCCGACGCACGATACTCCTACGGATACAAACGCTTCTCGCTGCTGGGAGCCCTGTTTATTTCGGCCGTGTTGCTGGTGGGTTCGACCGTTATCATTTATGAATGTATCGGTCGGTTGTTCGCTCCTCAAACCCCCAATGCCGAAGGGATGCTGGGGCTGGCCCTCTTCGGTATTCTGGCCAACGGCTTTGCCGCGCTGCGGCTCCATCGGGGCGGCTCGCTCAGCGAACGCGCCGTGATGCTCCACATGATGGAGGACGTCCTGGGATGGGTAGCCGTGCTGGTGGTGAGTCTCGTGATGCTGTTTGTCGAGGTGCCTATGCTCGACCCGCTGCTCTCGATAGCCATCTCGTGCTGGGTGCTGTTCAACGTCTATCGGAACCTGAAGGCCACCTTCCGCGTGCTGCTGCAGCACACCCCCACCAATATCGATACCGAAAAACTCAAACGGGAGCTGCTCTCCCTGCCCGAGGTAGCCTCCATCCACGACCTCCATCTGTGGAGCCTGGACGGCGAACACAACATCAGCACGCTGCACGTGGTTTTGACACGCCCGATTCCCTGCGAAGCGCTGACCGCGTTAAAAAATGAGATTCGACGCATTTGTGCCGAGAATGGCACGGAACATGCTACGATAGAGTTCGAGTGTGCCGACGAAGCGTGCGTCTATCAGCACTGTTCGCATTAAGGTACGCCCCACAGACCCGTATGGAATTTCAATATCACACCCTCTCCTTTGGAGCCGATTACGACGGCGAGGTGATTGCCACACTTATCGAGGCTCCCCGCCCGACCCACGATACGGGGCGGGCGGTGCTCTATGTGCACGGATATATCGACTATTTCTTTCAGGAGCACATGGCCGAGGCTTTTGCAGCACACGGATACCGTTTCTACGCCGTTGAACTGCGCAAGTACGGCCGTTCGCTGCGGGAGGGACACCATCCGAATTTTGCCCGCTCGATGTACGAATATTACCCCGAACTGACCGAGAGCATTCGCCGCATACGGAGTGCGGGGGCGACAGATATCGTGCTGCTGGGCCATTCGACAGGCGGCCTGTTGTCCGCTCTCTATGCCGACGACGGCCCCGAACGGTCGGCCCTGCGCTGCGTGGTGCTCAACAGCCCCTTTCTGGAGTTCAACACCACCTGGTTCAAACGCAACGTATCGATACCCCTGGCGGGTTTCCTCAGCATCGTTTTCCCCTTTGCCCATAAGGGGAACAAGTTGTCGCCGCTCTATGCCCAAAGCGTCCACCGCGACCACCACGGCGAATGGGATTTCGACACCACACTGAAACCCATCGAGGGGATTCCGCTCTATTTTGCGTGGTTACGTGCCGTGCGGAAAGGGCAACAGCGCATTAAACGGGGGCTGCACATCGAGGTGCCTGTGCTGGTGATGAGTTCAGACCGTTCCTATTTTGGCAGCGACTGGAGCGACGAGCTGTTTTGTACGGATTCGGTACTGAATGTGGCCGACATAGCCCGTTACGCTCCGAAACTGGGTCGTTCGGTCACCTGTCGGCAGATAGCGGGCGGCATGCACGACCTGTTTCTCTCCCGCAAGGCCGTACGGGAGGAGGCTTTTCGGGTGATGTTTGCGTGGTTGGACGAGATTTTCGGCACTCAAGCCTAATCGGCACAGCACAAAATGACGCGCCCAAACTCTCCTCACAGAGAGTTTGGGCGCGTCGGCTTTTCGGTGCGGATGAAGGGACTCGAACCCCCACGCCGGTTAAGGCACCAGATCCTAAGTCTGGCGTGGCTACCAATTACACCACATCCGCGGGACAAGGCGAGGGCAAAAGTAGGCAAAATCGGCGGTTTTTGCAAAACCTGCCGCCGCAGCGCCTTCCCTTAGCAGCAAACCCGGGTCAGCATCGCAATATATTGGTCTATGCCCTGCTCTATCTCCTCAATATAGACAAACTCATCGGCGCTGTGGGAGCGGGCCGAATCGCCCGGCCCCATCTTGAGCGAGGGGATGGAGAGCAGAGCCTGGTCGGAGGTAGTGGGGGAGCCAAAGGTTTTTCGTCCCAACTCCGTTCCTGCCACCACAATGGGGTGTGACGGGTCGATGTAGGAGGGCTTCAGGCGCAGCGACCGCGGAGTGACCTCCGACTGTACATGTTCGCGCACCACGGCCAGCACCTCTTCGTTGGTGTATCGGTCACACACCCGCACATCCACCGTAAAACGGCACTCGGCAGGAACCACATTGTGCTGGGTCCCGGCACTGATGATGGTGACACTCATTTTCACCGGTCCGAAGAGTTCCGACTCTTTCGGAAAACGGTAGGTTCGGAACCATTCGATATCCTGCAGGGCACGGTAGATGGCATTATCCCCCTCGTCGCGAGCCGCATGCCCCGCACGCCCGTGCGCCACACAGTCCAACACCATCAGCCCCCGTTCGGCAATGGCCATCTGCATTTGGGTCGGTTCGCCGACCATGGCAAAACTCAACTCGCCCAACTGCGGCAGGATGCTCTCAATGCCGTTCTGCCCCGAGACCTCCTCCTCGGCCGTCAGAGCCAGACAGAGGTTATATTTCAATCCCTCCAGTGGATAAAAATGGAGGAATGCGGCCGTCAGAGCCACCACACTCGCCCCCGCATCATTACTGCCCAGCCCATACAACCGACCCTCTTCGACATCGGGTCGGAACGGGTCACGGGTATAGGCACTGTTGGGTTTGACGGTATCGTGATGGGAGTTGAGCAGGATAGTCGGTTTCGAGGAGTCGAAATGGCGGTTGTAGGCCCAGACATTATTTTGTTGTCTGTGCACCTCCGCTACGCCTTTGTCGGAGAGAAAGGCTGCCAGCAGGTCGGCCGTCAGGTTCTCTTCGCGGCTGAACGACGGCGTTGCAATCATCTTTTGCAACAACTGGATATAAGTATTCATTGGATAACGTTCCTTTTGACAACAGCGAGAAAAACGGCCATGCGCCTACCGGGTCATCCGCGCGATAGCTCCAGCCACCTCCTCCATCAACCATTTAGGGGTCGAGGTAGCTCCACAAACCCCCACTGACTGCATCCCTTCGAACCACTCGGGCCGCAGTTCCGAGGCATCCTCCACCTTATACGTCCGTTCATTGGCCTCGCGGCAGAGCCCGTAGAGCACCTTTCCGTTGGAACTTTTGCTGCCGCTCACGAAGACCACCACATCGAAACGTGCAGCAAACTCCTGCAGGTGGGGTCCCCGGTTCGAAACCTGACGGCATATGGTGTCGTGTACGGTCACCTGTTCGGGATGGTATGCCCGCCGCAGGATTTCTTCCCGCACCGCTTGAAAAAGACTGAGGCTCTGGGTTGTTTGCGAAAGCAGACAAACAGGACGCGAGAAATCGATTCTTTCGAGGTCGTTGAGCGACTGCACCACGATTGCCTCTTCCTCGGTCTGCCCCGTGAGGCCGACCACCTCGGCATGGCCCGGTTTTCCGAGAATAACCACCTGCCCGCCAACCGTGCGCATCTCCTCCCACGCCCGCCGCACCCGCTCCTGCAACTTGGCCACCACGGGACAGGTCGCATCCACCAGTTCAATGCCATAACGCTTCGCCAAAGCATACGTTGCCGGCGGTTCGCCGTGGGCCCGTATCAGGACGCATTTCCCGCTCAACTCGGGCAAACGGTCGTGCTCCACCGTGTGAAGCCCCAACTGTTCGAGGCGCGTAACCTCCACCCGATTGTGGACAATATCCCCAAGGGACCACACACCCCCCTCACGCGTGGACAACAACTCTTCGGCTGCCGTAATGGCCTTCACGACCCCGAAGCAAAATCCCGATTTTTCGTCAATTTCGATGTGCATACCTCAACGGTCTCCTTTTCATACATGCGCCGCCGTTCGACCATCCATCCGCTACCGCACCGGCGTATGCTCGCCCACCAACAATTCGTCAGCCGGAAAATCGGGCGCCGTAAACGAGGTTCGCCCCCCCGGCGACCACTGCAGGTAGGTAATGGGCAGCCCCTCGGCCAGAAAACGCGTCTCGTAGGTGGTTTTTATCGAGAGGCGGGCATCGGCAATGCCCTTGCCGTAAATATCGTCGCAGCAGACCGTCGGCACAATCCCGTTGGCCTCGAGCACCGCACGGGTATAGTTGTGCAGGTGTCCCGAATCGGTCTTCAGGTGGATGATACCGTCAGGGCGCAGAAACTGTGCATAGCGTTCCAGGAAACCGGGTGCCGTCAGCCGTTTGTTCACACGCCGTTTGTTCATCTGCGGGTCGGGGAAGGTAATCCAGATTTGGTCCACCTCGCCCGGCGCAAAGAAGGAGCCGATAAACTCAATACGGGTCCGCAGGAAAGCCACATTGGCCATCTCCTGTTCGGTCGCCGTCTTGGCCCCGCGCCACATCCGCGCCCCTTTGATATCCACCCCGATGTAGTTCACCTCGGGATGCGCCGCCGCCAGTCCCACGGTATACTCGCCCCGTCCGCAGCCCAACTCGAGCACTATCGGGTTGTCGTTGCCGAAAAAGTCACTGCGCCAGTGTCCCTTCAGGGGGTGGTCTTTACCGAAGATTTCATCAAACTCGGGTTGCACCATGCACCGGAAGGTGAGGTTTTCGCTGAATTTCTTGAGTTTATTTTTTCCCATAAGGAGATTGATTGCGGTCCACAAAGATTTAGTCGAGCGTCCATTCCACCATCCAAAGGCGACACGCCTACTCCGCCACCGTCACAGGGGCCGCCTGACTGACCGTCACCCCGAGCGACAGCACCCCCACCAACGGGTCATCACCACTCAGCTGGCGAATGGAGAGGGCATATTCGCCCGCTGCACGATAGCGTATCCGACTGCGATAGCGTTGGGTGAGGTCGTAATGGTTGGAGTAGTGATTGCCATACCACTGCCACTCGCCTCCCTCGGAGGGTTTCCCGAGCGGCAGATAGACCGTATCGACCCAAAAGCGTTTATCGGGCGTCACGGCCTTGATTTCGAGCGGCAGCTCCGCATAGGCAAAGTCGGCACGGTGGCGAACGGTAATATCCACCCATCGGTCTGACGGCGTTCCTCCCCGCAGGGTATCCACCCCGAGCGGCACAAAGGTAAAGACCACCGACTGGTTCTGTTTCCACCCCGACGCCGGCAGGTCATACATCTCCATGTAATCCCGCGCGACACACCCCGTCAGAAGCGTCATACACCACCCTGCCAGCCAAACCACACCCCCACGCACCCATATATGTTCTCTACGCTTCATGCGTCCCTTGTCCGCCCGAAGCGTTGTTATTCGAATCATTGCCCGGACGCCGACGGCCACCCCGTCCATTGTTCTTACCGCCCCGACGGCTGTGGTTGCCTCGTCCGCGGCCTGCCGCAGCTGCGTCCCCCTGTTCGGGTCGCGCCGTGGGACGTTGTTCGTCCGCGTCACCCCGCTGTTGCGCCTGTTCGGGACGCGCCGTAACCTCACCTGCCGCAGAACCCCCTCCGCGATTATTCCGTCCACCTCGACCACGATTGCGCCCGCCGCGACTTTTGCCGCTGCGAGCCTGGTCGAAACGCGTAATGCTCTCCTCGCCCACCACATTCTTGATTTCGGGCTCCGCAGGCGCTGCCTGTTGCATCAAAACTGCATCCTCCAGACGGTCTACCTTTTCGCCCCGACGGTTCATCGCGACAATCTGCCGCACCCGCTCCGTGGTCAGCGGAATCATCACGGCCGTCGATTGTGCATCGGGACTGAACCACATGATTTGTTTAAAGATATCGCTCTTCACCAGATGATACGAGCCGTCCATTGCCTCCAGCGGTCCGTTAAGCCGCGGGAAGGAGCGACGGGCATCGATATACGAATCCAGTTCGTAATTCAGACAACATTTGAGTTTGCCGCACTGTCCGGCCAGTTTCTGCGGATTGAGCGAGATTTCCTGATGTCGCGCCGCACCGATGGTGACCGACGAAAAGTTGTTCATCCAGGTCGAGCAACACAACTCACGGCCGCACGGGGCAATCCCCCCGATGCGTCCGGCCTCCTGCCGCGCACCGATTTGGCGCATTTCGACCCGAATACGGAACTGTTCGGCCAATACCTTAATCAGTTCCCGGAAATCGACCCGTTCGTCGGCAATGTAGTAGAAAATGGCCTTCAGTTTATCTCCCTGGTATTCGACATCCCCGATTTTCATGTTCAGGTGCAGGTCGGCGGCAATCTGCCGCGAACGTATCATGGTCGAGTGTTCGAGGGCGATGGCCTCCTGCCACTTTTCGATGTCGTAGGGTTTGGCTTTGCGATAGATTTTTTTGAATTCGACCCCCTGCGGATTGAAGCCCGTCCGTTTCATCTGTTTGGAAACCAGTTCTCCGGTGAGGGTCACGATGCCGATGTCGTGTCCGGGGTTGGCTTCGACCGCCACAATGTCCCCTGCCCGCAGGTGAAGCCCCGCATTGTTCCAGTAGTATCCTTTGCGGGTATTCTTGAACTGCACTTCGTAGATATCGTTGGTGGCCATGGGGTTGGGCAGGTCGGCCATCCAGTCGAACGTTTCGAGTTTATGGCATCCGGGGCAGTTGTGTGCCTGGGGCTCGCCGTTGGCATCGGTCGAGAAGCAGCAGCCTCGGGTTGTATTTTTAATACAGGTCATGGTTTTGCATATTGTGAACGCGCCTTTGCAGCGAAAGGCACGGTAAGTGGCTAATATGCAAAGGTACGACGATTAGAGCACTTCTGCAACTGTGAAGGTGCTTCCCCCGACGAAGATAAGGTCGTCGGCGTTGGCCGCGGCGCGGGCTGCGGCCAACGCCGCGGGAATGGAGGGCACCACCTCTCCACGCAGTCCTGCGGCGCGGGCGCGCCCGGCCAGCGTTTCCGCGGACAAAGCCCGCGGAAGCTGAGCCTGGGTAAAGAGATAGTGCGCCTCGCGCGGCAAGAGCGGCAGGATATGGTCCAGGTCCTTGTCCGCCACCACTCCGAGGATAAAGTAGAGAGTGTGGTATTGTTGGCGCGCCAGTTGGGCAGTCACAAAGCGCAGTCCGGCCTCGTTGTGTCCCGTGTCGCAGATAATCGGGCAGGGGTCGGCGGCGGTGGCAATGTTTTGCCACCGCCCGGGGACGCGGGCTTCGGCCAGCCCGCGTCGCACCTCCATGGTGGTAAGCGGGCGCGACAACCGCTCCGTCAGGCAGTCGAGCGCGGCAAGAGCCGTACAGAGGTTACGTTGCTGGTAATCGCCCTCCATGCCCAGTTGGAGCGTAAAGCGATAGCCATCCAGAAGGTTTTCCACCTCGTAGAGCCTCCCCTCGTGCTGCGCACAGCGATAACGCTGGTCGGCAAAAAATATCGGCGAGTCGGTTTCATGAGCCCGGGCAATAAAGGTCGGAGCCGTTTCGGGTTGATACTCCCCGACCACCACCGGCACCGCGGGTTTGATGATGCCGGCCTTTTCGGCCGCAATTTTCGGGAGCGTATCCCCCAAAAACTGCATGTGATCGAAACTGATATTGGTGATGACGCTGACCAGCGGCGTGATGACGTTCGTACAGTCCAGCCGTCCGCCCATTCCGACCTCCACCACGGCGATATCGACCCCTTCATGTCGGAACCAGTCGAAGGCCATCACGGTAGTTATTTCGAAAAACGAGGGGTGGAGCGTTTCTATATCGGGTCGCATCCGTTCGACGAACTCCACGACAGCCGCCTCGGGCATCGGGATGCCATTCACCTGAATCCGCTCCCGAAAATCCTTCAGATGGGGCGAGGTGTAAAGCCCCACGCGGTAACCCGCCTCGCGCAACACGGCGTAGAGCATCTGCGAGACAGAGCCTTTGCCGTTGGTTCCTGCCACATGCACCGTTTGAAAGGCTTGATATGGATTACCGAGCCGTTCGTTGAGTTCGATGGTAGTTTCGAGTCCCTCTTTGTAGGCACTGCCGCCCACCTGCTGGAACATCGGAGCCGTATGGTACAGATAGTCGATGGTTTCGGGATAGGTCATCATAATACTGTTTTTCTCCATTCAAAATCTTCCCTGCCACGGAGTGTTACTCTTCGAGCAGCAGCGACCGTTTACGAAAACGCCAGGCGATGTAGTAGAGCACCGAGAGCCCGGCCACCAGCAACGACAGGCGAACAATATAGTCTCCGCTGCGGACATAGGGGGTAAGGGTTTCGTTGGCGTTGATGGTGCCGACCAGCAGGGCACGACGGTCCCACCCGACGCTGTCGGTAACCTCACCCCGCTGGTCGATAAAGCCCGAGATGCCGGTATTGGCACAACGGGCGATGGCACGACGTGTCTCGACCGCCCGCAGGCGGGCATAGCTGAAGTGCTGGCGATAGCCGGGCGTATCGCCCCACCAGCCGTCGTTGGTGATGATGCACATGGTTTGCGCCCCGCGCCGCACATACTCCGTAAAAAACTCCCCGTAGACCGACTCGTAACAGATGGCCACCCCCGTTCGGTCCCCCTCGGGATTGACAAAGGTCGAACGGCGGGGCTGCATCCCGAGCGAGCCGGAGATACCCCCGAGGTCGATATTCAGGAATTTCAGCATTCCAAAAACCTTCGGATAGGGGAAGAGTTCCGCCCCGACCACCAGCTTGGACTTGTGGTAGACCTGCACGGCCGAATCGGCTGCCGTGATGCCCAAGGCACTGTTGTAGACATCATAGGAGATGTTCCACAGCGGGTCAGTGCGGGTCCAGCGGTGGTGCGCCAGCCCGTCGTCGTAGCGCAGGAAGGTCGTTGCCCCGGCAATCATCGTCGCACGGGGATAACGCTGCATGAATCGGCGCAGGGTGTCGATTTCGGAGTTTCGGGAAAGGTTGTTGAGCCAGAAGTCTCCGTCGAAAGCGGTTTCCGGGGTCAGGATATACTCTACCGAGTCGGGTGATTGAGCTGCCAGTTCGAGCAGAATATCCCGCTGTTGCGTAGTGGTCAGCCCCCCGAATTTTTCGTTATAGGGGTCAATGTTGGGCTGCACAAGAGCTACGGTAACCGGCGCACTCTTTTCCGAGTAGGTGGCGTAACGAACCAACGAGGCCCCCATCGGCACTACGACCCACAACAAGGGCAACCACACCGCTTTCCACCGCCGCTCAGGCCAGGTCTGCCACAACCGATAGAACAGGACATTGGCCACCAGCACCCACAGCGACCCGCCGAACGAGCCCGTGAGTTCGTACCACTGCACCAACTGAGGGGTGTCGGCAAAGCCGTATCCGAGCGTGAGCCACGGGAAGGAGATTTCGTTGTTCATGAAGAGTGCTTCGAAGGCAATCCAGAGGGTGACGAAGAGGGCCCAGGCGATGGGCTGCGGGGCTCGGAAGCGGAACCAGTGGAAGATAAGGAACGGCACGAGGGTAAAGAAGAGGCTGCCGATGGGGATACCCAGCGTAGCCACAGGCGTGGCGATGCCCACCCACCAGGTGGTCGAGACGTTCCACAGGGTAAAGGCCAGCGCCACCCAAAGCCAGTAACGGCGAGGCCTCATATCGCCGAGCAGGAGCAGCGGGACAAAGGCAATGAAGAGGCTCCAGCCGCCGAGGCCCCACCAGGGAAGCGCCAACAGCAAAGCTGAAGCGAGGGTCAGAAGGAGTTTTTTTAGCATACCGGGCTCGATTTGCGGTGGTAAAGATAACCAAGTTTCGTAACTTTGTCTTGCTGTGTGGTGCAGGCCTTTCCGCTTACGGCGGTAAGACGGGGCCTGACAGAATACCCGGCGGCACTCACCCTGCGAACGCCGCGCACCCCTGAGAAAACGATGACACCCCTGATATTCCTGTTACAAGGCCTGTTGGTCGGATTTCTGGCTTCGGTACCGCTGGGGCCTATCGGGGTGATTTGCATCCAGCGCACCCTGAGCGGAACCCATAAATCGGGCTTTGCTTCAGGACTGGGGGCAGCCACGGCCGACACCATTTTTGCTTCGCTGGCCGTCTTCTCCCTCTCGTTCCTGACGGACTTCATGGAGCTTCACAAACACTGGTTTACCGCCATCGGCGGCCTGCTGGTAATTGCCCTCGGATTCTCCATCTTCTACAAACGCGTCAAACGACCCAGCCAACGCCGGCAAACCAAAAGCAGCCTCCTGAGCGACTACCTCTCGATACTGCTGCTGACGCTGACCAATCCGGCCTATATCCTGGTTTTCATCACGCTGTTTGCCGCCCTGGGCATCAGCAGCGAAGGACACTCCACGCTGACCAATCTGGGTCTGTTGGTGGGAGTCCTGTGCGGTGCAGCCTGCTGGTGGTTCACGCTGACCTATGCCGTCAGCAAACTGCGGAGGAAATTCCGCCTGCGACACCTCTGGTGGATTAACAAGATTACGGGCGTCGTGATTATCCTTTTCGGGATTTTGCTCGTGCTGAGCCTTGTGGTGAATTTAGGTCCCGTGGGACGCATCCTGCCTTAACGCCCCCAAGATTCGTATATGGAAAACAAAAAAATCATTATCGCCATCGACGGCTACTCCTCGTGCGGCAAGAGTACCTTCGCCAAGGCACTGGCCGCGCGACTGGGCTATATCTTTATCGACACCGGAGCAATGTATCGTGCCGTAACGCTGTACGCCATGCGGGAAGGAATTGCCGACCGGCCGCAGGCGGTGGTGGACGCCCTGCCCAAGATAGAAATCGCGTTTCGGTTCAACCCCGAGAGCGGACGGAGCGAAGTCTACCTCAACGGCGAGAATGTCGAGCGTGAGATTCGGCGCATCGACGTCAGCAACCGGGTGAGCACCATTAGTTCGATACCGGAAGTTCGGGTCAAACTGGTCGCACTGCAACAAGCGATGGGCGAAGCGCGCGGCGTGGTGATGGACGGCCGGGACATCGGGACGGTGGTCTTTCCGAATGCCGAGTTAAAGATATTCATGACGGCCGACCCGCGCGTGCGAGCCGAACGTCGGTACAAAGAGTTGCTGGCCAAGGGCGAGGAGGTCTCTTTGGCAGACATTGAAAAAAATGTGCGCGAGCGCGACCGACAGGACGAGACGCGTGCGGTGAGTCCTTTGCGGCGTGCGGAAGATGCGGTGGTGCTGGACAACAGCCACATGACCGTTGAGGAGCAGATGGAGTGGGTGGACGGTCTGCTGAAAAAGTTGCTGTAACGCCTCAGGTTATCTCTCAATAAACATTCGGGCGGAAGGAACCAGTGAGTTCCTTCCGCCCGAATCTGTTTAAGGAAGCAGAGAGGGGCGCAGCAAAGTACGGCCCCCTCCCCCGAAAACACTACGACAGGAAGCCGAGCAGAATCCCTGCCGCTACCGCCGAGCCAATCACCCCGGCCACATTGGGTCCCATGGCGTGCATCAGCAGGTAGTTGGTCTTGTCGTATTTCATCCCGACCTCCTGGGAGACGCGTGCCGAGTCAGGCACAGCCGACACCCCGGCATTCCCGATAAGGGGGTTAATCTTGTTCCCCTCTTTGAGGAAGAGGTTAAAGAACTTCACAAAGAGCACTCCGCCGAACGTAGCTACCACGAAAGAAGCCGCCCCGAGGCCAAAAATACCGAGCGATTTCCAGGTAATGAACGTCGTAGCCTGAGTCGAGGCCCCCACGGTCAGCCCGATAAGGATGGTGACGATATCAATCATCGGACCGCTGGCCGTAGTAGCCAACCGTTTGGTCACACCGCTCTCCTTGAGCAGGTTTCCGAAGAAGAGCATCCCGAGCAGGGGCAGCCCCGACGGCACCAGGAAACAGGTGAGCAACATCCCGATAATCGGGAAGAGGATTTTTTCGCGCTGCGATACCTGACGCGGCGGTTTCATCCGAATAAGGCGTTCCTTTTTGGTGGTGAGGAGTTTCATAATCGGGGGTTGAATCACCGGCACCAGTGCCATGTAGGAGTATGCCGCGATGGCAATGGCCCCCATCAGGTCGGGTGCCAGTTTCGAGCTCAGGAAGATGGCGGTAGGCCCGTCGGCCCCCCCGATAATCCCGATAGCCCCGGCTTCAGCCGCGGTAAAGCCCAGCGCCAGGGCCGTCATGTAGGCCGCAAAGATACCGAGCTGGGCCGCTGCCCCGATAAGCATCAGTTTGGGGTTGGAGATAAGTGCCGAGAAGTCGGTCATGGCACCGATACCGAGGAAGATAAGCGGTGGATAGACCCCTTTGAGCACCCCGAAATAGAGGTAGTTCAGCACCGAGCCGTCCTCGTAAATCCCGATTTGGAGCCCCGGGACGAAAGGGATGTTCCCCACCAGAATCCCGAAGCCGATGGGCAGCAGGAGCATCGGTTCATATTTTTTCGCGATGGCCAGGTAGATGAAGAAGAGGCCCACGACAATCATGGCGAGGTGTCCCCAGGTCACGTTCGCAAAGCCGGTATAGCCGAGGAACTGCTGCAGGTTTTCGCCGATGAACTGAAAGAAACTGTGATTCTCCATAGCACGCTACCCGATTGTGATTAAAATATCGCCTTCGAGGACCGAATCGCCTTTTCGGGCTTTGATTTCCTTCACCACACCGTCACGGTCGGAGTCGATGTTGTTTTCCATCTTCATGGCCTCGAGAATCATGAGGCGTTGGCCGGTTTTCACCGCATCGCCCACGTGCACCATCACGTCGAGCACCACGCCGGGCAGCGGCGATTTGATATTTCCGGCCGCCACGGATGCCGTCGAGGCCGGGCTGGCCGTACGTGCCGTGGCTGGATGGGGGTCGGTATCGGCCGTAGCGGGTTTCTGTACGATTTTGGGCGTTTTGGAGACCTTCGGAGCGGTCATTCCTTCGACCTCCACTTCGTACTGGGTCCCGTTGACATTCACCAGGGCCGTGTTGTCCTCAACATTGGATATGGATACGGCATATTCGTTGCCGTTGATTTTGATTTTGTATTCTTTCATGGTGTGAAAAACGAGTCAGGGTTATTTACGCACGGGCTGGTTGTTCAGGCCGTAGATTTTGGAGCTCCAGGGCGAGTAGGCACGTGCCACGCGGTTAATGGTCAGCACGTGGGATTCGATGTCGTGCATGTCGTTTTCGTACTGGCGCAGGGCAATGGCAATCGCAGCAATCTCTTCGCCGATGAGTTGCGCATCGGCTTTGACGCTGTTCTGAACGTTTGCCGGCATATCGGCCACAGCCTGTTTCTCTTTTTTGAGCGAGCTGCGCACCATGGATTTCCCGATAAATTTGAATATCAGGTAGAGCAGGATAAGCGCCGAGAAGACCACCGACATGGCGGTAATGGCCATCACCACGCCCGAGGGGTCGCGCAGGCGGAATTTTTCGGCTGCGGGCATTATCTCTTCGGTTTCGTTGGCCTGCATGGGAGTAATCCCGGCCAGCGGCCCGAAGGTCAGTTCCCCCGTATCGACATGGTTGGCCCACCCGATAGAGACATCGGGCTGCTGAGCCTGCACGTCATAGACGATGGAGTCCATAACATTCTTCCCCTGGTCCATGAAGGCCAGGTAGCCGGTCTCGTCCAGCACGAAGTTGGTGTGGAACGTGCCTCGATTGGAGGTGCTGTCGGCAAAGAATATCACATAGCCCTGGGGAGCAATCAGCGTCCGGGCATCGTTTTTCGGAATGCGGTAGGTTTTGGTGGCGTCGCCCCGTTTGACGGTCAGGTAGGCCCCACCCACATTCACACTCGAGTAGCCGGTATTGTGGAGTTCAATCCAGCCGACGTGGTTTCCGTGGTCATCGACGTAGCTGGAGCGGTTGTTCACCAACACTTCATTAATCCGTATGTCCTTCAATCCCTGAGCATAAGCCGTCCCCAGGAAGGCAGAGACCACCATCAGGGTGAGGATAAGCAGCTGTTTTTTCATCATGATGCTCTCCTGCTGGTTTACAACGGAATATTGGAGTGTTTTTTCGGCGGATTCACCACCTTCTTGGTCACGAGCGACTGCAGGGCGCGGATAATGCGGAAACGGGTGTTGCGCGGTTCAATCACGTCGTCGATGTAGCCGTATTTGGCCGCCACGTACGGATTGGCAAACTTGTTCCGGTACTCTTCCTCTTTTTCGGCGAGGAATTCGGCGCGTTTGGTGTCGTCTTCGATGGCTTTGGCCTCTTTGGCCATGAGCACTTCGACAGCCCCCTGGGCCCCCATGACGGCAATTTCAGCCGTAGGCCAGGCGTAGTTCAGGTCACCGCGCAGGTGTTTGGAACTCATCACGCAGTATGCGCCGCCATAGGCTTTGCGCAGGATAACCGTCACTTTGGGCACGGTGGCTTCGCCGTAGGCAAAGAGGAGTTTCGCCCCGTGGGTAATAATCCCGCCGTACTCCTGCGCCGTTCCCGGCAGGAAGCCCGGCACATCGACCAGCGTCACAATCGGAATGTTGAAGGCGTCGCAAAAGCGCACGAAACGTGCTGCCTTGCGGCTGGCGTTGATGTCGAGCACCCCGGCGTAGTATTTGGGCTGGTTGGCGATAATCCCGACGCTCTGGCCGTTGAAACGGGCAAAACCCGTCACGATGTTCGGCGCAAAGGTGCGCTGCGATTCGAGGAATTCACCGTTATCGACGATGGCGTGAATCACATCCAGCACGTCGTACGGTTTGTTGGGATTATCGGGAATAATCTCATTGAGGGCATCTTCGAGACGGTCGATATCGTCGGTGCAGACTGCCAGCGGAGCATCCTCGAGATTGTTCTGCGGGAGGTAGCTGAGGAGTTTACGGATAAGGGCCATCCCCTCCTCTTCGGTTTCGCTGACAAAGTGCGCCACGCCCGACTTGGTGGAGTGCATCGAGGCACCGCCCAACTGTTCCTGGGTCACCTCTTCGCCCGTCACGGTCTTCACCACTTTGGGCCCGGTTACGAACATGTAGCTCGTTCCTTTGTTCATGAGGATGAAGTCGGTCAGCGCAGGCGAATAGACCGCCCCCCCGGCACACGGCCCGAAGATGGCCGAAATCTGAGGAATCACCCCTGAGGCCATAATGTTGCGTTGGAAAATTTCGGTATATCCCGAGAGGGCATTGACCGCCTCCTGGATACGCGCTCCGCCCGAGTCGTTAATCCCGATGACGGGGGCCCCGTTTTTCATGGCCATGTCCATCACCTTACAGATTTTGGCGGCAAAGGTTTCGGAGAGCGAGCCGCCGAAGACCGTAAAGTCCTGGCTAAAGACATAGACCAGTCGTCCGTCGATGGTACCGTAGCCGGTCACCACCCCGTCGCCGTAGTACGACTCCTTGTCGATGCCGAAGTTCGTGCAGCGGTGGGTGACAAACATGTCGAACTCTTCGAACGAACCTTCGTCGAGGAGCAGGTCGATGCGTTCGCGGGCGGTAAGTTTACCTTTTGCATGTTGCGAGTCGATGCGCTTTTGTCCGCCGCCAAGTTTGGCTTTTTCGCGGAGCGTAACGAGCTCTTTAATTTTTTCCTGATTGGCGCTCATAAAAAAGTTTGTGTGGTTCGGTTTTTATTCGTGAATGGGTTATGTATGTGTCAAGCGAAGAGAGACACTCCCCTGTCCCTATTTTTTGGACGGGTCTTCACACAGTTCGGTGAGTACTCCCTGGGTCGATTTGGGGTGCAGGAAGGCGATATGGAGTCCTTCGGCTCCTTTGCGCGGCGCTTTGTCGATGAGCTGGATACCGTGGCCTTCGCATTCGGCCAGCGCGGCAGCCACACCGTCTTCCACGGCAAAGGCCAGGTGATGGATACCTTCACCGCGTTTTTCGATAAATTTCGCGATGGGGCTGTCATCGGCCGTGGGTTCGAGGAGTTCGAGTTTCGTTTGGCCGATTTTGAAGAAGGCGGTTTTCACTTTTTGGTCAGCCACCTCTTCGATATTATAGCATTTCAGGCCGAGGACCTTTTCGTAGTAGGGGATGGCCTGTTCGAGGCTCTTCACGGCAATGCCGAGATGTTCGATGTGGGAGAGATTCATAGCGTATTGATTTTTAGTCGTTTGAGTTCAGAAGATGGCTTTTTGCAGCCATATACCACAAAGTTACGGTATGTTTTTGAAATAACAATCCAAAAACATCAGTAAACTTTTCCCCTCAGCACCGCCTGCAGCGGTTGAGCGGTTTGGGGTGTCGTCACAAAGCGGAGCGTTTTGTAGAACGCTCCGCGGTCGGTGGGCATAAAGGTGACCGTCACCCGCAGCGTATCACCCGGCATCAGCGGCGCTTTCGGCCAGGAGGGTTTGGTGCAGGTGCAGTCGGTGCGGATATCGCGCACCACGAGAGGGGTATCGAGGGTATTGACCAGGGTGAGGCTGACGCGGTTTTTGGACTTGAGGGGCACCTCGCCCAACTGCACCACCGGCGGCGTCACCTGCAGCGACTGCGCCCCGACCGACAGCGAGAGCAGCACCCCGAGTGAACAAAAGAGGAGTTTTGTTGTCATAGTACCTACAAAATTAATACCTTTGTTCAATCGAAACGAACTCAAACAACATCGATATCATGAAGAAAAGTTTCCTCTTAGGCGCAATAGCAGGTATGGGTCTGCTGTTTTCGTGCGCCAGCGACCCCTATGCGGGTCTCGACCCGAAATTGGCAGCCGACCTTCAGGCCAATATTGCCGCCGCAGGCGATAACGGTCAAGAGTTGCTCAAGGCGTTGAAAGAAGCCCCGAAGGCACAGCGCGAAGGAATGGCTTTCCTGATAGCCTACATGCCGGAGGGCGACCGCGACACGCTGACGGCCGATTTTCTATTGGAAGAGGTCGGTTGGGCCTATAAGGCCCGCGAGACCTTCCCGTGGACCCAAGCGCTGCCCGATTCGGTTTTCTATAACGATGTCCTGCCCTACGCCTCGATGGACGAACGCCGCGAACCGTGGCGGGCCATGTACTGGGAAAAACTCTACCCGCTGGTGGACAGCATCACCGACGTGCGGGCTGCCATCGACACGATTAACAAACAGCTGCAATACCTCGTCGGGGTGGAATACAACACCAAACGCGAAAAACCGAACCAGTCACCCAGCGAATCGATGCGTCAGGGAATGGCCTCGTGCAGCGGGCTGTCGATACTGCTGACCGATGCGTTCCGTACGATGGGGATTCCGTCGCGCATTGCCGGTACGCCGCTCTGGGTATCGAAAGAGGGGAACCACAACTGGACCGAGGTATGGATTGACGGCGACTGGTATTTCACGGAGTACTACCCCACTCCGGCACTGAACCGCAGCTGGTTCCTCGAACGCGCCGGCAAGGCCGACAAGAGCGACCCGATTTACTGGATGTACGCCACCTCGTGGAAACCTACCGGGCTGAGTTTCCCGATGGTGTGGGACTTCAAAAACAAGAACGTTCCCGGGATTGACGTAACGGACTTCTACATCGACCTCTACAATGCCCAGATGGCCGAAGCCAAAAACGGGGCTCCGGTGGTTGTTCGGATGTTCCGTTCGGCAACGGGCGGCCGCAGCAGCGGCGACCGTGTGGCGCAGGACATCAAGGTGGTGGATGCCGACGGCAATATGGTAGCTGCCGGAAAGACTGCCGGCCCGACCGCCGACATGAACGACTATCTGACCCTCTACCTGCCGTTCGGCAAGGCGCTGAAGGTGGAATTTACCGATGCAGCGGGTGCCACCCACAGCACGCCGATTGTCACTCCTCAGGCCGTAGAGGGTAAGGAGACGGCCGCCACGGAAGTAGAGCTCTATCTGGAATAGTTTTCCGTAAGAATCACGACAGGGGCCTTCACACACACTGCGGAAGGTCCCTGTTTTTTTGCCCTCTGCTTTTCGCCTTAGCTATTACCCCTTCCCCCTGCTTTGCACACGATGTCCACACCTTATGCCGACGTATTGCTGCCGTTAGCCGCACCGCAGGCCTTCACCTACTCCGTTCCTGCGGGGGTGGAGTTGGCCGAGGGGATGCGTGTGCGGGTGCCGCTCGGGAAACGGAAAATTTGCGAGGGGGTGGTAGTGCGGCTGCACGACACGGCTCCACGCAACCCGAACCGTGTCAAAGCGATTGTCGAGGTGCTCGACACGGAGCCTTTCGTGCGACCCGAGCAACGGCGACTGTGGTCGTGGATGGCCGGCTACTACCTCTGCACGGAGGGTGAGGTGATGAAGGCGGGCCTGCCGGCAGGGATACGCAACGGGAGCTACCATCCTCCGACCGAACTTTTTGTCCGACTGACGGAGTCTTATCGGTCGCCGCAGCGCATTCAAGAGGCTTTGGAATCGATGCAGCGGGCCAAGACCCAGAGCAAAGCCCTGCTGACCTACCTCTCCCGACTGCCACAGGACGCCCAGGGGGAACCGTGTATTGAGACGCTGACAGAAGAGGCGTTGTGGGTTTTACGCAACGACCTCACGGGACAGGTGCCCGCATCAGCCCTGCTGAAACTGGTCGAACGGGGTATTCTGGTGCAGGCGGAGCGCATTCCGTCAGCAGCATCGCGACGGTCGGGAAGTGCCCCCTTCAATGAAGCCGCCATCCCCCGCTCTCCCTATGCAGAGCAAGTGTGGCAGGCTTTTGAAAGCCACCCCACCGTTCTGCTGAGCGGTGAGGTGGCAGATGCCCGTCGGACGACCCTGCCGCTCTACGGCTCGCTGATTGCCCGCGAAATGGCCGCCGGACGACAAACCCTCCTGCTGCTGCCCGACACGGTGCTGACCACACAGGTGACCAACGAACTGCAGAACCGCTTCGGGTCGCGCTGCCTCTTCTACCACGCCCGCCTGAGCGACCGTGCCCGCGGCGCAGCCTACCAACGCATGGTGGAGGCACCCGAGGAGGTCGGATTAATCGTGGGGACCCGTTCATCGCTTTTTCTGCCATTCCAACGGCTCGGGTTGGTCATCGTCGACAACGAACACGACCCCAACTACCGCCAGAGCGACCCCGCTCCGCGCTACCATGCGCGGGATACGGCACTGGTGCTGGCCGACCTGCACGGAGCCCGTGCGCTGCTGTCGAGCCCTACGCCCTCCACCGAGAGCTGGCTGAACGCCCAACCCGAAGGGGGTAAGTACGGGTCGGTGACCGTCCCGACGCCGTGCGATGTGCGGCGTCCCAACGTAATGGTACTGGAGCGGGGCAAGGGGCTGCTGTCCAAGTACCTGCAACGACGCATCGGCGAGACGCTGGAGGAGGGACGGCAGGTCGTTCTGTTTCAAAATCGGCGGGGATTTTCCCCCTACGTCGAATGCGGCAACTGCGGTACGACACCGACCTGCCCGCACTGCAACGTCACCCTGACCTACCACAAGGAACATGCGGCGCTGGAGTGCCACTATTGCGGGTGGGCACAGCCCTACTCCCTGCGCTGCCCGTCGTGCGAGATGCAGGCGATGGTGCCGCGGGGTATCGGCACGGAACGCATCGAAGAGCTGGCGGCAGAGCTCTTTCCCGAGGTAAAGATTGCCCGCATGGACACCGACACGACACGAGGAGCCGGAGCACTCAGCCGTATGCTGACCGAGCTGTCGGAGGGCGAAACGGGTATTCTGGTCGGTACACAGATAGTCACCCGCACGGCTCAGGCCGGGGAGAACATCGGGCTGGTGGGCGTGATTAATGCGGACAACATGTTGTCGTCCCCCGAATTTCGGTCGGCCGAACGCGCCTATCAGCTGCTGATGCAGCTGAAGGCGCTCCTCCCCGATGACGGCAGCGGTGAAATGGTGATTCAAAGCTCCCAGCGACTGCATCCCGTACTGGTGGCGGTTTCGAACCACGAGTTGGCCTCGTTCTATGCCGCTCAGCTTCAGGAGCGGCAGGCGGTAGGCTATCCGCCCTACGTGCGGATGCTGCGGCTGACGTTCCTGCACAGCACCAAGCAGCAGGCAGCCGCGGCGGCTGCCTGCTGCGAAGCCTTGCTGCGCGAGCGATTCGGACGGCGGGTCTCGCCGCCGTTCGAACCGCAGGTGGACCGCGTCCAGAACCGTTTTATCTTCCATCTGCTGCTGCGCATCGAGCGGCAACGCCCCGTGGCACGTGCCAAAGCCCTGATGCTGGAAACAGTCGCAGCCGTACGAAAGCAATACCCCTCGGTGCACATCACGGCGGAGGCCGACCCGCTTTAACGTTCAGCCCCCACAACGCAACAGGCGGCGGAGAAACACGATTTCTCCGCCGCCTGCGTTTTTATATGTCGGACAACATGGCCGTCCTAAGCCACACCGTCTACTTCTTGACCTTCCGCAACTCGAAGTCGGGCCCGAGATACACCCGCCGCACATACTCGTCCGCAGCCAACTCCTCGGCCGTCCCCGTGCGAATCACCTTCCCTTCCACCAGAATATAGGTACGGTCGGTAATACTCAGCGTCTCGTGCACGTTGTGGTCCGTGATAATCACCCCGATATTCTTCTCCTTGAGCGAGGCCACAATCGACTGAATCTCGGCCACGGCAATCGGGTCCACTCCCGCAAACGGTTCGTCGAGCAGAATAAACTTCGGATTGATGGCCACGGCCCGCGCAATCTCGGTACGCCGCCGTTCGCCCCCCGAAAGCTGCTGCCCGAGGCTCTTGCGCACCTTCGTCAGACTGAACTCCCGTATCAGATATTCGATGCGGTCGCGCTGGTACTCCTTGGAGTAGTCGGTCATCTGCAACACCGCCTTGATGTTGTCCTCCACCGAGAGCCGCCGAAAAACCGACGCCTCCTGCGCCAGATACCCCACCCCGAGCTGCGCCCGACGATAGACGGGTTCTTTGGTAATATCCAGGTCGTTCAAAAAAATCTGTCCGGCGTTGGGCTTAATCAGCCCCACCGTCATGTAGAACGTCGTCGTTTTACCGGCTCCGTTCGGCCCCAGCAGCCCCACGATTTCGCCCTGCTCCACGTTGATGGAGACCCCATTCACCACGGTCCGGGATTTGTACTTCTTGACCAGGTCCTGCGTCCAAAGACGCATCTTTTCGTTCGGATTGTTTTCGTGTGGATTTTCCATCGGTCGAGGTTTTTCGGACAGAAACGTTAGACCACCCCTTCGCGGAGGATGTCATGGATATGGATAATGCCGCAGTAGGTGCTATCCTGTTCGGGATTCAAAACGAGCAGTTGGGTAATTTTGTTTTGTTCCATCAGGTGAAAAGCCTTCACGGCCAGTTCATCGGCCGAGATGGTTTTGGGATTCACCGACATAATGTCGTGCGCCCGCACCGCCTGAATATCCTTTCCGCTCTGCAACATACGCCGCAGGTCGCCATCCGTGATAATCCCCAGCAGTTTCCCGTTCTGCGGTTCGACCACCGCCGTAGCCCCCAGCCGTTTGCCCGAAATTTCGATAATCACGGCATTGAGGTCGGCATCGGGCGACACGGTCGGAGCCCCTTCGTCCGACATAATGTCGCGAACGGTCGTATAGAGTTTCTTGCCGAGCGCTCCCCCCGGGTGGAAACGGGCAAAATCCTGCGCCGTGAAGCCCCGCATCTTCAGCAGGGTCATGGCCAGCGCATCGCCCATCACCATCTGCGCCGTGGTACTCGAAGTGGGGGCCAGGTTGTTCGGGCAGGCCTCTTCGGCCACCGTGGTGTTGAGGATACGGTCGCTGTGCTGCGCCAGGAACGAGTCCAGATTGCCCACCATGCCGATAATCAGGTTTCCCATCTGGCGGATAAAAGGCACCAGCACCTTAATCTCGGGCGAGTTGCCACTCTTCGAGATGCAGAGAATAATATCCTCGGGCTGGATAATCCCCAGGTCGCCATGAATGGCATCGGCCGCGTGCATGAAAACCGCGGGTGTCCCCGTCGAGTTGAGCGTGGCGACAATCTTGTTGGCAATAATGGCACTCTTGCCAATGCCGGTCACAATCAGCCGCCCCTTGCTGTGGAAAAGGGTCTCGGCGATTTCGACAAACGAACGGTCGATGTATCCTTCGAGCCGCTCGACCGCGGCACACTCCGTACGGACAATGTTCCGGGCGAAGAGAATGGTCTGTTCGGGAGTCACTTTCGATTGAATTTTAGACAAAGGTAGTTGGATTTCCCGAAAAATCGCTACCTTTATTGTTGCCTGAAGCAGAGGCTCCGGCCGACACCTCGGGCTCAACGGTTATTCACGGGGGATTTCACTATGGCAAAGAACACGTCTCAGCAACCATCGTCCGACGCCTTGTACGACAGCCTCAAACGCTACTTCGGTTTCTCGCAGTTCAAAGGAAACCAGGAGGAGGTCATCCGAAACGTACTGGCCGGAAACGATACCTTCGTGTTGATGCCCACAGGCGGAGGAAAGTCGCTCTGCTACCAACTGCCCGCCCTGATGATGGAGGGGGTGGCCATCGTCATCTCGCCCCTGATTGCCCTGATGAAAAACCAGGTCGATGCCATGCGCACCTTCGCCATGGAGGACGGAGTGGCACACTTCCTCAACTCGTCGCTCAACAAGAGTGCCGTACAGAAGGTACGCGAGGATGTGCTGGCCGGAAAGACCAAACTGCTCTACTTCGCTCCCGAGTCCCTGACCAAGGAGGAGAATGTCGAATTCCTGCGGAAGATAAAGATATCGTTCTACGCGATTGACGAGGCGCACTGCATCTCGGAGTGGGGTCATGACTTTCGTCCCGAGTACCGGCGCATACGCCCCATTATCGGCGAAATCGGACAGGCCCCTGTCATTGCACTGACCGCCACGGCCACTCCGAAAGTGCAGCTCGACATCCAGAAAAACCTCGGGATGCAGGACGCCAAGGTTTTCAAATCATCGTTCAACCGCCCCAATCTCTACTACGAGGTACGTCCCAAGGTGGGCGCCACCAAGGAGATTATCAAATACATCAAGCAGAATCCCGGCAAGAGCGGCATTATCTACTGCCTCTCGCGCAAAAAGGTCGAAGAGCTGGCCGAGCTGCTGGTGGTGAACGGCATTAAGGCGCTGCCCTATCACGCAGGAATTGACGCTGCCACCCGCGCCGCCAACCAGGACAAGTTCCTCATGGAGGAAGTGGATGTGATTGTGGCCACCATTGCCTTCGGGATGGGCATCGACAAGCCCGACGTGCGGTATGTGATACACTACGACATCCCAAAATCGCTCGAAGGATACTACCAGGAGACGGGACGCGCCGGACGCGACGGCGGCGAAGGACGCTGCATTACCTTTTACAGCTACAAGGATATCCAGAAACTCGAAAAATTCATGCAGGGCAAACCGGTGGCCGAACAGGAAATCGGGAAACTGCTCCTGCAGGAGACCGTATCGTATGCCGAAAGCGCGATGTGTCGGCGTCGGATGCTGCTGCACTACTTCGGCGAACAGTTTACGGAGCCCAACTGCGGCAGTTGCGACAACTGCTGCAACCCGCGCGAAGAGTTCGAGGGCCGGGAGTTCATGCGCCAGATGCTCGAAACGCTGAAGGCCGTCGGACCCGGATTCAAGGCGGACTATCTGGAGGCGGTACTGCTGGGCAAAGCCACCAACCTCGTCAAATCCTACAAACACAACCAACTCGAACTGTTCGGTGCAGGGCGTGACCACGATGCCCAATTCTGGAGCGCCGTGATTCGGCAGGGGCTGATTCTGGGGCTGGTGGACAAGGATATCGAAAACTACGGGCTGCTGTCGCTCAGCGAGGCGGGCGAGGCCTATCTGGCTCCGGGCGGTGCCTTCTGCGTCAAACTGGTAGCCGACCACCGCTACGAAGAGAGCGACGACGACGATTCAGTCACCACCCACAGTACGGCACGCGGAAGCGGTGCCGCCGACCCGATACTCTTCGCCATGCTCACCGAACTCCGCAAAGAGGAGGCCAAACGACACAACCTGCCGCCCTTTGTGATATTCTCGGAACCCTCGCTCGAAGACATGACCATCCAATACCCCATCACCCTCGAGGAGATGCAGAACATCACGGGTGTCGGCGCAGGGAAAGCCAAGCGATATGGGGCTCCCTTTGTGAAGTTGATTGCAAAGTATGTAGAGGAAAACAACATCGAACGTCCGCAGGAGATGGTGGTCAAGAGTGTGGTGAATAAGAGCGGCAACAAGGTCTTCATTATCCAGAGCATCGACCGCAAGATGGACTTCGAGGACATTGCCGATGCCAAGGGACTCTCGATGGAAGAGTTGCTGGACGAAATTGAAGCGATTGTGGGAGCCGGCACACGGCTGAACATCGACTATTACATTAATGAGATAGTCGATGAGGACAAGGTACTCGACATTATCGACTACTTCACCGAAGAGGCGCAGAGCGACTCGGTGGCGGATGCCGTGCGGGAGTTGGGACCCGACTATACCGAAGAGGAGATACGGTTGGTACGCATCAAGTTCCTGAGCGAAGCAGGAAACTGACCTGCTCCCAAGAGCGCGCCCCTTTTCTCCTTTTCCGCGACACACTCCCTTATCATTTTCTCCCCCCCCCACGAACGTAGACCCACAGACAGAGACTCCCGCATGGCAGAAGTAAGAGCAAAGAAACACCTCGGACAACATTTTCTGACCAACCTCGACATTGCCCGGCGCATTGCCGAATCCCTCACCCCGGTCACCACGGCGGACAGCTGCTCCCATGTGCTGGAGGTCGGGCCCGGAATGGGGGTGCTGACCCAATTCCTGCTGCCCGCCTACGGCGAGCAGCTCACCGTTGCGGAGATTGACGGCGAGAGCGTCATCTACCTGCGCAAACACTACCCCGAGCTCCGAATTATCGAGGGGGATTTTCTGCAGCTTAACCTGGCTGAGCTGTACGCACAACGGGGAGGGGTGCGCGTGATTGGCAACTTCCCGTACAACATCTCCTCCCAAATCTTCTTCAAAATCCTGGACTATAAAGAGATGGTTCCCGAGGTGGTGGGGATGATACAGAAAGAGGTGGCCGTGCGGTTGGCCGCGCCTCCGGGCGGCAAAGAGTACGGCATTCTGAGTGTGCTGCTGCAGGCCTATTACGACATCGAATATCTCTTTACGGTACCCCCCGGCGTCTTCAACCCGCCGCCCAAAGTGCAGAGCGCCGTCATCCGACTCACCCGCAACCACGTGGAGCACCTCCCGTGCGACGAGACGCTCTTTCGGCAGATTGTCAAAGCCACCTTCAACCAACGCCGCAAAACCATCCGCAACTCACTCTGCTCGGCCTTTCTCGCCGTACGGGAAGCCGTGGCATCGGGACGCGTCGAGGCGCACCCCTTCTTCGGACTGCGGCCCGAGACCCTCTCCGTCGAACAGTTTGTGGAGCTTACACAATGGGTAACAACCCTTACCCGCGCGGAATAATCCACACCCCGAGCGGAGATTTCCCCGACCTTACCGCCAAAAAATAACGGAGTTTTCGGAAAATGCGTTACCTTTGCGCTCTAAATTGATTTCAAAAAAAACAATCATCATACGCTCATGAACGTAGTCAGAGAAAACCTCGAAAACCAGACCGCGCTGCTCCGGGTGACCGTGGGCGAAGCCGATTACAAGGAACAGGTCGAAAAACAACTCAAGGATTACAAACGCAAAGCCAACGTACCGGGTTTCCGTCCGGGGATGGTGCCGATGGGTATCATCAACAAAATGTACCGCAAAAGCGTGGTGGCCGACAACGCCTACCGTAAGGCCACCGATGCCGCTTTCGACTATATCAAAGAGAACAACATCGAGACGGTCGGCGACCTGATGCCCTCGGACAAACAGGGCGAAATGGACTTCGACAAAGGTACCGACTTCGAATTTGTGTATGAAATCGGTCTGGCTCCGGAGGTGGAACTCTCGCTGACCAAAAAGAACACCATCACCAAATACATCATCGAACCCAACGACGACATGCGCAAAGGGTTCCGCAGCAACTACATGCGCCGTTTCGGAAAACTGGTGGACGTGGATGCAGTGGCCGATGACGAAGCCCTGACCGGGACCCTCACCCAGGGCGAAACCACCATCGACGATGCCTACGTAGGGCTTATCAGCCTCGACGAAGAGGCCCGCAAACCCTTCATCGGCAAGAAAGTAGGGGACACGGTTGAGGTGGATGTAAACGTCATCTACAAGACCCCGTCGCAGCGTGCCTCGATTCTCGGCGTCAAAGAGGCCGAGCTCGAAGGGATGGACCCCAAATATACCTTCACCATCACCCAAATCCGCAAATTCGCCGAACCGGAAATGAACGACGAGTTCTTCAAGCTGGCCTTCCCGGCCGGTGACGTGAAGAGCGAAGCCGAATTCAACGCCAAAATCGACGAACAGGTACGCACCGAGCTGGCCAAAGAGACCGAGTTCAAGTTTACGAACGACCTGCGCAAATACCTCCTCGAAAAAACCAACCTTACGCTTCCCGAAGAGTTCCTGAAAAACTGGCTCTACCGCGTGAACGAAGGCAAATTCTCGATGGAAGAGATTGAAGCCGAATTCCCGCAGTTCCTCGACATGCTCCGCTGGGACCTTATCCGCCGCAAGGTGATGAAGGACAACAATATCGAAATTACTCAGGAAGACATCAAAGCCGAAGCCAAAGAACTGGCCATGATGCAGTTCCAGTACTACGGCATGCACACCGTGGCGGACGACATGCTCGAAAACTTTGTCGGCTCGATTCTCGGCAACAAGGAAGAGGTACACAAACTCTACGACAAAGTGGGCGAACGCAAGGTGATTGAAGCCGTTGCCGCCCAAATGAAGGTAAACGAAAAGAACGTAACGCCCGAAGAGTTCCAGAAACTGGCGTAACACTACGGGTAGGAAAGTGGGAAGATAATTTCTCCTTCCAACCCTATAAACTATCTCAGGCGCATTTCGTCGATGACGAAATGCGCCTTTGGTTTTTGAAAAAAATCGTATCTTTATCCCCTTACCACATTCTATGACAACCCGTATGGACTACACAAAAGAGTTCGAACGCTATGCACGCCTGGGTCGGGGTATCTCGAGCCTGGCCATGCACCGCTATAACCAAATCACCGCCGAATACATCTCCCCGACCATCATCGAAGAGCGACAACTCAACGTCGCCACGATGGATGTCTTCTCGCGCCTGATGATGGACCGCATCATCTTCCTCGGAGTGCCGATTTACGACGATGCCGCCAACATTATCCAGGCCCAGATGCTCTTTCTGGAGTCTACGGACCCCAAAGCCGACATCCAGATTTACCTGAATACTCCGGGCGGGTCGGTATCGGCAGGGCTGGGGATTTACGACACGATGCAGCTGATTTCGCCCGACGTGGCCACCATCTGTACGGGGATGGCCGCATCGATGGGAGCTATCCTGCTCACGGCGGGAACCAAAGGCAAACGTTCGGCCCTGCAACACTCCCGCATCATGATTCACCAACCGCTCGGCGGGGTCGAAGGACAGGCCAGCGACATTGAAATCACCGCCAAACAGATACTCAAGACCAAAGAGGAGCTCTACACCATCCTCTCGGCCCACAGCGGTGTGGACATCAAAAAAATCGAACAGGATGCCGACCGCGACTTCTGGATGACCTCGCAGGAGGCCACCGAATACGGGCTGATTGACGGCGTACTGACCAAACGCGAAGGAAAATAGTTGCGACACGACAAACAGACACATGGCAGACAACAACCATAACAAAGGAAAAGCACACGAACACTGTTCGTTTTGCGGGGCTCCGGCCACGCAGGTGGGGATGATTATCCACGGTCAGGAGGCCAACATTTGCGACAACTGTGCCGAACGCGCCTGGGAAATCGTACAGCAGGAGATGGAGAGCCGCTCACGCAACGAAGCGGCTTCGACCATCGGCGAAGCGATGGCACTCTATACGCCGCAGTCGATAAAGGAGTTTCTGGACCAATACGTCATCGGACAGGACCGCGCCAAACGGTACATTGCCGTGGCCGTGTACAACCACTACAAACGGCTGATGCACAGCCTGGCCAATCCCGCGGACCACGAGGATGACGACATTGAGCTCGACAAGTCGAACATCCTGCTGGTAGGTGAAACGGGAACCGGAAAGACCCTCATTGCACGGACCATTGCCAAACTGCTCAACGTACCATTTGCTATCGTAGACGCCACGGCCCTCACCGAAGCCGGCTATGTCGGCGAAGATGTCGAGAGCATTCTCTCGCGCCTTCTGCAGGCGGCCGATTACGACGTGGCAGCCGCCGAACGCGGCATCGTCTTTATCGACGAAATCGACAAAATCGCCCGCAAGAGCGACAACCCGTCAATTACGCGCGACGTCTCGGGCGAAGGGGTGCAACAGGCTCTGCTGAAGATACTCGAAGGCACCGTGGTGAACGTGCCGCCGCAGGGAGGACGCAAACACCCCGACCAGAAGTATATCCAGGTCAATACCCGCAACATACTCTTTGTCGCAGGCGGTGCCTTCGACGGAGTACAGAAAAAGATTGCCCAGCGGCTGAACACCCGGGTGGTGGGCTACGGACAACAGCAAAAAGTGGCCGAAGTGGACCGGGACAACCTCCTGCAATACATCACTCCGAAAGACCTGCGGTCGTTCGGTCTGATACCGGAACTTATCGGGCGGCTGCCGGTGCTGACCTACCTCGAGCCTCTGGGACGCGATGCGCTGCGACGCATTCTCACCGAACCCAAAAACGCCATTATCAAGCAGTACGTGCGTCTCTTCGAATTGGACGGCGTCAAACTGACCTTCGACGACGATGTGCTGGACTACATCGTGAACAAGGCCATCGAATACAAACTGGGAGCCCGCGGTCTGCGCTCCATCTGCGAAGCCATCATGATGGATGCCATGTTCGAGGTGCCGGCCGGCAAACGCAAGACCTTCCGCGTGAAACTCGACTACGCCCGCCAACGGGTCGAGGCGATGCATGTAGCCTGACACGCACAACACACGGGGGGTAGCCAAGTTACCCTGCATCTCCCGCAACAAACGAAACACACAACACTCAGACATATCAACCTCTATGGAACTGAACCGACTGACAGCCATTTCGCCCGTAGACGGGCGATACCGGAACAAGGTGGACGCCCTGGGCAACTACTTCTCGGAATATGCCCTGATACGCTACCGGGTACAGGTCGAAATCGAATACTTCATCGCCCTGTGCGAGTTGCCGCTGCCCCAGCTGGCCGACTTCGACAAGGGGCATTACGACGACCTGCGTCGTATCTATCGGGAGTTCAGCCTCAGCGATGCCGAACGCGTCAAGGAGATTGAACAGACCACCAACCACGATGTGAAAGCCGTGGAATACTTCATCAAAGAGAAGATGGATGCCCTGCGGCTGGGCGACGAACGGGAATTTGTCCACTTCGGGCTCACCTCGCAGGATATCAACAACACGGCAACCCCATACAGCCTCAAGGCGGCTACCGTAGAGGTCTACTCCCCCGCCATGGACGAGCTGACGGCCAAACTGCGCGAACTGGCCGACGAATGGCACTCGGTGCCGATGCTGGCCCACACCCACGGACAACCGGCCTCACCGACAGTGCTCGGCAAAGAGATTCGGGTCTTTATCGAACGGCTCGACAAACAACTCGCCCAACTCAAAGCCATCCCCTATCCGGCCAAGTTCGGGGGCGCCACGGGGAACTTCAATGCCCATTCGGTGGCCTACCCCTCGATTGACTGGGTGTCGTTTGCCAACCGTTTTGTCAATGAGACACTGGGCCTCGAACGGTCGCAGTACACCACCCAAATCGAACACTACGACAACCTGGCCGCCCTGTTCGATGCCTTCAAACGCATCAACACCATTCTGATTGACCTTGCACGCGACATGTGGACCTACATCTCAATGGAGTACTTCAAACAGAAGATTAAAGCCGGCGAAGTGGGTTCATCAGCCATGCCTCATAAGGTAAACCCTATCGACTTCGAAAATGCCGAAGGAAATTTGGGGCTGGCCAACGCACTGTATGAACATTTGGCCTCAAAATTGCCGGTATCCCGTTTGCAACGCGACCTGACCGACTCGACCGTCCTGCGGAACATCGGGGTCCCGATGGCGCACACCCTGATTGCCATCAGTTCACTCCTGAAAGGGCTCGGCAAACTGATTATCAACCGCGAAGCCCTGGACCGCGACCTGGACAACAACTGGGCCGTGGTGGCCGAAGGGATTCAGACCATCCTGCGGCGCGAAAAGTATCCCAACCCCTACGAAGCCCTCAAGGCCCTAACCCGCACCAACAAAGGAATTACCCGGGAGGACATTGCGGCATTTATTGAGGGGCTGGAGGTCTCGGAGAGCGTCAAAGCCGAGTTGCGTGCACTGACCCCGCATACCTACATCGGCATCTTTGCCAAATAAAACCGGACACGGAACCTTTAACCAAAACCTTAATACACAACTACCACTATGGACAGCTACAAATGCGACGTATGCGACTGGGTTTATAACCCCGAAGAAGGATATCCCGAAGGCGGTATTGCCCCGGGCACTCCGTTTGAAGAACTGCCGGACGATTTCGAATGCCCGCTCTGCGGCGTCGGAAAAGACATGTTCAGCAAAGTCGAAAAATAGACTTTCCCCTTCCCGGCCTCATCTTTTGTTGTCGCCCCACACGAGGTAAAGACAGCATCCAAAGAGGCCGAAAGCACACTACTGCCGCAAAGGAGCGTACTAAAGATACGCTCCTTTGCGTTATCTTTGTACCGGAACGTTTCAAACAACCTGCATGGAAGCCTTCTTCACTTTTCTACTTTTTACGTTTGTCGGCCTCTGGCTGTTGGGTGTCATCGGGCGCTGGCTGTTGCGCGGTTGGATAGCCCGCAAACAACGCGAATTCCAACAACAGTTCGGCGGGGACCCCGCCTCGGAAGATAATCGAAGGGGTGGTTTCCGCGGTTTCTATTCCCCCTTTGGCAACACCGCCCATCAACGCAAGCGCGGCAAAGAGGGCGAAGTAACCGTGACGCAAAACACTCGCCGCAGTCAATATGAGGTGGGGAAAGGTGTGGGAGAATATGTCGAGTTCGAAGAGGTGGAACAAACTTCTACCATGCGGCAGGAGTAACGTCCGTGCAGAGAGTGTCTGCTTGTGTTCTTTCAACAGCGGGAGCATGAAACAATGTAGTTTCATGCTCCCGCTGTTTTTGACTCCGTCTGTCCTTGATACCCTTGAGTTAAGTGCACCCCAAACGGCCCCTCCCCGCAGGATAAGCCAGCGAACCGTCAGTGTCGGTATTACGCTCCTCCCGAAACAACACTTAAAGCTGCGGTCGCGGAGTACGGGTAGACACAGGCAGGCTCAAATGCCGAGCGGCACCCACCGGAACCGGAGGCGAGATAAGTACGGTCTGCAAGGTATGTCCCGAAAAAACACTACCTTTACCCGCATGAATACCTACTTCCGCATACTCCGATTCGGACGCCCTTATGGTCGATATGCTATCCCATACTTCGTCTGCATCATCTTCCATACCATCTTCAACACGCTGATGTTCTCGATGCTGATACCGATTATCGACATCATGTTCAACGCCGATGGAATGGTCGAAACCGTCACTACGGCTCCCGAATTCGCCCTCTCGTCCGACTACTTCAAGGCCCTGCTCAACTACGGCCTCTACCGCGTGGCCGGAGCCGGATACTCCGTCAAGGACATTCTCGTGGCACTGGCCGTTGTGACCGTTATCATCGTCCTGCTGAGCAACACGTTCCGATACTTCGCCCAACGGATTCTCGAAAACCTCCGCATACACACCCTCCAGCAAATCCGCGACGAAATGTTCGACCGCGTGATTCGGCTCCAAGTGGGATACTTCAGCAACGAACGAAAAGGAGACATCATCTCCAAAATCACGGCCGACGTGCAGGTCGTGCAGTTCTGCATCACCAGCACTTTTCAGGTCTTCTTCAAAGAGCCTTTCCTGCTTATCGGCTACTTCTGGCTCCTTATCAGCATCTCGTTCCACCTGACCCTCTTTACGATTGCGGTACTGCCGGTGATTGCCCTCTTTATCGGATACATCGTCAAGCGACTGCGCCGCTCGGCCACCGAAGGACAGGAGTCGTTCGGCGAAATGGTCAGCCTGCTCGACGAATCGCTCGGCGCCATCAAAACCGTCAAAGGGTACAATGCCACAGGATACATCGAACAAAAATTCCGAAACCTCGACGGACGCTACTCCGATATCATGCGCTCCATCGCCAAACGGCAGCAGTTGGCCTCGCCGATGAGTGAATTTTTGGGCGTTGCCTCGCTCTCGTTTATTCTGGTTTACGGGGGGAACATGATTTTGGGCGGTGAACTGGGCGCTGCGGAATTTATCACCTATCTGGGTGCCTTTTCGCAGGTAACCCGTCCGGCACGTGCCATTGCCGACGCCTTCGGAAGCATCAACCAGGGGATTGCTGCCGGGGAACGGGTGCTCGAAATGATGGATACGCCGCCGACCATTACCGACAAGCCCGAAGCACGTACGCTTACCGAATTTCGTGACACCATAGAGTTCCGCCACGTCCGCTTTGCCTACGAAGACAAACAGGTGCTCAACGACGTCTCGTTCACCATTCCGAAAGGGCAGACCGTGGCACTGGTAGGTCCCTCGGGCGGAGGGAAATCGACCATTTCGGACCTCATTCCCCGTTTCTACGACCCGGCCGAAGGAACGGTGCTCATCGACGGCATCGACCTGCGGGATTATGCCGTGGAGAGTGTACGGGCTCATATGGGGATTGTGGCTCAGGAGACCATTCTCTTCAACGACACCATCGAAGAGAACATCCGCATGGGCAACAACACCGCCACCCTGGAAGAGGTGATGGAGGCGGCTCGGGTGGCCAACGCCTATGACTTCATCATGGAGACCGAAAACGGGTTCCAGACCAACATTGGCGACCGCGGCATGAAACTCTCCGGCGGACAACGGCAACGTCTCTCCATTGCGCGCGCCGTGTTGCGCAATCCGGATATTCTGATACTGGACGAAGCCACCTCGGCGCTCGACACCGAGAGCGAACGGCTGGTACAGGAGTCCCTCTCGTCACTGCTCAAGGGACGGACCTCGCTGGTGATTGCCCACCGTCTCAGCACCATTCAACACGCCGACAAGATTATTGTCGTTGAATCGGGACGCATTGCCGAGCAGGGAACACACGCCGAACTGATGGCTCGCGAAGGGATATACCACAAACTGATTGAGATGCAGCAACTGGCGGAATAGAGGTTTTCCCATGACAGGGTCTGCTGCAGGCCAACCGTACCATTCATCGCGGAACAGCACCCGTCCACGGCGCTGTTTCAAAAAACATCCCACGATGAAAAAAATCTTCTTCTTGATGAGTCTGTTTCTGCTGGCAGCAGGAGCGGCTCGTGCCCAAAAAATGGTTATCGGCTCCCGTATCCCCGACTTCAAAGGGGTGCAGTGGCTTACCACCATGCCGGAGGGGGCAGGCTCCGAACACTCCCGGCCGATGATTATCGAATTTTACCAGCCCTCGAATGCTTCGTCGGCCCGTTTCTTCCCAAAGTTGGAAACCATTTGGCAGACCTATGCTTCGGAAGATGACGGGTTGCAAATCGTTGTGCTGGTGGCTCAGGACCGCTCCTGCGCCGAACAACTGCATCAGAAATACAACGACCGCTATTTTATCGGCATCGACCCCGACGGACAGGTTTATCGAGCCTTCAACGTGCAGTTCCTGCCCTATACGCTGGTGGTCTCTTCACGCGGCGAGGTCTACTGGCAGGGAAACCTGGGTAACCTCTCCGACGAGGTGCTCCGCAAAGTAAAATAATCCTAATCCACTCATCATACAACCGTTTCAACCAGTGAAAAAACTCCTGCTCTCCGCAGCGCTGCTGCTCACTACCGCCGCCACGCTGTCGGCACAAAACACGCCGAAATTCTCGACCCCCTATGCCTTTGAACCGCCGCACTACGTCTGCTACCGTGCGCCGGGCAGTGTCACCATCGACGGGAATATCGACACCCCGGAATGGGAAGCCGTGCCGTGGACCTCGGATTTCGTGGACATTCAGGGCTCGAACCGCCCCGAAACTCCGCGCCACCGCTGCCGTGCCAAACTGATGTGGGACGACACCTACCTGTATATCGCTGCCGAGATGATTGAGCCCCACCTGTGGGCCACACTCACCGAACGCGAATCGGTCATCTTCCATGACAACGATTTCGAGGTGTTTCTGGATGTCACCGGCACCACCCACCACTACATGGAGTTCGAAGTCAATGCCCTGGGAACGGAGTGGGACCTGATGCTGACCCGCCCCTATCGGGACGGCGGGGCACCGCTCAACGCCTGGAACATGAACGGGATGCGGTCGGCTGTCAAACTGTACGGGACGCTGAACGACCCGTCGGACACGGACGAAAAGTGGACCTTCGAGATGGCTATCCCGCTCGCCACGCTGTTCGAGGTGCAGTACGGCAAACGCGAAATTGCGGACGGCGAACAGTGGCGTCTGAACTTCTCGCGCGTACAATGGCTGCTGGATGTGGTGGACGGCAAGTATGTCAAACGACCCAAAATGCCCGAAGACAACTGGGTATGGGCCCCGACCGGCAAAATCAACATCCACGAACCGGAATACTGGGGTTTTCTGCAATTCTCGGACATTACGGCCGGCCAAGGCATTGCCCCGTTCGTTTGGAACCCGAACGAATCGGTGAAATGGGCCTTGCGTGAGCTCTACTACCGTCAGCGGGAGTTCCGCACGGCCAACGGTCGCTGGGCCTCTTCGGCCACAGAGCTCAAAGCGGACGAAATCAAGGCTCCGGGGATGGATTTTCAACCCACGGTGTACACCGCCGGCGATTCCTATCGGATTGTGGCTCCCGGGTTCGGCGGCACCTCGTGGTACATCAACAACGAGGGTTACGTAGGACAGGGCAAATAGCTCGAATCGTCGTTTCTTTTGTACCGCAAGGTTTTTCCGCTCGGGACACAAGGAGGTTTGCATGCCAGGCAGCACCGGATCGCCCCAGCAACCCGTCGGGCCGAAGCATCCCCGAGCGGAGGACCGAAAATAGGCTTTGCTATTTTCACTCTCCGCTGGCTTCGGCCCGTCGCATAGAGCCTTCCGCAAATGCTTGCGAATGTGCGTCCCCGAGCGGCAAAGCCACTGGCGTAACAGTCGGCGGTTTTTGCAAAACCACAGCTTCTCAGACAATCACTACCGCCATGCTTGGTCGGAGCCAGTGGGGGGCGCGCGATATAGCGCAGGCCTCCGCAGCCCCATGGCTCCGGCCTGACACGGTTGCTGCGCAACCGCATTGTTTCAAATAGGGGTTGGGCGCCGACCGAGATAAACGTAGCACATGGGATGGAGAGTAGAGTGCGGCTTCGTGAAGACCGGAGCCGGCGGAGGCGGAAAAGCGAGCCCGTGCGGGTGAGATTTTCAGCCCTCCGCTGGGGGCGGCTTCGGGCTGACGGGTTGCTGAGGCAACCCGGTGCCGCTGGCGCAACAAATCGCACGCTTTGCCGGGAGGCCTCTTGCGATTTCCAAAAAAGACGTACCTTTATCGTCAAATATTCCGATTCGTTCTTTTCATAGCTTCCGTACAAGAAAAGGCTAATTCATCTGTCCTGATAGCACACGACAGGTCATACCGACCGTCAGATTGCAGGCTATAGGACAATCACAGAAGCACAATACCCAAAGCTCTGAGTGTATATCGATACGGCATACGCTCAGGGCTTGTTGGGTATTGGGGTATAGCCTTCCCTTTGTACGGACAAGTCTTTGGTGCGTATGCCTTTTTTCCAAAAGGCCGATGCCCCGCCGACAACTCCGATACACCTCCCTCCTCATCATACTCCTCGCCGTAACCGCCACGCCTGCCGCGGCGCAGGACATCACACCCCAACTCCAACAAACACAATGGGCTATCGACGCCCGCAACGAAACGTGGCAACTCCCCCGACTCAACGCCTACAACTCCTACCTCGAACAAACTACGGACTTTAACTTCAGTTTCCTGCGCTACCAACACCGCGGCTACGGAAACCGATATGAGGAATACCGGCTGGACGGCACCTTGTTTGAGGAGTGGTTTCAGGGGACGCCAGCCTGGAATGCCGTGGGCGGGCTGTATGCCGTAGGAACAGACATTTACCGCACGGAGGAAGGTTTTCCCAATCCTTTTGGCAACACCGAAAACCGCGCCATCCTCCCGTGGGAGCAGACACGCGGCGGACGCATTGCCCTCTCCACCTCGAACCGTACCTATGTGGGACGGGGCAGCATCGGCTACAACTCCGCCGAGAACGCACGCAACGGATGGGGATACTCCCTCTACGGCAGCCGCAGTTGGGGGCGGTCATACATGATTGACGGGCTGTGGAACGACAGTTGGACTGCCTTTGGGTCAGTCTCCAAACGGTTCGGGGGTGACCGTCATCGTATGGCACTGACAGCGTGGTACGCCCCGACACAACAGGCGCTGCAATCGGCATCTACGGCCGAAGCCTTTGCCCTGACCGGAAACAACCTCTACAACCCCGCGTGGGGAGAATGGAGTGGAGAACAACGCTCCTCGAACGTTCGCACCGCCCGACAGCCCGTCGTGATGCTGACCCACGCCTACTCCGACAACGAGACCTTCTCGCTGACCACCACCGTAGCAGCCCGTTTCGGAAACGAGAGCCGTTCGACCCTCGACTGGCAGAATGCTCCGAATCCCCGACCCGATTACTACCGCAATATGCCGAGCTTTCAGCCCGAGGGGAGCGAGATGCGGGCGTGGGTCGAGGAGTTGTGGCGCACAGACCCCACGGTGCAACAGATTGACTGGGCGGCGATGGTCGAACGCAACCGCAACGATTCGCCCCGTGCCCACTACGTGGTAGCGAGCCGCGTACGCGATTATCAGGAGTGGATGCTCCACTCCACCGCCCACTGGCAGCCTAACGAGAGCACGTTGCTGACGGCAGGAGTGGAGATGCTGGCCGCCGAAAACCTCCACTACAAACGGTTAGACGACCTGCTGGGAGCAGACTATTGGCTGGACGTGGATGTCTTTGTCGAGAACCCCGAAGATGTGCAGAACAACACCCAAAACGACATGCACCACCCCAATCGTCAGGTACACGAGGGGGAGGCCTATGACTACAAATACTCGATGCAGGCCCTGCTGCCCCGCCTGTGGGGACATTTCACCAAACAGTTGGCGCAGTGGGAAATAGAGGCAGGAGGGTCTCTGGGGGTCACGGCTTACCGCCGCTTCGGCTATTACGACAAGGAGAACTTCTCGGGTTCAGCCTCGTTCGGGTGGTCGTCGTGGCTGATACGCCCCGAATGGTCGCTCGACGCGGGGATAGGCTGCCGCCTCGGGTCGGGGCTGCGGCTCGGCGGCCGTTTTGCGGCCCAGAGCCTCGCCCCCACACCGCAGAACGCCTTTATCTCGCCCGAATACCGCAACGCCTGTGCCCCCGGGTTGAAAAACGAACAGCTGCTCGGCGTCGAGCTGTCGCTCGACTACCGCTCGCCGCTGGTCCGTGCATCACTCTCGGCCTACGCCACCTCCATCCGAAACCGCACCGAAACCCGAGCCTTCTACGACGACCTGAACCACTTCTACTGCAACTACTTGATGTCGGGCATCCACACCCGTCACCTCGGGGTGGAGTTTTCGGCCGAGGTACAGTTGAGCAGTCAGCTGTGGCTGCGGGCGGCAGGCATCGTATCCGACAGCCGTTACGCCGCCAACCCCACGGGCACAGAGATTCAGGAGAGTACGGGCGAGACTGTCGGCACCGAAACGGTTTATTACAAAAGTCTGCACACCGCCACGGGGCCCCAAACCCTCGGCACCCTCGAAATCGAATACACTCCCAACAACTGGACCCTATCGCTGGCCTTGAACGGGTTTGCAGGCAACTACGTGGCACCTACCCCGCTGCGCCGTACCGAACGGGCCTTCGAAGTGGTGGACTATGCCATAGCCTTCGACCAGGAGAATTTCGGCGCCGGAGCCACCCTCGACCTCTTTTGCGGCAAGACCTTCTACCTGCCGGGCGACCAGCGCCTAGGGATATATGCCGGCATCAACAACCTGCTCAACCGCCGCAACATCCGCACCGGCGGTTACGAATCGTCGCGGCTGCGACAAAATGCAGCCGGCGACTACCTCCCCCTCGACTCGAAATACTACTACGCCCAGGGAATCAACTTTTTCGTCACGGCCTCCTGGCGATTCTGACCCGACACGCCCTCTCTTCGTGTCGTTTCACCCCATCCCCGAGCATACGTCCCCCCGCTTTTTTACTACCTTTGTCTCCATGATACATGCAGACAGCGTCAAACAGCGCGTTCAAACACGCCTGGTTATCCTCTCGGTGGTGCTGATGGCCGGGAAATTCCTGGCCTTCTTCCTCACGGGGTCGGTCGGTATCCTGACCGATGCCATGGAGAGCATTGTCAATGTGACGGCCGGAGCCATCACCCTCTACAGCCTGCGGGTGGCCGCCCGTCCCAAAGACGACGGCCACCCCTTCGGACACGGCAAAGTGGAACTGATTTCAGCCTCCATCGAGGGACTGATGATTCTGACGGCCGGGATTTTAATAATCATCGAGGGCATACGCCGCCTCTTCGAGCCTCAAATGCCGGGACGGCTCGACATCGGGATTGCCGTCATTGCGGCTGCCGGGCTCGCCAACTGGCTCGCCGGCTGGTACAGCATCCGCATGGGACGGAAATACGACTCCATTGCCCTGGTAGCCGGCGGACGACACCTCCAGTCCGACACCTATTCGACCATCGGGCTCGTGGCAGGGCTGTTGCTACTCTATTTCACGCGCATTCCCTGGATTGACAGCGCCCTGGCTCTGATTTTCGGAGCCCTAATCGGAGTGACCGGCATCAAAATCCTGCACAAGACCATTGACGGACTGATGGACAAGGCCGACCCCGAGGTGCTCAAGCTGATAGCCCAAACGGTCGAGCGGCACCGCCAGAACGACTGGATTGACGTCCACAACCTCAAGACATTGCGGTACGGCAGTATGATTTATGTAGATTGTGACCTGACCCTCCCCTGGTACTACAACATTGCCCAGGGTCACGAAGCGTGTGATGCGTTGAAGCAGACCCTCCAAAGGGCTTTTGACGGTCGTTTGCAGGTACTGATACACTCCGATGCCTGCGGCGAAAAGCATTGCAGCCATTGTCAGGTTTCGACATGCACCTACCGCCGCTTCCCGTTTGAAGCCATCCAACCCATTACCCTGCCCGAGCTGACCAAAAGCGACGAGGTTCGCACGGCCGAAGGCGAAGAGTCCTAAAAGAGGGAAACTGGAAACGGAATAAGGGTGATTGTTCGCCCCGACTGTTTGCTAAAGTCCGTAGAGCAACCACCCGGCCACCCCCGAGAGCACAATCAGCAGAATAGGGCTCACTTTGCGGAGGGCGGCAACCAACACCGCCCCGAAAATCACGTAACTTTTCCAGTCGATAAAGTTGTCGGGGGTCAGCAGCACCAATGCCGCAGCCAGAATCAGCCCGACCACAACCGGCCGCAGGGCCTTCATCACCTGCGCGACATAGGGATTGTCTTTCATCCGCAGGTAGAAGCGCGAGGCAATCAGCATCAGAATAAGCGACGGCGCACAGACCCCGAAGGTGGCCAGTGCCGAGCCCCAGACCGACCCCGTAGCGGTATATCCGATGTAGGTGGCGCTGTTGATGGCAATGGGTCCGGGGGTTACCTGCGAAATGGCGATAATATCGGCAAACTGGGCTGCGCTAATCCACTCGTGGCGGGTCACCACCTCGGCCTGAATCAGCGAAATCATCGCATAGCCTCCGCCGAAACCGAAGAGGCCTATTTTGAAGAAACTCAGAAAGAGCTGAAGGTAAAGCATGGTGTTTTAGGATTGGCTGAGGTGTTTGGATTTCCAACAGGTCCATCCGATGCCGGCCACAATGCCGCCGACAATGAACCACAGGGGCGAGAGTCCGAACCAGATGGCGGCAGCGATGGCGATAAAGATGGCATACTCCCAGTATTTGAACCCTTTGGCGAACGAAAAGACCGGTTGCAGGATAAGAGCCACTACCGCCGGTCGCATTCCTTTGAAGATGCTGTTCACCACCGGGTTTTGGTAGACCTTCGAAAAGAAAATCGCCACCACCAGCAGAATGATAAACGAGGGGAGCACCGTCCCGAAGAAAGCGGACACCGCACCGCGGGTACGGGCAATCTTGTACCCCACCATAATCGACGTATTGACGGCCATGGGCCCCGGAGCCGACTGAGCCACGGCCAGCAGGTTGAGGAACTCTTCGCGGTCTACCCAGCCGTGGCGGTCGATGACCTCCTTTTGGATGATGGGAATCATGGCATAGCCGCCCCCGAAGGTGAAGCAGCCTATTTTGAAAAACGAGGTGAAGAGGGTCAGCAGTTGTCGGGACATGGCACGCAACAGGTATACAGGGTTTCCTTTCGGGAGACAAAAGTACAACCCCGCGGGCGGTCGTGCAAACGGTCGGGAGGCCTCCACAACGGCCGACGGTTGCGAAATCGCCCGAAAAAACGTACTTTTAGCCCCAAATTTCGACACGTCTATGCAACTCCACATAGCGCAACTTCTGCGACGGGCCCTGCCTCACATCGTGGCATTGGCTCTCTATGCGGCCGTTTCGGCCATCTTCTTTGCACCGCAGTATGACGGCGAGGCCCTGCGGCAAACCGACATGGTGATGTACAACGGCGTCACCAGCGACATCCAGCAACACCTCGACACCTACGGCGAACACCCCCAGTGGAGCGGCCGCAACTTCAGCGGAATGCCCTCCTACCTCATCCAAATGAACTACGACGGACGGTGGGTAAAAAACGTCGCCGACCACCTCTACTTCCTCGGACAACCCGCCTGCTGGATTTTTATCACCATGGCCGGGTTCTACCTGATGCTGCTGCTCTTCGGGGTAAATCCCTGGCTGGCACTGGTCGGAGGATTGGGATACGGGCTCTCCTCCTACTTCATCATCATCATCGGAGCCGGACACATCACCAAAATGATGGCCCTCGCCTGGGTCGCTCCCATGGTCGGCTCGGTGTGGTACGCCTACCGCCGCCACCGATGGCTCGGAGCGGCACTGGCCGGCCTGTTCGCAGCCGTCGAACTCTCCACCAGCCACCCCCAAATCACATACTACTTCCTCTTTGTGCTGCTGGCGCTCGTTATCAATGAGTTTGTCGCAGCGTACAAAGAAAAGGCGCTCGCCCGATTCGGCAAAACCACGGCCGTACTGCTGCTGGCTGCCGTACTGGCCGTCGGAGCCAACCTCGTGCAACTCTACTACGTTGCCCAGCACACCCCTGAGACCACCCGCGGCAAAAGCGAACTCACCGAAGCCACCGTTGATACCGAAAACCACACCGGAGGCCTCGACCGCGACTACATCACGGCCTGGAGCTACGGAAAACTCGAAACCCTGAACCTGCTGGTGCCCAACCTCTACGGGGGCGGATACGACTTCAGCAGCGACGGCGCCGTGGCGCAGGAGCTGCGCCGCTACGACGTGCCGCGAGGAACGGAACGACAACTCCCCTCCTACTGGGGCGAGCAACCCTCCACGGACGGACCGGTTTACATCGGGGCATGCCTGATTTTCCTCGCCGTGTTCAGCCTCTTTGTCCTGCGCGGACGGCAGAAATGGTGGATTGTGGCTGTCTCGCTGCTCGCCATCTTCCTCGCCTGGGGACGGCACATGATGTGGTTCACCAACCTCTTCCTCGACTACTTCCCCATGTACAACAAGTTCCGCACCGTCTCGATGATTCTGGTGGTGGTGGAATGGGCCGTGCCGCTGCTGGCGATACTGGGGCTGGCACGCCTGTGGAGTGCCCCTGAGGAAGATGCGCCGCGCATCCAACGCGGCCTGAAGTGGTCGTTGATTACAGTCGGGGGGCTGACCCTCCTGATTGGGATTTTCGGGCCGATGTTCAGCAGTTTCAGCGGACCGAACGATACGGCCATGCAACTGCCCGACGGCATCCTGTCCGCCATGCAGGAGGAACGCGCCGCAATGATGCGCGCCGATGCCTTCCGCTCGCTGCTCTTTGTCGTGCTCACGGCCGCCGTGGTGTGGCTCACGGCCAAAGGCAAACTCAAACACGGCGGAGCCGTGGCTGCCCTCTGCGTTATCGTACTGCTCGACCTCTACCCCATTGACAAACGCTACGTCTCGGCCGAAGACTTCCAACCCAAACGGCAGGCACTGGCCATCCCGATGACCGAGGCCGACAAACTCATCCTGCAGGATACCACCGATTACCGCGTGGCCAACTTCACGCTCGACCCCTTCCGCGACGCCACCACCTCCTACTACCACCGCTCCGTCGGCGGATACCACGCCGCCAAACTGCGCCGCTACCAGGACCTCATCGAACACCACCTGGCCAAGAACAACATGGCGGTGTACGACATGCTGAACACCAAATACTTTATCGTGGCCGACCCGCAGCGTGACGGAGCACCGTCGGTAGTGCCCAATCCGCAGGCATGCGGCAGCGCATGGATAGTGGACAGCATCGTCTGGGTCGATAACGCCGACCAGGAAATCGCCGCCCTCGAAAGCGACAACCGCGGCGGAGGTTTCAACCCGCATACAACGGCCGTCGTGGACCGCCGATTTGCCCCGCAACTCGACGGGCTGACCCTCACCCCCGACACGACCGCCTCGATTACGCTGACCGACTACCGCGTCAATCAACAGACCTACCGCACCCGCGCGGCTCACGATGCGGTGGCCGTCCTCTCGGAGATATACTACCCCAAAGGGTGGAGTGCCACCCTCGACGGAAACCCGGCAGACTACTTCCGTGCCGACTACGTGCTGCGCGCCATCCGTATCCCGGCCGGCGAACACACCCTCACCTTCCACTTCCGGGCTCCCCATTTCGGGCTGATGGTGGGCATTACCCGCGCCTCGTCGGCCATCCTGCTCTTCGGCACCCTCGGCCTGCTCATCGCCGCCGCCCTCCGAAACCGCAAACAAAACCTCAAAGCATAACTCCCCATGGCACGACGCAAAGGACTCACCGCCGACTACTCGATAGCCACGGTCAGCGTTACCCTCGTACTGCTGCTCCTGGGAGTGGTGGGGTATATCCTGATTAACGCCTACTCCTCGACCTCGGCCGTGCGCAGCGAACTGCGATTCTCGGTCATGCTCTCCGACACCGTCACCTCCGACCAGCGCAACGCCATCGAAAAACGAATGGGCATGCACCCGGCCATCGCCACGTGGCGCTACATCTCGGCCGACGAGGCCGCTCGCGACTTTCAGGCCTACATCGGAACCGACTTCGTCGATTTTCTCGGTGAAAATCCCCTCCCCGCCTCCTACGAACTGACCCTCAGCCCCGGCTACACCGACACCCCACAACTGACGGCCCTCGAACGCGAATGCAACACCTGGAGCGGTGTCGAAGAGGTGGTTTACCAACAAAAAATCGTCGAAGCCGTCATGCGGAACCTCAACCGGCTGAACATCATCCTCCTAGGGCTGGGCGGTTTTCTGCTGATAGTGACCGTCATGCTTATCTCGAACACGCTGCGGCTGGCCGTCGCCTCACGACGACAGGCCATCGCCACCATGAAACTCGTCGGTGCCACACCGGCCTTTATCCGTCGCCCGTTCGTCCTGCGCAGCTTTACACAGGGGGTTGTGGCCGGCGTACTGGCCTCCGTGCTGCTCTACCTATTTGCCGACGGACTCTCGGAAGTGATGCCTGACGTCAAGCTCATGGTCGATAACGAAACCTTCGCCCTGCTGGCCAGTGCCATGATTTTGGTCGGCGTGCTGATTTGCACTACCTTTACGGCGTTGGCCGTCAATCGGTATGTCCGACTGACCGACTAACCCCCCTCCCGAAACGATTGCTCTTTGCAACAGAACCCTTTTTGCTCTGCATCCATGAAAAAACAGACCCCTGACAACCCGAACAACTCCGCCATGCCCTTCGGACGGGTGAACTACATCCTTATCCTCTGCGGACTGGCGGCCATTATCCTCGGTTTTATCCTCCTGAGCGGCGGCGGCACCAGCGACCCCGCCACGGAGTTCAACTATGCGATGTTCAACGCCCGTCGGCTCTACGTCGCCCCCATCCTGCTGCTGGTCGGATTCCTCTTCGGCATATACGCCATTATGTACCGACCCAAAAACAACTCGAATAACCCCAAAAACAACTAAATGGGAACCCTCGATGCCATTCTGCTCGGCCTGCTCCAGGGACTGACCGAGTTCCTGCCCGTCAGCTCCTCGGGACACCTGGTTATCCTCGGTAACATCCTCGGCGCAAACGTCGAAAACACCACCTTTGCCATCCTCGTACACGCCGCTACGGTCCTGGCCACCATCACGGTGTTCTGGGGCGAAATCCTCCATCTGCTCCGCGGAGGACTCCAATTCAAAATAAACCCCGAATCGAAATACCTCCTCAAAATCGTCATCTCGATGATTCCCGTGATGATTGTGGGGCTCTTCTTCAAGGATAGCGTCGAGGCGCTCTTCGGAAACGGTATCCGCTTCGTCGGCTGCATGCTCTTCGTCACGGCGGCTCTGCTCCTGCTCACCCACTTCATCAAACCGAAAAAAACACGCAACATCACCGCCAAAGATGCCTTTATCATCGGCGTGGCACAAGCCGTGGCCGTGATTCCGGGTATCTCGCGCTCGGGCTCCACCATCGCCACCGGGATGCTCCTCGGAGACGACAAAACCCAACTCGCCAAATTCTCATTCCTGATGGTGCTCGTGCCCATCCTCGGCGAAGCCTTCCTTGAACTCCTCAAAGGAGAGTTCTCACCCGCCTCATCCGGTATCTCGGGCTACGCCCTCACGGCAGGATTCCTCGCCGCATACCTCTCGGGACTCTTCGCCTGCAAAGTGATGATTCGCATCGTCAGCCGCGGCAAACTCTGGTGGTTTGCCCTCTACTGCGCCGTAGCCGGTACCGTTACGGTCTGCCTCGGATAACTCTTTCGCTCACCCAGCCCCCTGCCGCATGACCTCTACCCTGCTCGACACCCTTACCCCCGATTACCCCTTTGAGGAGGGACTCGTCCTCCCCATCGACAAACCGCTCGGATGGACCTCAACCGACGTGGTGCGCAAAGTGCGAACCCTCATGCGGAAACTCGGACACCGAAAAATCAAGGTCGGACATGCCGGAACCCTCGACCCGCTGGCCACGGGAGTGCTGCTGGTCTGCGTCGGGCGAGCCACCAAACGGGTCGATGAGCTTCAGACTGAAGAGAAGGAGTATCTGGCCGACATCGAACTGGGCGCCACCACTCCCAGTTTCGACCTCGAGCACCCGGTCGATGCGCACTACCCCTGGGAGCACATCACCGCCCCGCAAATCGAGACGGCACTCCACAGCCTCGAGGGGGAGCAGGAGCAGGAACCGCCGCGCTACTCCGCCAAAAAACTTGAAGGACGGCGCGCCTACGAATATGCCCGTGAAGGCGAAGAGGTGCAGATGCGCAAGGCCCTGATTACCATCTACTCGGCACACGTGGAGTCGTGCAGTCTGCCGGAATCCCCCCGCATCACCGTGCGCATCGCCTGCAGCAAAGGAACCTATATCCGCTCCTTCGCCCGCGACCTCGGTGAGCGCCTCGGCAGCGGCGCTCACCTCACGGCGCTGCGACGCACACGCAGCGGCGGGTATCGGGCCGAAGCCTGCATCACCCTCGATGACCTCCAGCACCGCCTCTTCCCAAAAATCGGGGAGCGTGAAACAAATCCTGCATAATTCCGTATATTATTTTACCGTTTGTCTTGTCGGCATCCCGCCCAACAACGGACTCCACACGCACATATCGAATCATCCGCCTATGAAACTCTCGCAGTACAAGTACGACTTCTCGCCCGACATGCTGGCGAAATACCCCGCCGAAAATCGCGACGAATCACGACTGCTGGTCTATGACCGCAAAACCGGTAAAATCGAACACAAAATCTTCAAGGAGATTATCGGCTACTTCAAAGAGGGCGACGTGATGATTTTCAACAACACCAAAGTCTTTCCCGCCCGCCTCTACGGCAACAAGGAGAAGACCGGTGCCGAAATCGAAATCTTCCTGCTGCGCGAACTCAACCGCGAACAACGACTCTGGGACGTGCTGGTGGACCCCGCCCGCAAAATTCGTATCGGAAACAAACTCTACTTCGGCGATGACGATGCCATGGTGGCCGAAGTCATCGACAACACCACCTCCCGCGGTCGTACCCTGCGCTTCCTGTTCGACGGCGACTACGACCAGTTCAAAACAGCCCTCTACAAACTGGGCGAGACCCCGCTGCCCCGATGGATTCGACCCAAAGTGGAACCCATCGACGCCGAACGCTATCAGACCATCTACGCCAAAGTCGAAGGTGCCGTAGCCGCCCCCACCGCCGGGCTGCACTTCAGCAAACACCTCCTCAAACGGCTCGAAATCAAAGGCGTCGGTTGTGCCGAAGTGACCCTCCACGTCGGACTCGGCAACTTCCGCTCGGTGGACGTCGAGGACCTCACCAAACACAAAATGGACAGCGAACAAATCTTCATCCCCGAAGAGGCTGCCAACATCGTCAATACGGCCCGCGCCAAAGACAAACGCGTCTGTGCCATCGGCACCACCGTCATGCGAACCATCGAAAGCTCGGTCTCGACAGACGGCATGCTCAAACCCTTCGAAGGATGGACCAACAAGTTCATCTTCCCGCCCTACGACTTCAGCGTCGCCAACGCCATGGTCACCAACTTCCACCTCCCCTACTCCACCCAGTTGATGATGGTCTCGGCCTTTGCCGGCTATGAACCCCTCATGAACCTGTACGAGGTGGCCAAAAAAGAGGGCTACAAATTCGGGACCTACGGCGACGCCATGCTTATCCTCTAAGCCGCTGCCCACGCACGGCTCCGCTCCCCCGCCGAACGTTCGCAAGCGAACAATCCGGAAAAAATGCGTACCTTTGTAGCGTGTCCGTATCCGTACCGGCCGGACACGCCAGAGTAAAGGAGACAGACCGATGACCAATAACGCCAAAATCTTGTACGTCTGCCAACAGGTAGTCCCCTACCTGCCGGAAAACGATATCGCGACCCTGTGCCGCTACCTGCCGCAGGCCATGCAGGAGAAAGGGGCCGAAATCCGCATCTTTATGCCTCGATGGGGCTGCATCAACGAACGACGAAACCAACTCCACGAGGTGATTCGTCTCTCGGGCATGAACCTCATCATCGACGACACCGACCACCAACTCATCATCAAAGTAGCCTCCATCCCCAGCGCACGCGTACAAGTCTACTTCATCGACAACGAAGACTTCTTCCAACGCAAGGCCACCTGGGTCGATGCCGACGGAAACTACTTCGACGACAACGAAGAACGGGCCATCTTCTTCGCCCGCGGCGTCCTCGAAACCGTTAAAAAACTGCGCTGGGCACCCAATATCGTGCACTGCCACGACTGGTTCACCGCCATCGTGCCCGTCTACCTCAAAAAGGTATTCCATAACGACCCCATCTTCCGCGACCTGAAGATTGTCGTATCGCTCTACAACGACCCCTTCCCCGGCTCACTCAACCCGGAAATGGCCGCCAAACTGCTCCAGGAAGGTATCAAAAAAGAGGACCTCGCGCTGATTGATACGCCCGACTACACCAACCTGATGAAATTCGCCATCACCCATGCCGATGCCGTGGTAATGGGAAGCCCAGACATACAACCCGACCTGGCCCAATGGGTCGAAACCGCAGGCAAACCCGTGCTGCCGTATCCCGGTGCCGAAAACTACGACAACGCCTACGCCGAATTCTATGACAAACTGCTGCAATAAAACGATGAAAGGGAGAAACCGTCGGACTGGAATGTTCGTCAGCCTGCTGCTGACCCTGACGGTCCTTGTGAGTGCCTGCACCAACCGCGACGAAATGTTCGGCAATGACATGGTGCCTCCGTCACAACAGATGGGAAGCGCCATCGACTCCACGGTAGCCGTCTTTACCTACGCCTCGACCTGCGACTCCCTCGATACCAACATCGCAGGATTCTACCAACCCTTCATGGGCTCATACATCGACCCCGTGGTGGGACGTACCGACATTCAGATTTTTGCCAACTTCTCACCCTACGGCTTCGAACACACCCACTACTTCGGCGAAAATCCCGTCATCGACTCCATGCGCTACACCTTCTCCTTTGTCAATGCCATGGGCGACACCACAAAACCGATGACCATCGACGTGTATGAAGTCAAGGAAGGGATTATCTTCAACCAGGACAGCGCCTACTTCAGCAACTTCGACATGTCGCCATACATCGATGAGGGGAACCCGCTCTTCTCATTCGAACACAAAGGTATCGGGATGGTGTACGGCAAACTGCCGCAAGAGTTCGCCGAACGACTGCTCGACAACACCCAGGACCAAACCAACATCTACTACAACGACACCACATTCCACAAAAAATTCCCGGGTCTCTACTTCAAAATACGCGATGCGGTTACCTCCGGCCAAGGACAGATGCTGCAACTCGACCTGGCCGAAAGCGGGCTGACGCTCTTCTACCACAACACCGGACCCGACGAGCCCGATACAACCTTCCAACGGATGCTTTTCTACGGTGACTATACCTACGACTACATCAGTTTCACCACCATTCAGCACAACTACACGCTCTCCAACACCGCAACGGGAGGTATCGACCCCAGCCTTATCGTCGAGCGCGAGAACATCAACAAGGAGACCCCGAAAACGGAATACCTCTACGTACAGGGGCTGGCTGGGCTGATGGGACTCATGCAGGTGGACACGCTCGGTATCCAGGCCCTCAAACAAAAAGCCCTGGACCTGGGATACACCCACGTGGCCCTGCACCGAGCCGAACTGCAACTGACCATGGTCGATGCCGATGTCGAACAGTACGACCTCTCGTTCTCGTCGCTCGGTATCTACCACAACATGCTCGAATACGACTTCCTCGACGAATACAATCCCGTACTCGATGCCGTCACCAACAGCGGCTACTCCTCCTGGCTCGGAGGCTCCCTCAACCGCTCGAGAGGTATCTACACCTTCGACGTCACCTCGTACATCCAAAGCCTCATCACCGAAAAAGAGGACCGATACACCACGGAACTGCTGCCCTCCTATGCGCTCCGTAACTACTTCTACCGCAGCTGGATATACGGATACAACTCCCCCTATCCTCCGCGCCTGATACTGACCTACACCATGATTAAATAACCGGCCGTGCATCGGCACACCATAGTAGCTAAACAACCTAAAGGAGTGCTCCCCTTTAGGTTTTTACGTATTTTTTGAGATTATGCACGAAAACCTCGTTATTGTCGAGTCGCCCGCCAAGGCGAAAACCATCGAAAAAATACTCGGACAACACTATACCGTCAAGTCCAGCTTCGGACACATCCGAGACCTCAAGAAAAAAGGACTCAGCATTGACATTGCCAAAGGTTTCGAACCCGAATACGAAGTCTCGCCCGACAAGGTACAACTGGTGCGGGAACTCAAAAAACTCTCCGAAGCTGCCACGACCGTTTGGCTCGCTTCCGATGAAGACCGCGAGGGAGAAGCCATTGCCTGGCACCTGAAAGAGACCCTTGCGCTGCCCGACAGCAAAACCAAACGAATCGTCTTCCACGAGATTACGAAGAATGCCATTCTCCACGCCGTCGAAAACCCGCGGCAGGTAGACCAGAACCTGGTCAATGCCCAACAGGCACGACGTGTGCTGGACCGACTGGTGGGTTTCGAGCTCTCGCCCCTGCTCTGGAAAAAGGTGCGCCCGTCGCTCTCGGCCGGACGCGTGCAGTCGGTGACCGTACGGCTCATCGTCGAACGCGAACGCGAAATCATGGCCTTCGAAGGGAGCGACTACTATCGCGTGGTCGGCACTTTCACTACGCCCGAGGGGGCTACCCTGAAGGCGGAACTCAGCACCCGCTTCTCGACCGAAGCGGAGGCCGCCGCCTTTTTGCAGGCAGTGGCACAGGAGGGGGTAACCTTTACGGTGGGACATATCGAAACCAAGCCCGCCAAACGGACTCCCGCTCCACCCTTCACGACCTCCACCCTCCAGCAGGAGGCTGCCCGAAAACTGGGGTTTTCGGTCAGCCAAACCATGAGCGTGGCCCAGCGCCTCTATGAGGCAGGGCTTATCACCTACATGCGTACCGACTCGGTGCACCTCTCGTCGCTGGCGCTGGGGGCTGCCAAAACGGCCATTACTGACCTCTTCGGACCGCAGTACCACAAGACACGCCAATACACCACCAAAAGCAAAGGAGCCCAGGAAGCGCACGAAGCGATACGTCCGACCTACATCGACCGTCGCGAAGCGGGAACCTCGCCGCAGGAGAAACGGCTCTATGACCTCATCTGGAAACGGACCGTAGCCTGCCAAATGGCCGATGCACAACTCGAAAAGACCACCGTGCAGATTGCCGTCTCGAATCGGGCGGAAAAGTTCACGGCCTCGGGCGAGGTTATCACCTTCGACGGGTTCCTGCGCCTCTACATGGAGTCGCACGACGATGAGAACGGCAGCAAAAACGACAGCACTGCGGATGTTATCCTGCCGCCGTTGGCCGTGGGTTCCGCGCTGGGTCGGGGCGAAATTACCGCCACCCAGCGTTTTGCCCAGCGTCCTCCCCGATACTCCGAAGCGAGCCTCGTGAAACACCTCGAAGAGCTGGGTATCGGGCGACCCTCGACCTATGCGCCGACCATCTCAACGGTCATCAATCGAGGGTATGTGGTGAAGGAGGACCGCGAGGGGGTGAAACGGGAGTACACGGTGCTGACGCTCTCGAAAGCGGGCAACCTGAAACGCACCCAAAAGAGCGAAATCTCGGGAACGGAAAAGAACAAACTCTTCCCGACCGACATCGGGATGCTGGTGACGGATTACCTGGCGGAACACTTCTCGGCCATTCTGGATTACAACTTCACGGCCAAGGTCGAAAAGGAGTTCGACGAGATTGCCGAAGGGGAGCTCGATTGGCGACGGATGCTGGCCGCCTTCTACGAGCCGTTCCACGAAGATGTAGACAACGCCGAGGAGGAGACCAACTACGTGCGGTCGGAGCGGCTGCTGGGAACCGACCCGAAGAGCGGAAAACCGGTGTACGCACGGGTCGGGAAATTCGGACCGATGGTGCAGCTGGGCGAAACGCCTGTGCCGAACACCACGCCGACCGATGAACAAAAGCCGAAATACGCCTCTCTGCAAAAGGGCCAGATGGTAGCGACCATCACGCTCGAAGAGGCGCTGGCGCTCTTCGAGCTGCCCCGCGAAGTGGGTGAATACGAAGGGAAACCGATTGTGGCAGCCGTGGGACGTTTCGGTCCCTACGTGCGGCACGACGGAAAATTCGTCTCGCTCAAGGTGCGCGAAGGCGACGACCCCCATACCATCACCCTGGAACGAGCCATTGCCCTTATCGAGGAGAAACGGGAGGCTGAACGCAATCGCGTCATTCAACATTATGATGCCGAAGACATCCAAGTGCTGAATGGCCGTTGGGGTCCCTACATTGCCCACGGCGGAGCCAACTACAAGATACCCAAGACACTGCTGGCCAAGCGTGAAGCCTCGTCACTGACACTGGACGAGCTGAAGGCCCTCATTGCGGAACAGCAGCAGGGCGGCGCAGCTGCGCCGCGGCGCCCGTTCCGCCGCACGGCACGCAGTACGAAGAAATAACTTCCTGTTTTCCGCACGGCTCATCCACCCCCTCAAAGATTACCCCATGCCTCAACTCGTTGAAATTGTCCTGACGCCCCGAGATGCCGCCCACGAAGCAACGTGGACGGCTGCCGCATTGCGGATGGCGGGAGTGGCCCCCGAAGAGGCGGCCTGCTGCCGCGTGGTGCGTCGCTCCATCGACGCTCGGCGGCATGCAACGGGTATTCGCGGGGTAAGAGTGAATATGGCTGTCGAGGTATGGAAGGACTCAGAGGGGAGACCCGACCCGGTGCACTTCGAATGGGGCGACGTATCCGGAGTGCCCGCCTCGCGAGAGGTCGTCGTGGTGGGGGCTGGGCCCGCAGGACTCTTTGCGGCGCTGGAGCTGATTGAACACGGTTTTCGGCCCATTGTACTCGAACGGGGAAAAGATGTCTCACTGCGCAAAAGCGACATTGCCGCCATCCAACGCAACGAACGAGTCAATCCCGACTCGAACTACGCCTTCGGCGAGGGCGGAGCAGGCACCTATTCGGACGGCAAACTATACACCCGCTCGAAAAAACGGGGCAACTACCGCAAAGCCCTCGAAATCCTCCACTACCACGGGGCTGACGAGGCCATCCTCTACGATGCCCACCCGCATATCGGAACCGACCGCCTGCCGCGCGTCATTGCCGCCATGCGGGAGACCATTCTGCGGGCAGGCGGAGTGATTCGTTTTGGAAGTCGGGTCACCGACCTGCTGCTGACCCGCGACAAATCGGCGGTTGTCGGTGTCGTGACTCACGACGGAGAACGCATCAAGACACAAGCCGTGGTGCTGGCGACGGGTCACTCGGCTCGCGACATTTACGAACTGCTCCACCAGCGGGGCGTGTACATCGAAGCGAAACCCTTTGCCATGGGGGTGCGCGTGGAGCACAGACAGGAGCTTATCGACCGCATACAATACAAAACCGCAGACCCCTATTTGCCTGCGGCTTCCTACAGCCTTGTGGCACAAGTACCCTCGGGACTCTCGGGAAAAACAGCACCGAAAACACGGGGGGTCTACAGTTTCTGCATGTGCCCCGGAGGGTTTATCGTACCGGCCGTGACCGACAACGGAGAGTGCGTCGTAAACGGCATGTCACCCTCGGGGCGAAACAACGTATTTGCCAACTCGGGTATCGTCACCCAGATACTGCCCGAAGACTATGCCGATTTGGTGCCCCACTTCGGTCCGCTGGCGGGGCTGCGTTTCCAACAGCAACTCGAAAAGATGGGGTACGCACAGGGTGGCGGAGCGCAGGTGGCTCCGGCTCAACGCCTCGACGCCTTTGTCGGAGGGTTTCGTTGTGGCGAGACACTACCCACCTCGTACCATCCGGGTCTCGCGGCCAGCGACATGGACAAGTGGATGCCGCGGTTTATCGCACAGGCCCTGCGAAACGGGTTCCGCGCTTTCGACCAGAAGATGCGCGGTTTCCTGACCGCCGAGGCGCAGGTTATCGGCATTGAATCGCGCACTTCCTCCCCGGTTCGTATTCCACGCGACAAGGAGACCTGCATGCACCCGCAGGTGGCAGGGCTTTTCCCGGCGGGCGAGGGTGCCGGGTATGCCGGGGGAATTATCTCGGCTGCGGTAGATGGGGCCACGGTGGCTGCCGCGGCTGTGCGTTTTATCCAATCGAAACAGTAACAGATGGAAAAGACTCTTTTTCCCTCATACATAGAAGGCACCTTGACGGCGCCTGCTTCAAAAAGCTACGCCCAGCGGGCGCTGGCGGCTGCGCTGTTGGTCCCTGCTGCCGACGGAGCGCGTGAAACGTGGAGCGAACTGCGGCACCTGGGGCTTTGCAACGATACGGCCGCAGCCCTGGATGCCGTGCAACGGCTCGGAGCCACCGTGGAGCGCACCGCCGAAAAGGGTTCTACCTATCGTGTGCGCGGCGGATTTCTAGCTCAACATCCCGATGAACTGCACATCGGGGAGTCGGGTCTCTCGGCACGGCTCTTTACCCCCATTGCCGCACAATCGCCCCGACCGATAACCGTCAGCGGCCACGGGTCGATTCTCAAACGACCCGTGGCACGAGAAATGGCCGCTCCGCTGCGGGCATTGGGGGCGACACTAACCTACTCAGGCGAAGGCTACCTGCCACTCACCGTATGCGGGCCGCTGCGAGGCGGTGAGGTCGAGGTGGACGGCTCGCTCAGTTCGCAATTCATTACGGGACTGCTGATGGCCGCTCCGTTGTCGGAACGGGATACCGTGCTGCAGGTACACAATCCGAAAAGCATTCCCTACCTACGAATGACACTCGAAGTGCTGCACGCGTTCGGAATAACGGTACGGCACTCGGATGACTATACCCAATTCACCATCCCCGGCGGGCAGACTTATCGGCCCTCCGAATACTCTATCGAAGGGGACTGGAGCGGCGCTTCGTGCCTGCTGGTTGCCGGTGCCGTGGCGAGCATTCCAGATGGTGCGGGAGTGCGCATCGAGAACCTCAATCCCGCGTCGTTGCAGGCTGACCGAGCCATTGTCGAGGCACTGGAACAGGCGGGGGCAATCCTGGAGTGGCAGGACCATGCACTCACCGTCAAACGCCCCGAGAGACTGCATGCCTTCTCATTCGATGCGACAAACTGCCCCGACCTTTTCCCGGCACTGGTGGCACTGGCCGCCTGCTGCGAGGGAACGACCAGCCTTCAAGGAACCACCCGCCTCACCCACAAGGAGAGTGACCGTGCAGCCACGCTGGCCGCCGAATTTGGCAAACTGGGCGTAGCTGTAGATATTTCTCAGTCGGACCTGATGACCGTACAAGGGCTCTCGCAGGGACAGGAACGGCTCACCGTACACACGCCCCGTCTCGACAGCCACAACGACCACCGTATTGCGATGGCTGCGGCCGTGGCAGCCCTGCGGGCCGACCGCGCGGTGACCGTCAGCGGAGCAGATGCCGTCGGCAAATCCTATCCCGCTTTCTGGGAGGACCTGGCACATATCACTCCACACGCATAATTCGTTATCTATATACCCCCTCATACGCTGCCCAACGACATGAACAGTTTTGGACGACAATTCAGGCTCTCCATCTTCGGCGAATCGCACGGCGAACGGGTCGGCATCGTGATTGACGGTGTTCCGGCAGGCATCCCGCTGAGCGAAGAGGAGCTGCGCGCCGACCTCGACCGCCGTCGAGCCGGCGCCAAAGGCACTACCCCCCGCAAAGAATCCGACGAACCCCACATCGTCTCGGGCGTGTTCAACGGCCACACGACGGGTGCCCCGCTGACCGTACTCTTTCGGAACGAAAACACCCGCTCGGGAGACTACTCCAACCTCGTGACCCAGCCGCGACCGGGACATGCCGACTTTGTGGCCCGCGAGAAATGGCACGGATACAACGACTACCGCGGCGGCGGACACTTCTCGGGCCGTATCACGCTGGGAGTCGTAGCCGCCGGAACCATTGCCAAAAAGGTCTTGGGAGAGGCTGTTCATATCGAAAGCCACATCCTCGAAATCGGTGGCCACACGGCGCCCGCGGAGATGGAAGCAGCTATTGAACAGGCCGTCAAGGCACAAGACTCCCTGGGCGGCATCATCGAGTGTCAGGCCACGGGGCTGCCCGTGGGGTGGGGCGAGCCCTTCTTCGACTCGGTCGAAGCGCTGCTGAGCCACGCCCTCTTCTCCATCCCTGCCGTCAAAGGGGTGGAGTTCGGTTCGGGCTTTGCTGCGGCACGCATGCGCGGCAGCCAACACAACGACCCCATCATTGCTCCGGACGGCACCACCGGCACCAACCACGCCGGAGGCATCAACGGCGGTATTACCAACGGGAACCCGCTGGTATTCCGAGTGGCAGTCAAACCCACCTCCAGCATTGCCCATCCCCAGCAAACCTACCACTTTGCCGACCAGCGGGTCGAAGAGCTGGTGGTACGCGGCCGCCACGACGCCTGCATCGCCCTGCGCGTGCCGGTCATTGTCGAAGCCATGACCGCCATCGTCCTGTGTGACCTGGCCCTCACTGCCAACCTCGAAACACCCGCCACAACACCCCCGGCACGGGGATAAATCAGTGACCGGCATTGCGAATTGGGAATTTATCATTACCTTTGCGGGATATAAAGCTACTCGCGCGTGAGCCTGAACAGCACATATCACATAGATTTTCACAGTCTTAAGACGGGTGAGAGCTATCTTTATGACTTCCCGGTGGACGACCGCTTCTTTGAACACTGGCCTGAAGGAGAGGTCGCACACGGAAACGGAGAGGTACATATCCGCATGGTCAAACACGCCTCCATGCTGGAGCTCACCGTAACCATTGATGCCACGGTCATGCTGACCTGCGACCGCTGTCTCGATGAGTTCCTCTGCCCCGTGCACTTCGAAGGACATCCGGTAGTGAAAATCAGCGACACCGTGCCCGACGGCGAACACTACTCGGGCGACGCGCACCGCGAAACCAACAACAGCGACGGCGAGGTGCTGTGGATTACACCCGCTGAAGAGTCGCTCGATATGGGACAGTATATCTACGAAAGCATTATGCTCTCGCTGCCGTTCCAACGGGTTCATCCGAACATCAAGGATTGCAACCCGGATATGCTCCAACGGTTCCGCATCGTCTCCGAATCGGAATTTGACGAACTCACGGCCCATGCCGCGGCTGCGGATGAGGATACCCAAACGCAAAACCCGTTTGCCGCCCTCGCCAACCTGAAACAAAACCCTGAAAAGGACGAAAACAAATAATATCACATAAAGAAAAATGGCACATCCTAAACACAAAATCTCTTCGACTCGTCGTGACAAGAGAAGAACCCACTACAAAGCCGTAGCTCCCACCCTGGCAACCTGCTCGAACTGCGGCGCAACGATTATGTTCCATCGCGTATGCCCGGAATGTGGTTTCTACCGCGGCAAAAAAGCGATGGAGGTGAAAGGACAGTAATCTCCTCCTTCGTATCACCTCTTTTATCGCCCGCAGGGCGGGCGATAAAGCACATCATCGATACCCCTTGTTCACGACCGGACACCCTCCTGAGGGTGCCTCGGTCGTGAAGGTTATCCGGTCTGCTGCCAACGACCGCTCATGGTCCCCGGCAACACCACCGATACCAACTACCTTAAGAACCTAACGCCATTGATTATGAGAATAGGCCTCGATGCCATGGGCGGCGACTTTGCACCACGGGTAACCGTGGAGGGTGCTCATGCAGCCTTGGCACATCTCTCGGAGACAACGACCCTCGTGCTCTTCGGCGACCGGCAGGCACTCCAAAAAGAAGACTCCTTCGGCGTGCTGCAGAATCCCCGAATCGAGGTCATCAACACCTCCGAAGTCATTGCCATGGGCGACCACCCCGTCAAAGCCTTCACCGCAAAAAGCGACTCGAGTATCGTCGTGGGCTTCCGACATCTCTGTCAAGGAGACATTGCCGGTTTTGCCAGTGCTGGCAGCACCGGTGCCATGATGGTGGGCTGCATGCAGGCCGTCGGACAAATCGAAGGGGTGATTCGGCCGGCCATTGCCACCGCATTCAAAACAGCGACGGGACAAGACCTGCTGCTGCTGGACGTAGGACTCAACGCGGATTGCAAACCCGAAGTACTGGCTCAGTATGGAACCATCGGGAGCATCTATGCGAAAGAGACGCTCGGCATAGCCAACCCGCGCGTGGCACTGCTCAACATCGGCGAAGAACCCGAAAAAGGAAACCTGCTGACCAAAGCGACCTATCCGCTGATGGCGGAACGCGGTGCGGCGGGAGACTACCACTTCGTAGGAAATATCGAAGGCAAGCACCTGCTGACCTCCGATGTGGCTGACGTGGTGGTCTGCGACGGATTTTCCGGGAACACCCTTCTCAAAACCATCGAAGGTTTCTACCACATTCTTCACCAGCAGGGCGTAGACTCCCCCTTCATTGAAGGACTCAACTACGAAAATGTGGGAGGTACGCCGGTACTGGGGATTAATTCGACTGTCATTATCGGCCACGGCTGCTCCTCGGCCAAGGCGATTGCCAATATGATACTGCTGACCGAGCGTGCTGCACGGACAGACATGGTATCCCAATTCAAAAAGGCGTTTCAATAGTAACGACAGACTAAGCTCCGGCTTACACGCGTTAGTGTAGAAAACACCTTTTTTATTTTGCTAACTGTTCGTTGGCCTGTCTGGCGCTCGGACCCGCGCACAAGGAAAAACACGGCACTGCGTACACTGGCCTACTAAGGCCTCTACGTATGTGTCTCCCTCCGACGAACCTGGAACCACAAAGCATGACTAAAACTGCGAACAAAATAACGGCCGCCATTACCGGTGTCGGCGCCTATCTGCCCAAGTACATCCTCGACAACGAAGAACTCAGCCGCATGGTTGATACCTCCGACGAGTGGATTATGACCCGTATCGGGATTAAAACCCGCCATATCCTCAAGGGAGAAGGCAAAGGGACTTCCTATATGGGGGAACGGGCTGTCAAAGACCTGCTCGAAAAAACCCAGGTAGACCCGCAGGATATCGACCTGATTATCTGCGCCACGGTAACCCCCGACATGGCCTTCCCGAGCACGGCGAACCTGATTGCCTACAAGTCGGGACTCACCAAAGCCTTCGGTTTCGACCTCTCGGCAGCCTGCAGCGGTTTCCTCTTTGCCCTGACCACGGCTGCCAAATTCATCGAATCGGGAACCTACAAAAAGATTATTGTGGTAGGGGCTGACAAGATGTCCTCGATTGTGGACTACGAAGACCGTACCACCTGTCCGATTTTCGGGGACGGGGCCGGAGCAGTGCTCGTAGAACCGAACACCGAAGGGTTGGGGCTGATGGATGCCAGCCTGCACTCGGACGGTTCCGGAGCCGTACATCTCTACCTGAAGGCGGGTGGGTCATGCTATCCTGCTTCGCATGAAACGGTAGATAACCGTTGGCACTATGTACATCAGGAGGGGCAGCCCGTCTTTAAGGCTGCAGTATCGCACATGGCAGATACGGCTGTCGAAATCATGGAACGCAACCACCTCACGGCGGAAGATGTACGCTATCTGGTGCCTCACCAGGCAAACAAGCGGATTATCGATGCCACGGCGCACCGAATGGGGCTGCCTGCTGAACGTTGCATGGTGAACATCGAAAAGTATGGGAATACTACGGCTGCAACGATTCCGATTTGCTTGTGGGACTACGAAACCCGACTCAAAAAGGGTGACAACCTGATTTTGGCAGCTTTCGGAGGCGGATTTACGTGGGGAGCCATCTACCTGCGTTGGGCCTACGACGGCGGCACGATGCACAAATAGCAGTTGCCATTGGGGGTGAGAAGGGGTATATGACCCGGATATGCGGATGTACCTGTATCACCACTGTGCGGCTGAACCATTCGATTTCTTCCCCGCCGGAACTTCCTGCGGATAACGCTCTCACTCGCACGGCCGCATAGTTCAAGGGATAGAACGGAAGTTTCCTAAACTTTAAATACAGGTTCGAGTCCTGTTGTGGCTACATAGAGCATGCGGGTTCTTATCAGGATTGATAAGAACCCGCATTTTTCGTTTTGTTGCAACAGCAACCGCCGAGACTACTTCCGACGGTATATCAACACCTCACAACCGTGCGGCGGCAACACTCCTCGTACAACACCCTTCTTCGCACGCTTGCCGCTCCAGGCTGACACCACCTCGGCCGGATAGAGAATATCCGCATCCCGCACCGGGTCCAACGTAAACGACTGAGGTTCATCCGACCGATTGAAGATACAAATCGCCACACCGTTGCTCAACTCCTTGCGCAGATACTGCAAATGGTCCGACCGCATAAAGGTATAGCCCTGTCGTCCCAGGGAATCCTGGTCAATGGCAATCAAGTGGGGGTTGGTGAGCAGCTGCCGCGTAAATTCAGACATCGACCGCACATCGTTGTTCACAATCAGCGGGGCCGCCAGCATACACCACAGCGCAAAATGGCTCTTGTACTCCTCGTCGGTACACCCCGCAAAACGTTTGTCGGGCGACGATGATTTCCCTTTCCCGTAGAGCCCGACCATCAGCAAATCGGGGTCATTCCAGCCCCCCGGTCCTGCATAGCGTTCCAGCCCCTCCTGCGAATCAAAGATATCGAGAATACCAACCAGATTGGCATCTCCTGAATACCACGTATCACGCGAATCATAGGTCGTGCGCCAGAGGTGTCCGCCGGCAGCCTTGCCCCAAAGCCAGGGGCTGCGACCGCCCCACTCACAGATAGCGAAGACAATGGGACGTCCGCTGGCTCGCAACGCATCGCCCATCTTCTTGTAACGCGTAAAAGCGGTCGTTCGGTCCGAGGGAGCATGACAATAGTCGTACTTCAGATAATCAATGCCCCACTTGGCAAAGGTCTTCGCATCGAGCTCTTCGAAACCGAGGCTGCCCGTCACCCCGGCACAGGTCAGCTCCGCCGCATCGGAATAGATACCCAGTTTCATCCCTTTGGCATGCACATAATCCGCCACTGCCTTCATTCCGTTCGGGAACCGCACGGGGTCGGGATAAAGCCTGTTTCGCGTATCTCGTCCGCCGACCCAATAGTCATCGATAATAATATACCGATAACCGGCATCACGCATTCCCGTGGCCACCATCGCATCGGCAATCTCACGAATCAACGAGTCACTCACCTCCCACTCAAACTGGTTCCAACTGTTCCAGCCCATCGGAGGCGTCAAGGCCAGTGTGTCGAGGGGGGTTGCTTCGCGTTGTGCCTGAACGGCACCTGCGGCCAGCAGCAGCACAGCCGCACACATCCATTTTTTCAGGTTTTTCATCGTTCTATTTTTAGTTTGGGTTTGTATCAATCAATGGGCTAAAAGGAGGCTCTTTTCGGAACAGTTTCCGAAAAGAGCCTCCTTTGGCATGCTATCAAGACTGCTATCAGCACGTGTACGCCCCACAACAAGAGCATACCGTTGCCGTATGCAGCACGCGCACCCTATCCCACCCGATGTTCCACCTCGCGTTTGAAGTCGCTAAAGACGTTCATGTAGTTCATAAACGCATCGTAGGGCGAATCATACGGATTGAAATAGCTGTGGACGTCACCGTCTGAGAACCACTTGGTACACATATAGTAGAAGTGGTCCGACGACTGAAGCGTATACCACACCCGAGTCATGTTCGGGTCATTCAGTTGATAAATCTTATCCTGCAGTGAATAGAGTTTGCTGAAAGCCTCATCCTGCAACTCATTGCCCAACCAGGCCGTAATGTCGCGTTCCTCATCGGCCCACGAAATGGGATGGGGCACGTGCAACACGGCCACCGGCTCATATTTCGCAGCTATCTGAGAGGGCGTCCGCAGTTGCAGTTCGGAATGTTTCACCACACGGGTCAGGAACTGTTCCATAAACTCGAAAATACCCGTGTCGCGTTTCTGGTGTTCCCCGAAGGTTTCGTAGTCCATGAAGAGGTTGATAATTTCCCCTTCCTGGTCCAATATCCAGTCAATGTATTTATCCGCCGTCAGCGGCCACCCGTCCCAGTTGCGGTCCGAGAATCGGAACGCAATATCGTCACTCAGGCGGAAATTGCGCAGCAGGAGTTTCTGCTCCTGTTTAATGGCATTGGCGTAGACAAAGTTCGGACTCTTCCACCCCAGAATATGTTTGGCACCTTCGGTCAACAGGGTGTGATATCCCAGGTTGTAAGCCATTTCACCGATTCCGTCGCTGTATATAAGTTCCGTATTTCGGAATGCCGCAGGACGCATCCCAAAGAGTTGTTCCATGGTGTCGGCATGGAGCCGCACCTGACGTTCAAACTCCTCCTTGCTGGTCAGCGAGGCCAGCGAATGGGCATAAGTCTCAGCCAGAAACTCCACGGCACCGGTTCGCGCCAGCTCCTGGAAACTTTCAATCACCTCGGGGGCATAGAGTTTGAACTGTTCGACGGCGATTCCCGAGATGGAGAAAGTCACCCGCACATTCTCCGCCCCATGCTCACGGATGAGTTTGAGCAGAAGCTGGTTCATGGGGAGATAGCATCCCTGAGCCACTTTTTGCAGGATGCTGCGATTCAGGAAGTCGTCAAAGTAGAAATGGTCCTTGCCCATGTTGAAGAAGCGGTATTTCTTCAGACGGAACGGTTGATGGACCTGGAAATATAGATTGAGGTTTTTCATATGCTGTTTAGGTTGTGGGTTCGCTGTTAGTCAATCCGTCATCTTGTACATTCATGGAAGAGAGGCCGGGACGGGGGTAGATAGGGTTCACTTCACCACCGACTGATAGACATCCAACACCTGTTTGGCGGCATTGTCCCATTTGAGGGTCGTGACCTCTTCCTGTCCTTTGGTAATAAACATATTGTGGAGAGCCGGATAGGTTACCAGGCTGTAGATGGCGTCTGCCATGGCATCGACATCCCAATAGTCCACCTTCACGGCGTGGGTCAGCACTTCGGCCACCCCGGACTGTTTGGAGATAATGACGGGCACATTGGATTTCATGGCCTCGAGAGGCGAAATTCCGAAGGGTTCCGACACCGACGGCATGATGTAGACATCGCTCAGTTCAAACATGCGCCGCACCTCATCACCCCGCAGGAAGCCCGTAAAGTGGAAGCGGTCCGAGATACCCAGTTTTGCGACCCGTCGCACCACGTGGTTCAACATGTCTCCGCTGCCAGCCATCACAAATCGCACGTTCGGCACCCGTTTGAGGACCTTGGCAGCCGCTTCGACAAAGTAGTCGGGTCCCTTTTGGTAGGTAATGCGCCCCAGGAAGGTGACGATTTTATCTTCCACGCCGCGTTCCTCTTCAGGCCCCTCGTGGGCTTTGAAACGCACACCGTTGTGGACTGTCACCACCTTGTCGGGAGAAATCCCGTACTTCTCGATAACAATATTTCGGGTCAGGTTACTCACGGCCATCACGCGGTCGGCGGCCATCATCCCGGTGCGTTCGATGTTGTAGACTATGGTATTGATGTTTTCGCCGCTGCGGTCGAACTCCGTGGCGTGCATATGCACCACCAGCGGTTTGCCGCTCACCCGTTTGGCAGCAATCCCCGCATAGTAGGTCAGCCAGTCGTGGGCATGAATCACGTCGAACTGGCCCTCCATTTCACGTGCCACCTGTGCGGCGACCATCGCATAGCGGGCCACCTCTTCCATCAGGTTCGCACCGTACTTCCCGCTGAAGTTATATCGCTGTTTCCAAACATCCTGCGGAATCCCGCGCCGCTTTTCATGTTGGAATTCGCTCCACTCGTTTTCATACTCCTCGGGGCTCAGGTAAGGCACCATGTTGGAGTTAATCTGAATAAAGGTGAGCTGTTTCCAGAAATCGTCTTCGGTTTCGAGCGTGCCATAGGGAGCCTCCACCTCCGAAGCATTCCGGATGCGCAGGAAACGCTGGTCTTCGTCCCCGTAGGCCTTCGGCACCACAAAAATCACTTCCACGCCCAGTTTTGCCAACCCGCGTGTCAAACCATAACAGGCTGTTCCCAACCCCCCGGCGATGTGAGGGGGAAATTCCCAGCCGAACATTAATACTCTCATATATACTTGTCCTTTCTTGTTTTCATGGATAAGGTCGTTTAGGGTTCACCGAGGGGAGGCCCGCAGTGAAAGGTCTGGTTGGATTGGATGTGGGTGGGTTTATTCGGGTTAGTCGGTTTGTTTTCAGTTGTTACTGTATGGCGAGGGGGCGGTTGGGCATTACGCACCCCGTTCCGTTTCGTGAATCATGCGGTTTATCTGCAACAGAGCAGCCACGCTCGGAGCATAGGAGATGGCTCCGCACGGCTCATGCGGGGCATCGCCGTCATACCCTTCAGGCACCGACCCGATACCGTAGTTCAGCAGGTCTTCTTCGAAACCGCCGAGCAACTCTTTGGCCGTGGCGAGATAGCCCATGCCGTAGAGTTTGAAACCGGTCCGCACATAGTGTTCCAGCAACCAGGGGAAGACCGTTCCCTGGTGCCGCGCAATGTTGCGGACATACTCATTTCCGCGGCATATCCCCTGATACTGCGGGTTGTTGGGACTCAGGGTCCGCAGCCCGCGCGGAGTCAGCAGGTAGGCTTCGATGACCGTCATGATTTTCTGCTGTTCATATTCGTTCAGCGGGGAATAGGGGAGCGAGCAGGCCAACAGCATATTGGGCCGTATATCGGTATTTTTCTCGCTGTCGCGGTAGACGTAATCCGCCAGATAGGGTTGTTGGGGATTGTGTTCGAGCCAGAAGGTCGCCTTGAAGTTATCCTGAATTCGTCCGGGCATTTCGACCCATTCGCGCACGAAGGTATCATCGCCGCACAGCCCGGCCAGTTCCAACGCATAGCACACGGCATTGTACCACAAGGCGTTCACCTCGACGGCAAAGCCCGGGCGCCGTGTCACGGGCTGCCCGTCGTTCATGGCATTCATCCAGGTGAGGGCCCGTCCGGGCATATCGGCCCATATCAGGCCGTTGTCCGCCATGTGGATATAGCGTTCCCGCTCATCGTCATACCAGTCGTTTTCGTTTTCGGCACGGTCGTTGCCCACCCCGTCGCGATAGGCATAGAGTATCTCCTTCATGGCCGACCCGTAGCGCGCCCATATTTCACCCTTGCCTCCGTCGATAAAGCGTTCGAGTTGCTGGAGGGCATAGAAGAACCACAGCTGGGTGTCGGCCGCAAAGTGGGTTCCGAAAATCCCGTCGTGCAGGCGGTTTTCGACATGATAGTCAAGGATTTCGACACACTGTTCCACCATGGGTTTGGGCTGGCTGAGGGTCACCCCGGCCAGGGCCATAAAGGTCTCCCGACTACGGGCATTATACCACGGATAACCGGCCGTCAGTGAGGTATGGTTTTCCTTGATTATCAAGAACTGTCGTGCCGAGTGGTATAGGGCGGGCAAAAACTCCGTCTTCACCGTGCGCCGCGCAATCTCCTCTTCAAAAATAGCCCCCAACTGTTCGGGTTGCACCTCAGAGGTTGAACCCGAGAAGATGATGCTTTCTCCGGTGGCGATTTCCATTTCGAAATAGCCCGTTGTCAGGAGGTCTTCGCGGAAGGGATAGCCGCGTCGTTCCTCTTCGAGGTACTCGAAGTTGTGGTACCAGTCGGGAGCCTGCACAAATTTCGCCGGTTTGTTTATCTGCATGTGGAGCCACGGGAATCGCGGATAGAGGCGCGCCTTGACGCCTCCCGATATCGGATACGACGTACCGTCCGCCTCCATATTTTCGTGGCTGAGTCCATGCCGCGAGCGGAATGCGAGGAAGGGGCGCAGCCGCAGTTTGGTAGCCGAGCGTGCTTCGAGCAGCGTATAGCGGATGAGCAGTTGTTCAGCAGTATGGACCCAGAGCATCTCCTTTTTCAGCAGCACGCCGCCCACACGGTAGATAATGGTCGGAGTGGGCGTGTACGAGAAATCGACGATATATTTATGTCCGCGCGGTTCATAGACACCCGGGTAGCGGTGAATGGCCAGATTAAATTCCTGTTCGTGTTGGATAACGGTTTCGTCGAGCGAGGAGAGCAGCACGAAGTCTTCTCCGCCGAGCGCTTCGACCGGGCAGACCATCAGTCCGTGGTATTTACGGGTATTGCAGCAGACGATGGTGGTATTCATATAGCCTCCGGCGCGGTTTGTGCTGAGCATTTCGCGTTGGAGGGAGTATTCGAGGTTTCCCAGAGCCTGTTTGTTGAATTGTAATATAGCCATAACTCTACTGGAATAGAGGGTTTCGAGGGTTAAATGCCGCAACGGTTCGTATGAAAGAGCCAACGATTCAGATTTTCTTTCGGGTTCCGGACGCGGAGAACTGGGCAGGGAGGCCACGCAAGAACCGATTCATCATTCCGACTGCGGTTCCACGCATGACACCGTACAAAAAAATGGCAGGAGTGGACAAGAAATCAGTCAGACGGATGCACCGAAAATTCTCTGGAACGTTTGTTCACCGTAAATATAGGATTTATTTCCGAGGTTTCATGTATTTTTTACATTAATTCACAAAAAAGGGGAACTTTTGACAAAAGTTCCCCTTTTTATGGCAGCGCGACAGGCGCGAGTTTCGAAAATTTAGTGTACGGCTTTGATATCTTTGATTCGGAGTTGGGGGGTCACATGGCCCTGATAGTGATTTTCGACCACATTATAACAGATATCGACAGCTCCGCCCCGTTTGATATGGTCAAAGGCTTCGGTCTGTCCGAAGGCAATGGCCGACATGGGAGTAAAGGGGCGTTGGCCCTGTACGAGTTCCATTTTGAGGTGTTCGCCGCGAGCACCGACCAGTCGGGCCGTACCGTTGTCGCTGACATTTTGCGTCACGAACACCGGCGAGGGGTTGCCCGGCCCGAAGGGCTGGAAGGCATTCAGCGTGCGGCGGAACGCCGGCGTAATATCCGCAAAACTGAGCGGTTCGTCAATGTCAATCTGCGGCACCAGCATGTCGGGTTCGATATGGGCCTCCACGTAGGCCTCGAACCGCATCTTGAACTCTTCGACCCGTTCGGGTTTCATGGTGAGACCTGCCGCATAGGTATGCCCGCCGAAGTTTTCGAGCAGGTCGGAACAGGACTCGACAGCCTGATAAAGGTCGAACCCCGGCACCGAGCGCGCCGAACCGGTCACCAGCCCGTGGCTCATGGTCAGCACCACCGTCGGACGGTAGTAGGTCTCGATAAGCCGCGACGCCACAATCCCCACAACACCCTTCATCCAGTTGGGGTTGTAGATGACCGTACACTTCTTGCGCAACATATCCGGCGACTGTTCGATAAACTGATGCGCCTCGATGGTAATGTTGCGGTCAATGCTCTTGCGGTCCTTGTTGAAGGTGTCGATTTGCTGGACGTAGTACATGGCCCGCTGCTCGTTGAGCGCCGTCAGCAGCCGCACTGCCGTCCGTCCGCCCGACTGGGCCCGCGGGTCGTCTTCGTCGATTTCGATTTCCATCCGCCCGGCGGCATTGATGCGCGGCCCGATTTTGAAGACAATGTCGTCAATGGCAATGTGGTGCCGTTCCAGCCCACAGAGTTTGATGATGGCCGCCAACCCCTTGTTCGGTTTGCTGTTGAGCCGTATCAACCCGTAGTGAGCCAGGATGCGGTTTTCGCCGATTATCGGCACGATGTCCGAGGCGATGCTCACCGCTACCAGGTCCAACAGGGGTTCAATGGTGTCGAACGGCAGCTCCTTGAACTGACAGAAGGCCTGAATCAGTTTGAACCCAACGCCGCACCCCGAGAGGTCCTTGAAGGGGTAGGTGCAATCCTCCCGTTTGGGGTCGAGCACAGCCACGGCATCCGGAATGGAGTCTCCCGGCAGGTGGTGGTCACAAATAATGAAATCAACTCCTTTACGCTTGGCATAGGCCACTTTGGAGCAGGCTTTAATCCCGCAGTCGAGGGCGATAATAAGTTTGGCGCCGTTGTCCGCCGCATAGTCTATTCCTTTTTCGGAGATGCCATACCCTTCGGCATAGCGGTCGGGGATGTAGAACAGCAGGTCGTTCATCCACCGCGAGAGAAAGTTATAGACCAGCGACACGGCCGTAATGCCGTCCACGTCATAATCGCCGTAGACCATTACGCGTTCGCCCTGCGATATGGCCCGTTCGATGCGCTGCACCGCGAGCATCATATCTTTCATCAGGTAGGGGTCGTGCAGTTCGTCGAGTTGGGGGTCGAAGAACTGACGAGCCAGCTCCGGGGTATCTATGCCTCGCTGAACCAAGAGGTTAGCCAGCTTGGGGTCGATGCTGAGCGTGGTGGAGAGTGTCTCCACTTTCGACGCATCACCCGCGGGCCGGACAACCCACTTTTTGTCTGCGTGCATGATGTTTTATTTTTTTGTTTACTTTTTTTCATCGTCAGGTATTCGTTGGGTTTTGTTCCCGTCCGGCATTCAGGGGCCGGTTCCCTTTGTCGAGCCTCACAACGCTCCCTCCCTCTCACGACAACACACTCAAGCCCACTCACACGCCCCGAAGAGACGTTCGAAATGACGCACATAAGCCCGCTTCACCTCCGCTAGGGCAGGCACCTCACGCCCCGCATCCGCCAACTCGGCCGCCAGGGAGGTCACCCCTTTGTCGGTAAATCCGCAGGGGTTGATGTAGTTAAAATATTTCAGGTCGGTGGTCACGTTCAGGGCAAAACCGTGCATCGTCACATAATGGGAAGCCTTGACCCCGATGGCACAGATTTTCCGTTCGGGTCGCGTTGCGTTTGCCTCGAGCCATACGCCCGTGGCGTGTTCCACACGCCGCCCCACAACGCCCCACTCCGCTATGGTCTCAATCACGCTCTCCTCGAGCCGATGGATATACTCTTTCAACCCGATACCCCGCTCGTCCAGCGACAAGAGGTCAAGAATCGGATAGCCCACCAACTGGCCATACCCGTGGTAGGTAATGTCTCCTCCGCGGTCAATGTGGTAATAACTCGCTCCGATACTCTTTAAGAACGTTTCGCTCACCAGCAAATTGTTCGCATGGCCGCTTTTCCCGAGGGTATAGACATGGGGGTGTTCACACAGCATCAGCACGCCGCGTGCCTTCTCCCCCGATTCTTCATGCTTATCCACAACAGGCTCCGCCGAACGCTCGGCCGTCTCTGCCAACAGCCCGTCAAAGTAGCGGCGCTGGGTATTCCACGCCGTCCCGTAGTCTATCACGCCACAATCCACCACCCGTATCATCTCGCCCCTCCCTTCTCACGGCCCAGTTCGGCCAATGTCTGATGACGTTTCGGCGCCAGTCGGTCGGCCATATAGGACGACCGCACCAGCGGTCCGCTCTCCACGTGCACAATCCCGCGCGCTTCAGCCGCGGCCTTGTACTCCGCAAAGACATCCGGATGGACATACTCCGCCACCGGATAGTGGTGTGCCGTAGGTCTCAGGTACTGTCCGATGGTCATCCGCCGCACGCCGGCAGCCGCCAAATCGTCAAGCGTCTGCATCACCTCATCGCGTGTCTCGCCCAGCCCCACCATAATGGCGCTCTTGGCCAAATACGGTTCACCCCGTTCCGCGCCCCACTCGGCAATATGGCGCAGCACGGCCAGCGACACGTCATACGATGCCCGTCTGTCCCGCACCTCGGGTGTCAGCCGTCGGACAGTCTCCATGTTATGCCCCACCACATCCGACTCGGCACGCAATACGGTATCGAGCAAGGACAAATCTCCCGAGAAATCGGGAATCAGCAGTTCGATGGTGGTATCGGGACTTGTCTCCCGCACCGCCCGCACCGTCTCTGCCCAATGTGCAGCTCCCCCGTCGGCCAAATCATCACGGTCCACGGAGGTAATCACGGCATGCCTCAGCCCCATCAGTTTGACGGAGCGGGCAATTTTTATCGGTTCCTTAGGGTCAAGCGGCGCGGGATGGGGCGCCGAACGGGTTGCACAGAAGCGGCAGGCGCGCGTGCAGACATCACCTCCAATCATAAAGGTGGCCGTCCCACGGCTCCAGCAGGTGGAGATATTGGGACAGCGGCCACTGGCACAAATGGTATGCAAATCGTGTTGCCGCACGATAGCGGCAACCTCGGCATAACGGGCATCATTATGCAGTTTTACTTTCAGCCATTCGGGTTTGTGAGTGCCTAATTTTTCATGATTTGAAGGCATTATCGGTTTTTCGTTTTTTCAGCTAACCACAAAGTAACAAAAATTTCATCAGATTTCCTCGCATCGCGTCCGGAAATGTCAGAGAAGAGCTTCGCAGGAGCACTCCGGATAAGAGTTACTTAACCTCTGTCGGCACCAGGAGCCGGCGTAAGAAAGAGAGGACACACTGCGACTGCGCAAGCAGTCGTGCAGGCCGAAGCCGCCCCAAGCGGAGGCCTGCTCCTAACGGAGCAATCCCCGCCGGCTTCGACCTCTCGTAATGCCTTCTGCAATACTTTCGACTTTAAGCCCACCCGAACGGAAGAGCCGCTGGGCGCATAGGCCGACGGTTTTTACAAAACCGCGCAGCGCGAAAACTCAGCAGCACCGGGTTGCCTCGGCAACCCGTCAGCCCGGAGCCGCCCCGTGCGGAGGGCTGAAAAACTCACCCGTGTGGGCTCGCTTTTCCGCCTCCGCCGGCTCCGGGAGAATGCTTTTGCAAGCATAAGTCGGGTCGAGTGCCGCTCGGCACCCGCAGCCAGCGAAGGGAAGAGAGGGCACGCTGTAGCGGGCACTCTTTCTGCCCTTCGCCCGGGGTGGCTGCGGGCTGACGGTTTCTGACGAAACCGAAGCATTCAAGCAGACACGGGGCAGTTTGAATACCGAGCGGCACCCTTAAATACAAAGCGTCGGCCTCCCTGCTGAGGGAGGCCGACGCCGCACGGGACACAAACAAAAAACTACAGGTTGTTCTTCACGCTATCCACAATCTGACCGTCCAACAGGTTGATGATGCGGTGGGCATAGGTCGAATCACGTTGCGAGTGGGTCACCATAATGACCGTCGTGCCTTCGCGGTTGAGCTCCGAGAGGAGTGTCATCACCTCCTGACCGTTTTTGGTATCGAGGTTACCGGTCGGTTCGTCGGCCAGAATCAGTTTCGGCTGAGCCACCACGGCACGAGCGATGGCCACACGCTGCTGCTGCCCCCCGGAGAGCTGCTGCGGGAAGTGGCCGGCGCGGTGGCTGATGTTCATCCGTTGGAGGATGTCATTCACCATCTCTTTGCGTTTTTTGGCCGGCACACGCAGGTAAATGAGCGGCAACTCGACATTTTCAAAGACATTCAGTTCGTCGATAAGGTTAAAACTCTGGAAGACGAAGCCGATATTTCCTTTGCGGTAGAGGGTACGCTCTTTCTCCTTGAGTTGGCCGACCTCTTTCCCGAGCAGGAAATAGGAGCCTTCGGTAGGATTGTCGAGCAGGCCGAGGATATTGAGCAGCGTGGATTTGCCGCAACCCGAAGGGCCCATGATGGCCACAAATTCACCGGGAGCCACTTCAAGCGAAACGCGGTTCAGGGCAATGGTTTCGACCTCTTCGGTACGGAAATACTTGCTGAGGTTTTCGATGCGGAGCATCGGGTTGGTGTTCGGTTGGATATTTTCCATGACGAGTGTAAGGATTAGATGATTATTTCGTGTTTTGAAGAAAGAGAGGGCTAAAATCGTGCCAAAACAAACAAAACGATGATTATCAGCACTTAATGAAATTTCCACAGAGGAGGAGTGTCAAAGAATTAGACACCCACTGTCTAATTCTTTGACACTTCGCCCAGCCGCTTACTCGGTTTTGAGCGACTCTACGGGGTTGGCCGTGGCCGCCCGCCAACTTTGGGTCGTAACCGTAACAAAGGTAATCAACAGGACGATAAAAAGCGCCACCGCAAAGACCCACCAATAGACGGGCGTTCGATAGGCAAAGGTTTCGAGCCATCGTGTCACGGCATACCAGGCCAGCGGCGCCGCAATCACGAAACAGAGGAGCACCAGCCGCACGAACGAGCGGTTGAAGAGCAGGAGGATTTCGCCGACCGTCGCCCCCATGACCTTGCGGACGCCGATTTCCTTTCGGCGGTACTGGGTTTCGAAGAGGATAAGGCCGAAGACCCCGACCAGCGAGATGCAGACTGCCAGGAGCGAGAAGAGGGTAATCAACGACGTAATGCGCAGTTCTTTGCGGTAGAGGTCGTCGAACGCCTCATCCAGGAAACGCACATCGACCGGATAGGCCGGGTCTACCGAGGCCGCTGCCCGACGGATATGCTCCAGAGCCGCATAGGGGTCGCCCGTGATTTGGAAATAGGCTACGGGCAATGACCTGTTCCCCCCGCCAAAAGCACGCCCGAAGACCACCATCGCATAGGGCTCTATCGACGAGTGGAGCGACTGGAAGTTGAAGTCGCGCACTATCCCGCAGACTTGGGAGACCACCGCATCGTCCCCTTCGCCCCACTCGACAATATTATTCTGAACGCCAATATCATACTTGCGCTGCGCCCGTTCGTTGAAGAGGTAGGTATTCCCCTGCTTCATGGAGTCGTTGGGGCTGAAGAGACTTCCTTCCGTCAGTTCGAGCCCCATCATCCGGGGAAAGTTCCAGGAGACCCCGTCCACGGAAAAGTTGACTTCCCGTCCCTGAATGGGTCGGCTCCACATCGGATGGACGTTCCCGACTCCAATGGGCAGTTGAGAGTAGGCCACATCCTCAATCAGGGGGGAACGTTTCACCTCTGCTTCAAAGGCATCGGAACCGACCAGGTCACCCCGCAGCACCGTATAGGCAATCCGTGTACGGTCGATACCGGTATCTACATGGCGGAGGTAGTTGTTCTGGAGCTGGAGGAAGAGGGCTCCCACAATCAGGCCGATGGAGACCACGAATTGAAACCCGATAAGGAGGGTACGAAGTCTTTTTCCCGTGGGCGACATCCCGAAGGAGCCCTTTTTGAGGACCAGTGCGGGCGGGAATTTGGTGGTGTAGTAGGCAGGGTAAAGTCCCGCAAGGAGCCCGACCGCCAGCGCTACCCCCAGACCTCCGAGGAGCAGTGTACCATGGTTCGTAAAGGCGATACCGCCGTCAATGAGTTCTCCGAAGGGGGTGTCCCCCAGAAGGAATATCCAGAGCAGCGCCGCACCATAGGCCAGCAGGGCAATACCAACGGCTTCTGCCACCAGCGAGGTCCGCAACAGCGCCACGGGTGCCCCGAAAACCTTTTGGGTGTTAATGGTTTTGATGCGGAGCGGAGTGAGAGAGGTGGCAAAATTCACAAAATTGACTGCCGCAATGCCGATGACCAACAGCGCCACGGCCAGCAACAGATGGGTCGTTGTCCGCCGACCGTGCACGGTGAACATGTCCGCTTCCAGAGGGCGTGTATCGAAATAGATGTCGGTCAGCGGAGTGAGGCCCAGTTTCGTATTGCCGTCGGTCCACCCCACTTTGGTTTTCAGGTCAAACCGATTCCACTCGGCCAGGATAGCCGAAATATCGGCTCCCGGACGCAACACAACGTACATATAGTTGTTGAACTGGCTCCAGTTCTCCTGCTGCCACTCCCGCTGGGACTTCGAGACATAAACGACATTGCGGATTTGGGAGTTTTCGGGAAAATCCCGATAGACCGCCCCCACCTGATAATCCTGCGTCTCCCGACTTCGGGTCAGCGAAATCCGTTTCCCCACCACGCCGACTTCCGTACCGAAGAATTTGCGGGCGAGCGAGGCCGGCAACAGCACTCTGTCGGGTTCGGAGAGCACCTTGTCCGTGCCCTCCAGCAGCTCGGGCGTGAAGACCGACAGAAAACCCTCCGAGGCATAGAGGGCCTGTTCCATAAACCCTGCCTCGCTCCCGTTTCGTTCCACGGTCACATACATGTCGCCCATCGGCGGCATCAATATGCAGTAGGCCTCCACGTCGGCCATACTGCTCCCGAAGGTGGGTCCGAAGGGGTATGACACGAGCGGAACAGTCCCCATCGGCGTCTCCACCTCAACCCGATAGATGCGGTCGGCGTTTCGGTGAAAGCGGTCGAACGAGAGTTCATAGTTCACCTGCATCAGGATAATGACAAAAGCCGCAAAGGCCACACTCAGCCCGAAGATATTGAGCACCGAGGCCGCTTTGTAGCGTTTCAGTGTCGTAATGAAGTTCCAAAAGATTGTTTTCATGGTTTACCTGCGCAGCCTTTACACTGCGTACTATCTGGTTTTATCAAAATATATTCAGCAAAAAGGTGGCGGAACGAGCCATACCGTCCCACTCTTCCCGCCACCGGGTTGTCATTCCGCGGGGTCTCTCCGCAGAAGACAAGGTTAAGAGATGTCAGCCGGGGTTTGATGGGCAGTCGGCGGAGATTGGGGCAGAGACGTCTCGGCTGGCGTGCCCGGCGGCACCAGGTCTCCGCTGGGTATAGTTCCAACCTGACACTGAGAGTTTACGTTGTTTGCCTCGGTCGGCGCCGCCCCCCCGACGGCTGTAAGCCGTCCGGCGCACGACCGACGGTTTCTGACGAAACTGCATTCATTTTAGAACTAAGAACCGCAAAATCCCCTCCCCCCACA